>JACCDP010412025.1_pt1 | contig 25326 bp, 24 predicted proteins | sample 7445841 | NCBI WGS metagenome assembly JACCDP01 (sample SAMN15323441, study PRJNA562643) | freshwater metagenome | isolation source: river surface water | place: USA:Blue River Watershed | collected 2017-08-17 | reverse complement strand
ATTCCGAGAAACCGCACCTTGTTGCCTTAGGGCGGAAGACAGACAAACTGCCGCTTTTAACATTGATCATGTAGATCCGTTCTTTGATTATCGATTGGCTGAGTTTATGTTTCGTGTGCCTGGAGAGATGAAAATCCGGGACGGTATTACTAAACAACTCTTACGCGAAGCAATGAAAGGTATATTGCCTGAAGCAACGCGGACCAGAATCAAAAAAACAGGTTGGAATGCTCCAGCGCATGCTTGGTTTTCAAAAGGAGAATCGGCACAAGCACTGGGCGATCTGATTGGTTCAAGGTCATTCAGGGAGCGAGGGCTTTACCGAGTGGATATCGTGCAAAAACTTTTCGAGGAACATACTCGAATCGTTGAAAGCGGGGCTTCAGCCGAGAACCACATGATGTTTTTCTGGCAGTTAGTAAACACTGAAACGTGGTTGTCCCACATTGCTAAGTCATAGCGGCGAGAGCGATGAAGATTCTATGCTTCGCTCCGCACACAGATATTTGGGCGCACGCTTTTCCTGAGGCACTGATAGCCGAGGCACTCGCACAAGCGGGGCACGAAATTATTTATGTGTCATGTGGGAGTCAATTCCATCGCCATTGCGTGGCAATGAGTGCAAATGGCATCGCGCCAGGTGATTCGCTAAATTCCCGTTCGCGAATATGCGAGAAATGCCGTGCTAAAGATGGTCTTTTACGGGATGAGTTTAAGTTCGCCGGCCCGAAAATCACTGATCTAATCACGTCTGAGGACGAGCAGATTGTCAGCAGCATAATTAAAAATATGACGCGTGAGCGCATTCAAACTCTCGAAGTTGAGGGTATTCAGATCGGTCGTCTGGCTTTGTACCAGATTATTCTCAGACACAAACGGATCGATCTGGATTTGACCGAGCAGGAGTGGAACGAATATTTACTCGAGCTTCGAAACGCACTTTATGCCGCTTTTGCCGGCCGTATATTGTTGGATATCCATCGGCCTGATCGCATTATTGTTTACAACAGTTTGTACGCAGTTAATCGCGTTGTTTGTAAAATTGCGGAGCGTCGCGGCATTACTGCTTATTTTATGCACGCTGGTGGGAATCTTTCTAATCGACTCCAGACATTGATGCTCGGTCGAGGTGATACTTTCAGATTCATGCCCCATCTGCTATCCCAATGGCCGCGATACTCAAATGTGCCCTGCAGCGCGAAATTGTTGTCCTTGGTTACGGATCACTATATAGAACTGCTTCGAGGACGGAGTGTATTTGTCTATTCAAGAGCGATGAATAGCGAGCCTTTCGATGTGCGAAAACGATTTAAAGTGGGCGAAGAGCAGAAACTGCTGGTTGCGACAATGGCCAGCTACGATGAGGAAGTGGCAGCGGAAATGGTTGGTGCTAGAGTGCATCACGTTAAGCCGCTATTTCCAACGCAGCTTGAATGGATTCGAGCACTAATTGGCTTTGTGGCGTCTCGGCCGGATCTTTATTTGCTTGTTCGAGTTCATCCGCGTGAATTTCCGAACAAAAGAGAAGGAAAACTCTCCCAGCATGCGGAGTTACTCAAGAAGTCACTTAATGATTTACCGAAGAATGTCGCCATAAACTGGCCCTCGGATGGGATTTCAATGTATAACTTGGCTGATCAAACAGATGTTTTCCTGAACTCTTGGTCAAGTGTGGGCAAGGAAATGAGTCTGCTGGGAATCCCTGTGGTTATCTATTCGCGCGAGCTGGTCTTCTACCCTGCAGAACTTAATTACCTAGGATCAAGTTTAGAAGAATACTTTCGCGAAATTGATCGGGCGCTAAAAGATGGCTGGAATTTTGAGCATGCAAGAATGGCCTACCGATGGGCAGTGATGGAGTTTTACCATGCATTGCTATTCATAGAGGACAGCTATTCTGCGCTAGAGCATCCCTACCGCTCTTTAGGTCGTAAGGTTATAGATCGGTTACGTCGTTATATTGATCCACTATTTATAGAGCGTTCCGATTGTAAGCGGAGGAGCTCGCACTTAAGGGTCACCCGTAAAGTCAACGCCCTGATAAAATCCAACGGAGAATCGATCCTTGACTTTTTAGATGTAGATTCAATCAAGGATGCTGATTTCCATGAGGAAACAAAAGCATTAGGCATTGAGCTTGCTCGTATAGGTCGAGCATTGTATCCCGATGCCGCTAATCGAAGTTCGAGCCGCCTTTACCATTCTCTTACCAGCCTTCCCAGCTAAACCATCATGAGAAATATACGAGCATTTCTTTCCCCGGCATTTATAAAGAACTGCGCGCGATTAGTCTTGGGATCCGCTCAGCATCTCGCGGGGCGACCGACGCCAGATTGGGCCTATCAAAGCATGATTGGGATGTTTTGTGCGACCGGGGGAGCTTCAAATGACCAACTGTCACGCTTCCTATCGATACTGCACCCCCCGCTGGACCTCGCAAGCGATACGGGCGTTCTTGGGAACTTGTATCCTCATGAGTTAAGTCGCGTAGTTACGGATCTTGACGAAAAGGGTTATCACGTTTTCGAGAGCAGGCTACCTGTGGAGCTTTGCAATCGCCTTCTAGAATTCGCGCTCAGCAGCCGTTGCACGATGCGTGGAATGACGGGGTTAGGCGGTGCGGCAGCTTCCCGTTCTATCGAACATTATCCTCGCGAGAAGCCGGAAAGAGTGCGTTATGATTTTGAGGCTCAAGATGTAATTGATAACCCAGATGTCCAGCAACTAATGGCAGACCTTTCGTTTATCAAGGTTGCGCAAGCTTATTTACGGTGCCAGCCGGTAATCGATGTGATGAGTATGTGGTGGCATACTGCATTCTCTAAAGAGCCTGATCCGGACGCTGCGCAATACTGGCATTTCGACATGGATCGCATTAAATGGCTCAAATTTTTTATTTATCTAACAGATGTTGGTCCTGAAAATGGTCCGCATTCTTTTGTTGTTGGTTCGCATAAAACAGGGGGTATTCCGAAAACATTGCTTGCCAAAGGATACAGCCGTCTTACCGATAAGGAAGTCGAATCAAGTTACCCGTCAGATAGCATCAAAGAGTTTACGGCACCACGCGGAACAATCTTGGCAGAAGACACGCGAGGGTTGCACAAAGGGAAACATGTGTTTTCAGGGGATCGCCTGATTCTCCAGCTTCAATTTAGCAATAGCTTGTTTGGGGGTTGCTACCCACCATCGCAATTTTCGCGATTCTTGCACGAGCCTCTGAAGCAAAGGGTGCATCAGTATCCGCGGATTTACAGAAATTATTGGCGCTAAGGAACATCATGGAAGTAAAAGCTCGGATGAGTAAGCTAGAGTTCATTTTGCGCAGGGCGTGGATTGTCCTACGCAGATCTAAAATAAACCGGGACGAATCGAATGTTCTGCAGGAGTATTCCGATGGTTGGTCTCAGTACCGGACTTATCTAGGTGCTGCCAAAACATTAGATGAATGGCTTCGCATACCGAATTTGGAAGATACCCCCGATTTTTATAATGTTGACGGGCGTATCTCTTACCAAGCTTTCGATTCTGCAGGGTATTACCGGAAAACTTTGATTGAAGCATTAAATATATATTTTCCTGACGCCCGATCTGTTACTAAATATGGGGCTGGTGTTGGGTGAAATTTATTGTATCTAAAGCGGGCAATGCCCCAGCTAGACGTTTATGGTTACGAGCTATGTCCGCCAGGTGTTGAAATTAGCCGGCTTGCAGCCGAGAAATTCGATATCCCGGTTAGCTATGAACAGCTTGACTATCTGCGTGCCCCACAAGACAGATATGTCTTTCCCAAAACCGATGTTGCTTTTACTATGTTTTCTATAGAGCAACTTCCGCGTGATTGTGGAGTCGCAGTTGGCAATATGCTTGATTATGTAAGGCTAGGTACTTTTCACATAGAGCCAGTTCCCGAAAATTATCCAATTTCTTTGGTGAGGCTATCGGTCGTATAGACCATTGGAAGGTCGACTATCTTTCAGGTTTTGATAAGGCGATTCGTTCATTACAATTGAAAGGGGTTATTATTGAACCGCTTGCTTCTTCACATAATCCCTTTATGTTTCCTTCGCCGTATGTATTGCGCAAACTTTAATATTGCATACATACATATTTGAGAGAACCCTTGCTCTACGGCTTAATAGAGGCGCTCGGGATCGGATTAAACCGTTCCTTGCCTTTGCGCCATTTGCGGAATCGATGGCGTTTCCCCGGCCTCGGTATGGCTCCGACAGTTAATCATGTAATCCGGGGAAATCTTACCGACGGTAAATCACAATTGGCGAAGCCTGCAATCTTATTATCCAGCGTAGCTCAAGTTTGCGCCTAGGGGATCACTGCTACCTCGGGCGCTACGTAGAACTGAGTCCTCTGGGTTTAATCGATATTGGCAACCAAAACTCATTACAAGACCGATGTATTCTCATTTCAGATGTTCGCATCGGGCGTTATTGTCCGCTTTCACTGAATGTATTGATGACTTCTGGTACGCATTATTTCGACCGATTGCCAAATCGACTTATCAGAGATCAAGACCAGATGATCATTAGCAATCCAGAACCATCTGCTAGGCACAGTCGACTAATTGAAGTGAGTGAGGACTGCTGGCTGAGGGTCAATTCAGTGGTCATGCCAGGAGTTACCATTGGACGGGGTTGCGTTGTTGGTAGTAATTCGGTCGTGACACGTCACATTGCCCCTTACAGCGTTGTCGCTTTCTCGCAAACGAGGTTGATCAGGAAAAGACTGTCATTCATTCCGCCGAATTTGCTAAATTAACGAGAGCCGACGCGTACGCCGTACTTTTATTTCGAGTTCGAAATCTCGGGCAAAGAACCTGTAAGCAACCTCGCGTTAGGCGAATTCATGGGGCGAAGACGGTTTGCGTAGTGGCTCAAATTTTCCAGAATGGCGGGGATTTAATTGCTTGACAAAAAGGATTTTATCGATCGAGGCTGTCATTAAGTGCTGCGGGATTACCGAATATATCGGGCCCAACTGGAAAGTTTTCTGTTTCACGGTGACGTCAACCTGTGGCCCGGTCTATTTTGACATTCTAGGAGAGCGTTTGTGGTGAGCGCAGCGCGTGAGGTGTGACTCAACTAGCTTATCTTTGGACACTTCTTGGCTTTGCTTTTCGCCGGAGCCGGCTGCTATCTGCGAGCTTAATATTGTCTGCGGGGTCGGTTTTGATCGAACTGGCGGCAATGTTGACGCTGTTTCCTTTGCTAAGCGTTGTAGGCGGACGCAATTTGCCCGAAGATTCGTTTGTTGTGCGTGTACTTGTATGGGCACATCTGCAACCTGATGAACGCGTTTTGTTGCTGGTGTTCATTTTCTTATTTACTCTCAGGGTTATTAGTCAATTCGCCGGACAAGCACTAACCCAATATCTCAGCAAACGTTTGCTTTTGGAGCTCGGTACGGGGGCTTTTTACAATCTTGTGCGAAGCGTGCCGCTCAAAGATATTGAGCGCGAAACCATTGGTGCTTATATAAGTTTGGTAGGCGATGAATCTTTTCGCGCCAGCACCATCGTGTCGCACCTGAATCAACTTGTAAGTTTGGCATTGCTGGCTGTCTTATATATAGGAGCTGTTTTCCTGTACTCACCATCAGTCGGTATTGGCGTTATTATTTTTCTTGTCGTGACTTTCGCTTTAATGATCGAATCATTCCGGATGTCACACCGACTTGGGGTTCGCCAAGTGGATCAGTCTCAGTCCTCCAATTCGCTGTTTCTTGACGCAATAAACGGGTTGCGCTCAGTGCGCTCATTTGGCGCCGAAGACTATGTTGCGACTAGTTATCTCAGTCAGATGTCCGCGTATATAAGAACATTAGTTTCGATTGATCTGATATCGCTTGCCACTCGACTAGCTCCTGCCTTGCTGCTGCTTCTAGCGGCAGGGATTGTCGCTTCTTCGCAGACATTGTCTGCTAGCTTGTCTTTGGACTTTCCATTTTTGCTGACCATTGTCATCTTATTGATGCGATTCTTTCCGGTTGCTGGTCAGGCACTCAGTTTGGCACTAAGGGTGATTGCAGACGCAAGAGCGGGGCGTGATGTGACGCATCTAATTGGTGAACAATATGTTAAGTCACAAAATTCCAATAGTCTCGGGTCAGTTGGTGGTGTCATCGAGAGCCTCGAGGTTCATGAAGTTACTTTTTCCTACGAAGAAGGAAAACTCCTGCTCAAGGATGTCGATTTTGTCCTGCAACGCGGGAAGAGCTATGCGCTTGGGGGGCTCTCGGGTTCGGGAAAATCAACGCTTTTGGATATTCTTATGGGATTTTACGAACCAGTTCGCGGCGGTTTCAGGTTGAACGGATTACCAGCAGAACTTTTTACTGTCAAAGAGCTTCGTCAACGCATTGTGTTGGTGTCTCAGGATACGACGATATTCAATGACACGATCGCGAATAATGTTCGCTTCGGCTTGGATGCCCCAATTGAAAAAATAGAACATGCCTGTCGAATCGCATGTATCCATGATTTCATTGCAGGACTTCCCCAGGGATACGAGACGGTTCTAAGCTATCGCGGAACGAATTTATCCGGGGGCCAGAAGCAGCGGATTGGACTCGCTCGGGCGATCATACGGTCGCCTGATGTCTTGCTTTTGGATGAAAGTACTAGCGCGCTTGATATGGAAACCCGTGATCTTGTTGTTGCGAGCCTCCTTTCTTATGCCAAGGATAGGATAGTCCTGTTCGTTACTCACGATCGTCGGCTCATGTCACAGGTTGATATCGTTCTTGATATGGGACTGTTGAACCGTGCTGCTAGTGAATCCGCGTTTGCGGATCAGATAGAAAAAATCTGATGTCCTTGAGCTTACTTCGAAGGCTGTATCGTACAGTTGTCAATAGTAATGCAGAGGCCAATGCAATCTCTCGATTTGTATTGCATGCGCTGCGCAACTCATCTGATCATAAGATCCTCGACGTTGGTTGCGGATACGGCCGCAATCTGCGCATGCTGATGAAGCTTGGTCTAGATGTAACGGGAGTCGACCGCAACCAGGAAATTGTCAAGGCGAACCGTTTGGCGGGGCTTAAATGCTATTCGAGGGAGGAGCTTGACGCTTTTGAAGGAGATTACGGACTAATACTAATGTCCCATGTAATTGAGCATTTTTCCCCGGTAGAGTTGATAAATTTCATTGACGACTACCTTGATCGATTGCGGCCAGGAGGATATTTACTGATAGCCACCCCGTTGGCTAGCTCGAATTTTTATGACGATTTCGATCATATACGACCATACCAGCCAACAGGATTACTAATGGTATTCGGAAGTGATAACGCTCAGGTGCAGTATTACGCGAGGAACAAATTAGAGCTTCTCGACATCTGGTTCCGGCGGGGACATTTTCGATTCAACTATGTTCGCGCCAGATATATTTTTTCCCCTAAAACACGAATCTTGCAGATTATTGAGTTTTTCGGAGCTCTGGCTTTCCGAGCCTCAGGTGGTTTAATCGGTAGAACCGACGGATGGGTTGGTTTGTTCCGAAAAGTTTAATAAATACAGTTGGCTTATCAATTTTATCGTTGCTAGTTCTAATGTATGGTTAATCTGAACGAGGGAGGCGTTTGAGGCTTCTGACGAAAATTACAGACTGATACCAAGACCCATGTACTTGAGCGTTTTTCTTCGGTAGACTTGGTAAATTTCATGGACAACTGCCTTGACCGATTCCAAATAGGCGTAATTTACTTGTTGCTACCCCGTGGGCTAGCTCAAATTTTAATGACGGTTTCGTTCGTATTCGGCCATAACAACCTATAAAATTGCCTGTGGTAGTCGGGGCCGAGAGCGTCCAGGTGCATTATCATGCAGGCAACAAACGGGAACTTAGCGATATATGGTTCCGACTTAGCCCATGGCGGTGCAGCCATTTTCGTGCCCGGTATATCCGACCGCCGGCCACATGCCTACTGCAAGTATTTGAGTTTATTGCCGTGTAAGCCTTTCAAGGCTTCTTCGGGTTGCTAAGGCGGACTGTGACAGCTGGATAGGTCTATTCGGAAGGTACCTTGACATTACCATGACGCTCGCACCAATTGCCCTGTTCGCCTACAACCGTCCCGAGCACTTGCAGAAGACGCTGGAAGCCTTGCTGGCCGATCCCCTCGCCACAATTAGCGATCTCCATGTGTTTTGCGACTCCGCGAAGAAGTCCGAGCATGCGTCGGCCGTGTCCGCGGTGCGACGCCTGGTCAGATCGATCACCGGATTTCGCACGATCACCATCGTGGAAAGGGAGAGTAATTTCGGTTTAGCGAAGTCGATCAGGGAAGGCGTTGGCGCGCTCTGCGCAACCCATGGTCGGGTCATCGTCCTCGAGGATGACCTGCTGGTAGCGCCCGGTTTCCTGCGTTTCATGAACGAGGGTTTAACGCGCTACCAGGACGACGTGAGGGTGTATCAGATTTCCGGATACATGTATCCAGGATGTTATTCTGGAGACGATGACGCACTCTTTCTGCCGACAATTTCCTGCTGGGGCTGGGCGACATGGGCGCGTGCTTGGGCTGATTTCGACCCATCGCTTGCCGGTCTCGCCATCTTGAATGAGTCCCCGGGTCTGCGCCAACGCTTCAATTTACACGGCGCATACGACTACTTTTCGATGGCAAAGCAGCAAAGCTGTGGGAAAATCGACTCCTGGGGCATTTGCTGGCTCTTGAGCGTTTTCATGCGCGACGGTCTGGTGCTGTTTCCCCGAGAATCACTGGTCCAAAATATTGGCATCGATGCGTCTGGGACTCACGGCAAGGGTCATGCAAGCCTGCAGAAGCCACTCGGTGCGCGCGAGGCTGCCGCGGCGGCATTCCGCTTTCCCGCAGAGGTCAAGGGCGACGATGCCACCTTGCGATCTGTTGAACAATTGCTGTCGGGCATGCGCCATGGCTTCTTTTCTCAATTTCTTAACTGGCTGCGAAGATGAAAAAATTAGTTCGGGAGCTTTGTCCGCCCATTCTGTGGCAAGGAATGTCGCATGTTCGCAGCAAGCTTCGGCAAATCAGGAGGGTAGCCGACCCGTCGACTCAGGATTTGGATGTGTACTGGGAAGAAGAAATGGCTCAGGTTCTCGAGATTTGGGGAAACGGGAACGCCTGGGATGAAATTCAGTTCCTGATGACGAATTGCCAAGGCCAAGTTCTCGACATCGCGTGCGGTACCGGCAAGGTTATGGAGATTCTCAAGGACTTCGGCGACCTCGAAGTGCACGGCTGCGACATTTCTGATCTGCTGATCACCAAGGCGCTAAACCGCGGGCTTGCGCAGAGTCACCTCAAGGTGTGCGATGCGACTCAGACGCCCTACGAGGACGCCCAGTTCGAGTACTCTTACTCCATCGGATCCCTTGAGCATTTCACCGTGGACGGGATCGAAAAAGCAATCAAGGAAATGGCTCGGGTGACCCGGCGAGGCTCGTTTCACATGATGCCGACCTCGCGATCGCTGAGGGATGAGGGGTGGCTGAAGACTTATCAGAGCTTCCACAACTGCTCGCCCCAGTGGTGGGTAAATCACTTTGAAAAGAGCTTTTCCCAGGTTCGTGTGTTGCCTTCGCGCTGGGAAGACAACATCTCGGTGGGAACCTGGTTCCTCTGCAAGCACTGATGTCCGGCCCCCTCCTGCGCATATTGCGTTTCTTTTTAGCACTGCCGTCGAAAATTCGCGGCCGCTTGCACTGCGCCCATTTGCGGCGGGTGTGCATTGCCGCCGAAAGCGCTGAACTTTCGCCGTTCATGCAAATCTTTAATCCCGGTGATAAGGGGGCGGTTTACATCGGTGCGAACTCGCTGTGCATGGGAGAGATGCAGGTGATCGGTGCCGCTGGCAGGATTCGCGTTGGCGAATGGTGTTACATCGGCCCCGAGTCAAAGCTTTGGGCTAAAGAGTTGATCGATATCGGCGATCGCGTCTTCATTTCACACCGCGTGCATGTTTTCGACAACAATTCGCATAGTCTGTCAGCTGCCGAACGCTACGAGCGCTATCGAGAGCTGCGAGAGTTCGGTGGGCACCGCGTTCCAGAGGCGGTGGCCTCGCAGTCGGTACGTATCGAGGACGATGTATGGATTGGATTCAATGCGGCTGTGCTGAAGGGGGTTTGCATTGGGCGAGGTGCAGTTGTCGGCGCCTGCGCCGTCGTGACGCACGACGTGCCTCCCTACGCTGTGGTCGTCGGCAATCCGGCGCGGCAGGTCGGGGAGAGTCGCCCATGATTGCCATCCTTCGGAAGCTAGTTCGCTGGTCACGCACGCGCCGGCAGATGCGTCTGCTGACGCAATGTGGCGTAGGCACGATTTTCGCCGGCAGCATAGACCGTCGCGCGAACGGCGCCTCGATTAGTATCGGCAATGACTGCCTGATTCAGGGGCAACTGGTGGTCGAGCGCGACGAAAGCCGGATTTTCGTCGGCAACCGTGTCCTGATCGGAGGTGGCACGGTCCTCGACTGCGCGCTCGACATCTCGGTCGGCGATGACGTACTGATTAGTTACGGTTGCGTTATTGCCGACTCCGACAATCACAGCATCTACCCCGAACTGCGGGCCAACGATCTTGCCAACTGGATGAACGGGCGGCAGCACGACTGGGCACACAGCCGTATGGCGCCGATACGGATTGAAGCGGGTTCATGGATTGGCGCCAAAAGCGCAATTCTCAAGGGCGTCACCATCGGTGCCGGTTCAGTTGTCGGGATGGGGAGCGTTGTTACCCGTGATGTTCCGCCCAGAGTAGTGGTGGCGGGAAATCCCGCGGTGATAGTGCGCGAGATCGAGCCGTTGCCGGCTGCGAAGTAACACTGGAAAGGAAGCTATATGGAGCATGAGGTGATTGAATATAATGGGGTCCGCTACGCGGAGATTATTTGGGCCTCTGCCCGTATTAGAAAGACCCGGTTTTTTTCACCCGCGGAATCATCGTTCCAGTTCGGTATTCTCGCGCACGAGGCGGGATATCAGGAGCCTCCGCATTTCCATCGGGAATTTGAACGGACGGTGCGGGACTTGCAGCAGATGTTCGTGGTTCAGAGAGGGGTGGTCGGCGTGCAATTGTTCGACGACGACGGGGCGCTGATCCGCGAGGTGGTCCTGAATCCTGGCGATGCCATTGTGCTCATTCATGGGGCGCACGCCATTCGCGTAATCGAGGATATGCAGTGCATCAGCGTGAAGCAGGGGCCTTTCATGGGCGACGCTTTCGATAAGGTCGTCATCGAGGTCAAGCAATGATTCCGGTATTCGAACCGATCATCGGTGAAGAGGAAATCACCTACGTTACCGATGCGCTGCGTAAAGGCGAACTGTCCGGGACATTCGGACATTACTTGGAAACCTTTGAGAAGGAGTTCGCGGAGTTCTGCGGTTGCCAATACGGTGTAGCCGTTTCCAACGGCACAACAGCGCTGCATCTGGCTGTCGCCGCGGCCGGTATCCAACCCGGTGACGAAGTGCTGATCAGTACTAGCACCAACATCGCCACCGCCCTTGCGGTCGTCCATAACAACGCGATTCCGGTCCCCGTGGATTCGGAAGAGGGTACCTGGAATCTCGACTTGGAGCTGATCGAAGGGCTGATAACGCCGAAAACGAAGGCCATCATTCCGGTTCATCTGTTCGGCCATCCTGTTGATATGGATGCGTTGATGGGTTTGGCTACTAAACATAATCTGGCTGTCATCGAGGACTGCGCCGAATCGCATGGTGCCACCTGTCGTGGCCGGATGACAGGTAGTTTCGGCGATATGGGCTGCTTTAGCTTTTATGCTAACAAGGTGATCACCACCGGCGAAGGTGGCATGGTAGTTACGAGTGACAGGGACCTGGCGGAGCGTCTGCGGCTACTGCGCAATCTGGCCTTTACTACGCCACGGTTCCGCCACGAGGTGCTTGGCTACAATTTTCGTATGACGGGTTACCAGGCCGCGATGGGGCTCGCGCAATTGCGCCGCATCGGGCATATTGTTCAGGAGAAACGCCGCATTGCGCATGCCTACAATGACCTGTTGGCCGATATTGGAGGGCTGGCGCTGCCTGTCGAGAGAGACTGGGCCTCTAACGTCTACTGGATGTACGCTGTCGTCGTCCAAAAGGAATTCGGTATGTCGCGCGACCAGCTAATGGCTGGCCTCAAGGAACGAGGCGTAGATACCCGCACCTTCTTTTGCCCTATGAATCAGCAGCCATGCCTACGGGCGCTTCCGGATTTCAAGGAGACTCCTTGTCCTGTGGCGGACCGCATTTGGGAAAGCGGTCTTTATCTGCCTTCAACCTATACCCTTACTGAAGCCCAACTGCGTCAGGTCGCGGATGCTCTTCGCGACTTACAGGCTGGGGCCTATTGAGCGTGCGTACGCCATGCGAATAGGTATTTATCTAGGAGATTTTGCTCCGGATGTGGGCGGCGGTTTCACCTTCCAGGACGAGGTATTCCGCGCCTTTGCGTCGGTCGCTAAGGTGGGGAAACACAAATATGTGGCGCTTGGTAGCGCGGCCGGTCTTGAAGATTATGTGCGCGCCGTAGGGCAGGGCATGGAAGTTTGTCGGGTGGAAAGCAGCGTCCTCGACAGTCGCAAGGAGTCCTTGAAGTCCTATTCCCCCTTGCTTCGCAGGCTGTTGGGGGTTGGGCCGATCGAAAAGGTATGCGTAACGCTGGGTATCGACTGCCTTTGGTATGTCGGCGGCGGCGCATTCGAAGCGACCGATACGCCTTATGTGGCGACTGTATGGGATCTACAGCATCGGATGACGCCGTGGTTTCCCGAGATGAGCGCGGCGGGCATCTGGGATTCGAGAGAACTCGCGTACCGACGCTTCCTGCAGCGTGCAAGTTATATAATCACGGGCACAGATGTCGGGCGGCGGGAGCTCGCGCTGAATTACGGGGTAGCTGCATCGCGCGTGCGCTGTCTTCCGCACCCCACGCCTACCTTTGTGGCGAGGACCTCGTCGGCGGAACCCGGCGTGATCCAAAAGCTCGGTCTTCAACAACCCTTTCTGCTCTACCCCGGGCAATTCTGGGCGCACAAGAACCACATTGGCTTGCTTTATGCTTTGGCTGTCCTTCGCGACCGGCATCAGGTCCGCCCGCCACTGGTGCTGACGGGATCTGATAAGGGCAACACCGCCTACGTTAAAGAGACAGCAGAACGTCTGGACCTGTCGGGCCAGGTCGTATTCACCGGGTTTGTCACCCAGCAGGAGCTGGCCGAGCTGTACCGAGGTGCAGCTATGATGGTGTATGCTAGTTTTTGCGGCCCGGAAAACTTGCCGCCGCTCGAAGCATTCGCGCTTGGCTGTCCTGTTGTTGCAGCGGACGTCCCGGGAGCATCCGAGCAGTTAGGTGAGGCCGCGTTGTTATTTGATCCGTTATGTCCGGAAGATATGGCCGCAAAAATCCGTACGCTACTGGCCCAGCCCGAGAGGCGAGAGGATCTGCGTGAAAAGGGCCTTAAAAGAGCGGCTGCGTGGACTGTTGGCGATTTCGCAGTAGGTATGATCAATTTGTTTGATGAGTTCGCACTGTATAGGCGAAGCTGGCCAGCAGGGCGGAGCTTTTAGCAGGGATGATAAGCTTTTGAACTTCACAGTAGTGACCCCCAATTACAATATGGGGAAGTATTTGAGCGAGACCATTGAATCGGTTCTGCGAGAGAGGGCGTCGATTTTTCAGACAAGGTGTTAGAAGGTGACTGACCTGCTCTTGTGGGCGAAGATATCGCCCAGACGTAGTAGAGCAGTGCATTAGAAGACCACGACGCAACCATACTTCGGCGTTTAAGGCCAAGGTGACCCTTGAGGCAGTCAAAGGGAAGCAGACCCTGGCAGAACTGGCCCAGAAGTTCGATGTCCACGCCACGCAAATTGCGGCCGGGAAGGCTGAGTTACTCAAAGGGGCGGCCAATGTTTTTGACGATGGCAAGCCCATAGCCGAGGAGAGGGTGGATCTGAACCGGCTGCACGCCAAAATTGGGCAGCTGACCTTGGAGAATGATTTTTTAGAAAGTGCGCTCACCAAGGCGGGATTGCTGAGCGCAAGAAAATGATCAATCCCCGACACGAACTTCCGATCACACGCCCGACCAGGATTTTGAATATCGCCAGATCGACGGTGTATTACCTGCCGGTGGGCCCATCGGCCCGGGAGTTGGCGATCATGCAGGCGTTGGATCGGCTGCACCTGGAGTACCCCTTTGCGGGCTCTCGGATGCTGCGTAACATGCTGCGGCGCTCGGGTTTTGATGGGCTGGGGCGCCGCCGTGTGGCTAGGCTCATGGACAAGGTGGGTATTACGTCCATCTACCGCAAGCTCAACACCAGTAAGCCCCACCCTGGGCACAAGGTCTATCCGTATCTGCTTCGTAATCTTCCGATTGAGCGGCCCAACCGGGTCTGGGCAATCGACATTACTTACCTGCCCATGAAACGAGGTTTTTTGTACCTGGTAGCAATCATGGACTGGGCCAGCCGCAGGATCTTGTCGTGGCGGCTCTCCAACACCATGCACGCAGACTTTTGCATTACAGCGCTTCAAGAGGCCATCACCAAATACGGGGCACCAGCGATTATGAACAGCGATCAGGACAGCCAATTTACCAGCCTGGAATTTACTGAGACACTCAAAGCCCACAGCATCACTATTAGCATGGACGGCAAAGGCTGCTGGCGAGACAACGTGTTTATTGAGCGGTTCTGGAAGAGCATCAAATACGAGGAGGTCTATCTGAAAGCCTACGAGTGCACCTTGCAGGCCCGAGAATCCATTGCTCAATACATGGCGTTTTACAACGGCCACCGACCCCATCGGCCACTGGCCGGACAGACACCTGATAGCATTTATTTCGGTTCAACCCCGGCGGCTATTGCCGCCTAAACCCGCAGGACAGAAACCTTCATTAACACCCATGAAAAACTGTCCGACTAACCGGGGCCACTTCTCCTGTCTGAATGTCGGGGGTAGTCCATGGCACGCTAGAATCCTGTAGCCAAATGCGAAATATTGGATCTTTATGAAGCTATCTGTAGTTATCCCCTGCTATAACGAACTGAACACTATCGAAGAAATTATCGATGCGGTTCTTGCCTCGCCATATGAAGACAAGGAAATCATCGTCGTGGACGACTATTCACGCGACGGCACGCGTGATGTGCTACGCGAGAGAATCGAACCCAAAGTCAGTAGGGTAATCTATCACGAACAGAATTATGGTAAAGGTGCCGCGCTTCGTACCGGGTTCAAGGCAGCAACGGGTCAGATCGTTATCATTCAGGATGCCGACCTTGAATATGACCCTAATGAGTATCCGCTTGTCATCGATCCCATCCTGCATGGGAAAGCCGATGTGGTGTTCGGATCACGGTTCATGGGGGGGCGCCCGCACAGGGTGGTGTATTTCTGGCATCGTATGGGTAACGGGTTGCTGACTTTCCTCTCGAATATGTTTTCTAATCTTAATCTGACGGATATGGAAACCTGCTATAAGGCTTTCCGGAGGGAGATCATCCAGGCGATCGAAATTGAGGAAAACCGCTTCGGCTTTGAGCCTGAGATTACCGCCAAAGTCGCGAAAACGGGGTGCCGCATATACGAAGTTGGCATTTCCTACTACGGCCGTACCTATGCCGAGGGCAAGAAGATCGGCTGGAGAGACGGTGTCCGTGCCTTGATTTGCATCATCAAGTACAACGTGTTTCGGTGAAGATCGTTCGCTATTTTTTCGTCGGCGGTGCGGCTGCTGGACTTGACATAACCGTGTTTGGCATCTTGACCAAAGGTTTGGGCTTGCCCTGGTTTTCCGTGGCGGTATTCAGCTTTGTTCTGGCTACCATTGTGAACTATCTGCTCTCCATTTGGTACGTATTTAACAGTGGGGTACGATTCTCTCGGCATCATGAAGTCTTTTGGGTGTTTGTTGTGAGTGGCGTCGGTTTGGTATTCAACCAGGCCATTCTCTGGGCGTTAATCGAGCGTCTGACCTGGGACTTGCTGCTTGCCAAGATTGCGGCCACGAGTGGCGTTTTCCTATGGAATTACGGCGTGCGCCGGAACTTCATCTTCAAGGCGGCCGCATGAAAGAGCCGATACTCGAACCATTGTTGCGGCGCATGCGCATGAGGCGCGTGCTGCCTTATGTGCAGCGTTACCCGCAATGCACCATGCTTGATATCGGTTGCGGGTGGGAGGCGCGTTTGTTGCGGGAACTCGAAGCGCACATCGGTCGTGGCGTCGGCATCGATTTCAAGGCGCCCAACATTAAAACTGAGCGCTTGGAGACGATCTCTGCGGTGTTGGAGGAGGATTTACCTTTTAAGGAAAATAGTTTCGACCTCATCACGATGCTGGCAGTGTTGGAGCACCTTGAACATCCGGAGGTAATCCTCAAAGAGATTGCGCGGCTATTGCGGCCCGGTGGTGGTTTGCTGATAACCGTCCCATCCTGGTATGCCAAGCCGGTCCTAGAATTTCTGGCATATCGCATGGGGATCGTAAATCCCGACGAGATCAGAGACCACAAGTGCTACTTCAACCGCGAGGATCTGTTCGATCTGATTAGAGCAACGCCAGGCTTGAAGGTTGTAAAGCATGAGTACTTTCAGTGGCGCTTCAATAATCTGTTGTTTGTGACGCGCACTGCATGAGTTTTATGGGGGCTTCGGTGCCACGCCTTACCATCATCACGGCCACCCACAATGCCGCCGGCGAATTGCCCGGTCTGATTGAGTCTATCCGCGAGCAGACTTACAAGAATCTTCAGTGGATCGTTGTCGACGGGGCTTCCACAGACGGTACGGTCGGATTACTTGAAAGTGCGGGTGATACGACGCTAGGGGCTTGGCGGTCTGAACCGGACCGGGGCATTTATGACGCCTGGAACAAGGGGCTGCAATGGGCCGATGGCGAATGGTTTCTGTTCCTGGGGGCGGATGATCGCCTGGCCGGGAGGGATATTCTGGAACAGGTGGTGGGATCTCTTGTCGGCCTGCCCGAGAGCATCTGTTGGGCTTATGGCCAGGTTCGCCAGTTTGGTGCGAAGGGTCAGTCTCAGGTGTTGGGCGAGCCATGGACCAAAGCGAAGGCGTCATTTCGATCCGTGATGTCGTTGCCGCATCAAGGTATCTTTCACCGGCGCGCATTGTTTGATCGGTGCGGCAGGTTTGATCCAGGCTTCAGAATCGCGGGCGATTATGCGTTGTTGTTGAAAGCTGTTCAGCAAGGTCTGGAGCCTGTTTTTTTACCCATGCTCGTCACGCATATAGGCGGGGGCGGGCTGAGCAGCCGTCAAGCATCCGCGTCGCTCGCCCTGCGAGAGAATGTGGCAGCGCGACGGACACTCGGACTGCGACCACTCTACCCGCCAAGGTGGTGTTGGGATTACCTGAAGAGCCAAGTGAAAAGGGTTATTTCTCATCTCGCTGGTGAAGCAGTGTTGCGTAGGCTGGTCAACCTCTATCGGCGGGCCACTGGCCGGACAGCAGTTTAGAAAAACGAGGGACAAATGCTGGCGACGTTGGCGGCTTGGGCCGCGATCCTGGTTGTGTGTGGCCTTGCGGGCACCCTGATACTGTCCCACATCCTCGAGCGGGATGAAGACCTGGAACCGGAAGACCTTTTCATTCTGAGCCAGTGGCTGGGATTGTTTGCTTTGGCAGCGATCTTGCTGGCACTGTCGCTTATATGGCCGCTCACGCCGCCGGTGACTCTTACTCTTGCAATCTTGGTTGGGACGGCGGCGATCGGGCAGCCCTGTTCTCGGAGTCTCTTACTCAAGGGGCTTAACGCTTTTAGACGCTTACCCGTGCTGTTGTCACTGTTCAGCTTGGCCGTTGTTTGTGCCCTCTATGTCAGCCAGGTGATCTATTGGGGTGATACAGGAGGGTACCATTTCAGCTTGGTGCGCTGGTTGAGCGAATATGGCCTGGTGCCGGGCCTCGCCCTGCTGCACGACCGCTTTGGTTTCAGTTCCTCTTGGTTCACGCTTACCGCGGTCTGGAATCACGGGCAGTTGGCTGGGCGCAGCGGCGCCTTGATGGGTGGCTATGCCTTATGGCTGATGCTTGCCCACTGGGGATTTTCACTAGCGCGCTGCGCCTCAGGGAAGCATGACCGGGCCGCATGGTTTGTCGTGGTAGGGAATACCATCCTGTTTCCTCTGTTATGGCGTTGGGGTGGGGCGATTTCACCCTCGCCCGACATCCCCGTGATGGCGCTGGGTGTGCTTGCGGGCGCTGCGCTACTGAATCCGACCCTCGGAGCGAGGACGGCTGCCTGGTTGTTGCTTACACTGGCGGCGACGGCCTTTAATATGAAGCTGGCCGTTTTGCCCTTGCTTAGCGCGGCCTGGCTGTTTGCCATGCTTACCCTAAGCGGGCGCGGGCGCATATGGGTGACGCTGATTGCGGCGCTTTCCGTGTTACCGGTATTGGTGGCCAATGGCGTGACCTCTGGCTATCCTCTTTACCCTTCGCCCATTCTGGCGCTGGATGTGCCATGGCGGCTCGATGTGGATTCGGTACGCAGGATGACGAAGATTATTTTCGATTTCGCATTCTATGGCCTGCTCGTCTGGGATCAGCCCGCCCTCCAACCCACGGGGTTTCTGGCATGGCTAGTTCAGTGGAGTACCTCACGGCTGGAATGGCCCACTGCCCTGCTACTCGTCGGAGGTTTAGGGTGCCTTATACATTTGATTTACCGCCGGTCCATGCGTGAGCCAGCGGTCTGGAAGGTGTCGCTTGTCGCCGTCATAGGGATCGGCTTTTTCATGTTGACCGCCCCCACTTTACGATTCGGTATCTCTTGGCTGCTGATGCTACCGGCGATCTGGGTCGCCGTCCTACAGCCGGCTTGGGTGGGGGCCTTGCTGTCTCGGCTAACGTGGTGGATTTATACCGCGCTGATTGTTGTCAGCCTGTCGCTGGCGATTTGGCTAAGCCCGAGTCAGATGCAGGAGATATTGTATCGGGCACTGAACTCAGGTCAGGTCACCTTTGATGGAAGTGCGCGTATAAATCTAATCGTACCGCCCGAAATGCCGAACGTGTCCGCAGAATATGATGAGTTCCGGCGCGTCAAATCAGTTATTCCACAGCAGGTGGAAGTCGGGCACGCGGCAGACTTCGATTATTTTGTGAACAAGGGTTATTGCTGGAATCTGCCGCTGCCCTGTGGACATAACGTGGGACTAGCATTGTTGCGGCCGGAAAAGGGTATTGCCGGCGGTTTTGTGCAGAAGTCCGCTCCGTGAAACTCTTACATGTCATCCCCTATGTGTCCCCTCGCTATGGCGGACCGGTGACCGTGTTGCGCCAGACTGCGCCTGCTCTTGTGCAATATGGAATGAAAGTGGATGTTGTTAGCACGAGGGCGGACGGCCGGGGAGATTTTTCGCCGGACCAAGATGCAGAGATGAATTTGCCTGGGGCTCAAACTTTTCTTTTTTCTAGGTCTTGCCCAGGACGATCGTTCTATTTCGCCAAGGGCATGGCGCGTTGGATCGGGGCGAATGCTAGTGCTTACGATGTGATTCATATTCACGGGGTATTCAATTACCCAGCCAATGTCGTCAAGCGAGCGGCTAGGGCGTGCGGAGTACCCTATTTGGTTTCACCCCATGGAATGCTTGATCGCTGGTGTATGAGTCATCGCGCCTGGAAGAAATGGCCTTATTTCCTCATGCTCGAGCGCTCCAGTCTGCGCAGTGCAAGTGGTCTTTTGGCGGCATCGGAATTCGAGGCTGGAGAGTTGCGAAGGCTTTCTCTCGCCCCAATCTATACGCTCCCCTTTGGTATCCCCGCTACACAGTTGGTGCCGTCGCCCCCCTCTAATGGAAATGGCCCGTTGAAGGTAATTGCTGTGGCCCGACTCGATCCCATCAAGGGCCTGGAGACGCTGATCGAGACCATGGCCTCTTTAAAGGCGAGGGGTGTTATGGCCACAGCAGAGGTTATAGGTGGCGGAGATATAGGCTACCGCCGAAGGCTTGAGGAAGCGGCATTGCGCAATAAGGCGCCTGTCCAATTTATCGGTGAGTTGACAGCCACCGAAGTCCAGAAACGGTTGAGAGCGGCCGATGTCTTTGTGTTGCCCTCGTACCATGAGAATTTCAGCTTTGCCGTGGTCGAGGCCTTGGCGGCGGGTCTTCCGGTCGTGATTACGGATCAGGTCGGCATCGCCGATAGCGTGATCTCCGTTCAGTGCGGTGCCGTGGTTCCTGCTGGTCAGCCGGAGGCCCTGGCCTGCGCAATCGAGGGGTTTCGGGACACAGAAGTACGCCGATTAGCTGGCGAGCGTGCGCGACAACTGGTTGTCGATCGATACGCGACAGAGCGTTACATAAATGAATTGCTCGCGATATACGAGGCTGTATGTTGATGTTGCGCGAACGAGTATTGCAGCGTAGTCTATTAATAGCGCTGATTGTAATATTTCCGATACAGGTTGCATCAGTTCTTTTGGGTGGGAAGGTGGTGTATTTCAGCACCCTGCTGATGATGGCGATCCTGTCCTTATCCTTATTCACGGGTGGGGCTGTCAAAACCTTCAACATGCACGCACGCCCTATTTCAGCGTTTGCGCTGTTTCTAGTTTTGGGCGCTGTGGGCATTGCAATATCGCCCTATTACCCGTTGTTAATGGCGAAGGGCATAGTGCAGATGGTTGGCATGACGGCCGGCCTGGTATTGGCGATCTGTATCGTCAATGAATGCACACATGACTGGAAATTCTCACTAAGACTCATCAGGTTCCTCATCGTTACCCTGGGGGCGGTTGGATGGCTCGGGGTGGCACAGTTCGCTTGGTTTAACTTGGATGGTAAGGGGGGGCTTCTGGATCTGGTCTGGCTGCAGGAATGGCTTGGCGGACGCATCGTCGGCGATCCCGGCTATATCATCGCGCCTTGGTTATATCGTGTCAGCTCAACTGCTCTCGAGCCTAACGACCTAAGCCGTTTTCTGAACATGGGTTCGGGGCTCGCATTGTTGCGGCTTGGATTGGCAGGCGGCAACTGTGTGACGGCTTTGTCCAGCGTCGTACCCAAGTGGGCGGCTTGGGGTGTACTTTTAGGAATCTTTGTTGCCCACTCCCTCGTGGGACTACTGGTGCTAGGCTTCATGGTGGTGGTGACTTATCTGTTTGCTACGCGCAGGAAGTGGGTACGGCCAGGGTGGATTGCTGTATTTGTTACTTTAGGCTTGGCGGCGTCAATATTGGGCCCACAGGTAGTCACGAACAAAACGCTATTTGACAAATTGAAGGGCTCTATATTTCTGTTTACCCCTGTCTCGGACGATATAGCTGTTCAAGGCATGACACGAGAGCAGGCTATTACACATGAGCAGGCTATTGTTTTAGCTGGCGCTGGGGCGTCACTCGCACTCCTTGCCAATGCCGAGGTGGTTAAACATGTGCTGAACCAATCCCCATTGTTTGGCGTTGGGTTGGGGGGGCACCCCCTAGCCTATGCAGAGCATCAACCTGAATGGGCGACTAAATACTGGGGGTCTGCGGGCATAAATGCTCAGGATGCTGGGGCGCTGTTATTACGCTTGTTATCCGAAAGCGGGCTGATCGGAGCAGCCATTTTCCTAGTGGGGTTGGCCTGGATTACGTGCAGCGCCACGGTAATGTTGTGGCGCCTTGGCGCCATCCCAAATAATCTTAAAGACGACTTGCTCTGGTTGGCCCTCGGAGCCGGCGTCATTCCTGGCTGGCTGGGGGCTATTGCCAGTTACCTGTTGCGAGCACCTTATTATTATGAAGCCGGATTTTGGCTGCTGGCGGGCCTCTGCCTGGCTTGGGCGGCAATCGCCCGGCAAATGCATGAACGGAGTCAGAGTTCGTGAGTTACATACTCGGTATCAATGCTTACCATGGCGATTCCAGTGCCTGTCTAGTACGAGATGGGACCCTACTGGCGGCGGCGGAGGAAGAGCGTTTTCGCCGCATTAAGCATTGGGCGGGTTTTCCGGCGGAGGCCATCCGCTATTGTCTGGCCGAGGCTGGCATCCGACTCGGTAATGTGGATGTCTTGGCCATCAATCAGGACGCGAGCGCGAATTTGTGGAAAAAGTTCGCCTATCTGGTGATGCGTCGTCCTGATCTTTCTTTTGTGTTGGATCGTTTGCGCAACAAGAATGAGCGCGCAAGCGTGCCGGTGGAGCTGGCGAGGGCATTTCCTCATGAAAAACTCCGTGCAGAGGTGCGGCATGTGGAGCATCATTTAGCGCACCTAGCATCAGCACATCTGGTTTCCCCGTTCGAGGACTCCGTCGTAGTGTCAGTGGACGGGTTCGGTGATTTTGCCAGTACCGCCTGGGGGGTGGGTCGGGGCACGCGCATCGAGGTGGAGGGTCGGGTGTACTTCCCCCATTCCTTGGGGATTTTCTTCCAGGCTATGACCCAGTACCTGGGCTTTCCAAATTACGGTGATGAATACAAGGTGATGGGCCTTGCGCCTTACGGTGAACCGCGGCATCTAGACAAAATGCGGCGCCTCTTAAAGCTCCGCGATGACGGTACCTTCCGTCTCGGCCTCGAGTACTTTCGGCATCACACCGAGAGGATCGATTACGAATGGGAGAATGGCGAGCCACGGGTGGGCCCGCTCTTTTCTCCGGCACTAATCGAACTCTTGGGGCCTATGCGGCAGCAAGGTCCTGAACTTACGCAATATCACCGCGATTTAGCTTGCTCCGTTCAAGCAATGTATGAGGAGGCCTTCTTTCATTTGCTTAACAAGCAGTATGAGCGCCACGGCTTGGAAACTCTCTCTCTGGCCGGTGGCTGCGCGATGAACTCGGTGGCTAATGGCCGGGTATATCGCAATACTCCTTTCAGGCGATTGTATGTGCAGTCTGCGGCGGGTGACGCGGGGGGGGCTATTGGCGCGGCATTTGCTGTGTGGAGTGAGATGGGAGGTGACTCACGTTTTCGCATGGAACACTCCTATTGGGGGCCGCATTACGGCGATGCCGAAATAGGTGACCTACTAGACCGAGAAAAGGACGCGCTTAATCGGGCCGACTGCAGCGTAAGGCACCTAGCCGACGAGGGAGCCTTAGCCAGGGAAACGGCCGAAGCCATCTCAAGGGGGCTGGTTATAGGCTGGTTTCAGGGGCGCATGGAGTGGGGCCCGCGGGCACTCGGCAATCGCTCAATTCTTGGGGACCCCAGGCGTGCCGACATGAAGGATATTCTCAATCTTAAAATTAAGCGGCGTGAGTCGTTCCGGCCGTTCGCGCCATCGATACTGCGTGAGGCAGTATCTGATTGGTTTGAGCAGGACGATAACGTGCCATTCATGATGCAGGTGTATCCAATCAAAGCGGAAAAGCGCTCCATCATCCCTGCGGTTACACACGTTGATGGGTCCGGCCGGCTACAAACGGTCACTGCGCAATCCAACCCACGCTATCACCGGCTAATCCAGGCCTTTGAGAAAATTAGTGGCGTACCAATTCTTCTTAATACGTCTTTCAACGAAAACGAACCTGTGGTGTGTATGCCCGAAGAGGCGTTAGATTGCTTCTTGCGTACGAAGATGGATGTTTTAGTGATGGGTAATTGGACCGTACGTCGCTCAGTATCAGCGTGAAAATTACTATCATTACAGTCTGCTTTAACCGAGCGAAGACTATCGAAGACACGATTTCCTCAGTAGCAAACCAGTCTTGCATCGAAACAGAGCACATTGTTGTTGATGCATCCTCTACGGATGGCACACTGAATGTTCTTGCCCGTCATCAGGAGACGCTTGCAAAAGTTATTTCTGAACCAGATGATGGCATATACGATGCGATGAATAAGGGCATTGCTTTAGCTACGGGTGAAGTGATTGGCTTTCTTAACGCTGACGACCTCTATGCTAGTCCTGGGGTTCTTGCTAGGGTGGCCGAAGTAATGGCGCGCGAGGATCTGGATGCTCTATTTGCTGATGCTGAATTCTTTAGTGCTAAAGACTCGCGGCGTACCGTTCGGCGCTACCGATCCGCGAATTTTGCGCCTGATCGCATCGCCTGGGGATGGATGCCTGCCCACCCAACCCTGTTCCTTCATCGTCGTGTATTTCAGCGTTTTGGCGTGTTTCGCACCGACTTTCGAATCGCCGGTGATTTCGAACTAATCGCACGGATATTTCACGCGAATACTTTGAAATATCAATACTTGCCCGAGGTGTTGGTGCGTATGCGTACCGGTGGAGTTAGCACGGGTGGCTGGCGCAATAGCATTCTCCTCAACCGCGAAGTGCTCAGGGCTTGCCGGGAGAACGGGATTTATACAAACATCCTGATGATCCTTTCCAAATACCCGGTAAAACTTCTGGAGTTCTGGCGCAGATGACCAAGTATGAGTACCCGCTTGACCGTCACAACCCAGAAGTCCCAGCTAAGGTGCTGACCTCTGCCCGCCACGCCTTTTAATTGCCTAAATTTTAGTCTAACCTGCATCTAGTTTTGTTAGTGGCGATTCATAACGAAGTTTCTTCTAGCGACCCGTTCGGCTGCTCCGAACCACATTTTTAAGACCTCTGTTTTTTCCAGCCATTTTTCTTTTTGGGTTGGGGCAGGTGTTGGTTAGACAGCCTCGCGCCGATTTAGTCGTTTTGCTGTGAACTTTCGATTCCACCTTTAATTTAAAGTGACTATTGCTGTTTCAGGCGCTTCAGGTTTTGTTGGGGCTAGTATTGTTCAACGTCTTGGTTCTATTGGTTCGCCTGTGATGCACGTACCACGCGCCTACCTTCAGTTCCCTTCGATCACGAAGGAAAGTCCGCATGATGAAGTTTTGATTCATGCAAAGCAGGCAGGAGAGCTAGAATTTAGTCTCGTTGGGATCGACTGTGTAATTCACTGTGCAGCTCTTGTCCACGCCATGCGCGAGAGTGAGGAGGGCGCTTTGGCCGCGTATAGGGATGTGCATGTCGAGGTTACACGCCGATTGGCGGTGCAGGCGGCGGCTTCTGGAGTGAGAAGGTTTGTGTTTTTGAGTTCTGTGAAGGTTAATGGTGAGAGCACGGACGGATTGCCACGCCCCTTCGGGGCTCGGAATGACGCGAAACCACGGGATCTATACGGTATTTCAAAATGGGAGGCCGAGCAGGCGCTGTGGGAAGTTTCCGCGAAAACGGGATTAGAGGTTGTGGTGGTACGACCGCCATTGGTTTATGGCCCAGGGGTGAAGGGGAACCTTGCACGATTGTTAAAGCTAGTTCGCTCTGGTGTGCCTTTACCTTTGGGTGCAGTGGAAAATAAGCGTTCGTTAATTGGGCTGGATAACCTAGTGGATCTGTTGATTCGCTGT
>JACCDP010745730.1_pt1 | contig 25333 bp, 37 predicted proteins | sample 7445841 | NCBI WGS metagenome assembly JACCDP01 (sample SAMN15323441, study PRJNA562643) | freshwater metagenome | isolation source: river surface water | place: USA:Blue River Watershed | collected 2017-08-17 | reverse complement strand
TACAAGCCCCTTATAAACATCCTTATGTCTCTTTTTCAACTCCTTAAAGAAAATATCGGTCATTAGTGGTTTGCTTTCATCATAAATCTTCGGTATTATATCGGAGAGCATAGAACGAAACATAAAAAATAAATGTTCATCGATACATTCATCGCATCTATCGTATGTACCATCTTTCCGAAACTCATTGTAGATGTCTCGGTGATTTTTCTTGAAATAATCAAAAACGAAATTAAGTGTGCATTTGCGAAAACACCTTTTGTCAAGTTTTTTCATCGGAATTGTTTCCATTGTGGTGGTAGTGGTCATATTTATACTATTATAATGATGAAAATATATAGGGAAATTATTTTGAAGGTGGCGTTACGACTCTATGGTAATCATAAGTATAATCATTAACGGCATATCCGTTTTCGTGAAGCCAAAACTTTATTAAATCATAATCGGCAACAAACCCCGTATCAAATCCTTTAGTGAAAACGGAGTCTTCGTAAATTGCCCCAAATATTACATCGTATCCATTTTTACGGGCGTATCTCTCTAAATATTTGAGTGCTTTTGTACCTATACCCTTCAACCTCTCTTCTTCAACAACCAATAAATTTTTAACAAACAAAGGCTTTTTTGCCTCTACCCCATATTCTCGTGCGTGTTCTATGGTGGTATCATAAAACTCCAATTCAACTACCCCCTTTTTGATTAGGGTGCTTATTGGGGGTGTTTTCGGTTTTTTCCATTTCATATTATTGTTTTTTTGTTTTTTAGGGCATCTATTATGAGGAGGCATAAGTTTTGTTGTGTTTCGTTCCTTCCTTTGCCATCTATATGAATCGACACTTTAACTTGTTGCTCATCATCGTTCTTTTCTAAAACTTTTATATTGGCGTGATAGTAGGGATATTTATCCGAATGACTTTTAATCAAATCATAAACCCTTGTTTCAATCCATATTTCGATTGGGCTATCAACCTCGTTTTCTAAATCCTTTTTATTTTTCATTACCCATTATTACTTGGTCGGTCATACCATCAACAAAACTTGATATGTTGTCTATTGTTTCTAAATAACGATGGATAAGGTTGTCTCTTTGATACCTTTTAGCATCGGTCTCTCTTCTTGTTTGCTCAACAACCTTGCTAATTGTTTTTGAAGACCCCATCAATCTTTCTTGAGCCATATCATCGGCAATCTTACTTTTAGAATATGCCAAAGAGATTTCATCGAAAAGCGTTTCGTTTAAAACACCTTTTCTTTCTAAAACCTTCCAAATAAGATTACCCGCCACATCGGGCTTTTTTGATTTAAGCATCTCGGTCATATGTTCAACCAAAAACTTTCTTTTTTCAATTACCCTATCCGCATACGGCATCGCTTGAAGTTTCTTCGCTTCTTCTTTCTTTTGTCTATCCTCCCGTTCTTTTGCAAACAACATTCTTATTGTGCTATGTCTTTTGATTGCATATGCGTTTAAAATCTTCGCAATGTACATAGGGGCAAATCTTCCATAACAATTCGCATCTACTTCTAAAACATCGGTAAGCGACCAATTCATAGCATTTTGTATTTCACCTAACGTAAAATCCCCGTAGTTGGTAATCACGAACTTTACATTAATAAGATTTTCTTCTTTGCTATTGGCTTCTTTAGTGCCAACCATAAAAGCCCACTCGGTCATAACCATAATGAGGGCTTGTTTGGACTTTTCGTTTGACCAATCGTGCATCTTTAAGGGAATATCGTTATACGCCCTTACTATCTTGGTTTCAATCTCGTTCTCGCAAAAAGTTCCAATCTGTGTTGATTGTTTCTTCCGCAGACCTAATTCTTTTGTCTGAAATGTTTGAAGTGTTGTTATTGATTTTGTCATTTAAGTAGTTTTCAAATTTGTTACCAAACAAAGTTTCGGGGCGAAGATATTTTTCCATATCCGTATTAAGCCATTGCGACACCTTAACATCGATGACATATTTCATTTGCTCTATGTTATAACCATCGTTTAGTTTAGCCCCAATTAGTTTAATTGTTCTTTCGGTATCTACCCTATATTGTTTGTTTGCTTTCTCGTTTAAATATGTTATTACGATGTTTGCGACATCTTTCCTTGAATCCCTTTGTGCAAGGGCTATTTCGTTTTGTAAAGCACTTGTTTGTTTTGTTTGTTTTGTTTGTTTCTCTTGAGGGTTTGTTTCTTGTACATTTTGTTTGTTTGTTTGTTTAACAACAAGAACAAAGTAACCATCCGTTTTATGTTTACGTTCTATGGAAAGACCAATGTTCTTTTCATTAAACACGATAACACCTCTTTTCAATATATCGTACAAACGAACTCTTGATACGTTACAATGGAACAAAATATCTTGGATGTGAAAAACATTACCCTTATCAATATGAGCAAATAAGAACAACCATACTTGGATGTACTTATCGGTTTGTCCATAAAGTGCGGGGGCAATGTTTAACATCACTCTAATATTTCATCAATTGTTACCGATAGGGCGGTGGCTATTTCTTTAGCGGTTTGAACTGTGTAGTTGGTTTGAATCCCGTTTACTATTCTTGAAATTCTATCCGCACCTATTAAGTTACCCGTTTTCTCTTGGATTAGTTTCCTCAATTCTTCTTGAGACATTTCTCTTTGGATAAGGATTGCGTGGAGTTTTGTTTTTGGCTTTATCATCGTTTGGATTATTATTGGCTTGTCTATTCTTATAATTAATGAGTAATTGGTGCATCTCGCTATAAACCATATTACGAACCGCATTATTAACAATGATGCTACATTGCAATATAAATTGTTCGTAGGTCATATCGGCTTTCATACGATTGCATATGCTATGCGTAGGGAGTTTATTGATATGCTCATTTCCACCGCCCAAGGACTTTGGTACTATGTGGTCGAGGGTAACATCATCCAAGGACAAAGGTTGCCCACATAAGTAGCATATACCATTCGTTATGGACAACAACTTATATAGTCTTTGCTTGTTTTCGGGGGATGTACTATTTCTTGCTTTCATTTGACCACATACGTTTCTAACCCCACATTTGACACATCTTCAATGTTAACGTATATTATATCTTCTTTCTTACCATCCCTCATAATTACATAAGTTTTAATATTCCACCCCTTCTTCCTCAATTCGCTCACTATTCGCATTACACGATTGATACCAACTTTCTTTGCCTCGTTTACCGAAACGATGGTGCAAAAAGTAAGAAGTTGGATTAGCATATCGGTTTGGCTTTTAAAAGGAAGTATAAGCCGTGTGTCGATAGACAAGTCTATAGCACCCTTACCTTCCATAGATATCTTGGTTATATCATCTTTAAAACTTGCATCATAGGTAGACATAAGGGTATTACGCAATTTGTGAAGACTAATAGAGTCACCATAGTTGGAAAGGTTGTCTTGCCCATTCGTAAAATTAGGATGAACCCCAAAATCCGACTTTTTCGGGCTTTTGTAATCAAATGGCATTTCGTTTGAAGATTGGTTTTTCTTGGCTAAACCGAAGAAAGAGATGATTTGGTTGATGAGTTTTTTCATTGTTTTGTGTGTTGGTTTTGCAAAGATAAGTAACTTTTTTTCTTATTTGCAAAAATAAATTTAAAATAAGTTTGTCTTTTACACGCTAACACGATAAATTTGCAAACCATACGACCTATGAATGATAATTATCTCAAAACCAAAACCCCGTTTACATCCAAGTTTGATGCGGTAACGTATTTCGAGCAAGAGTGCTACGATGCTTACAAAATCATTGATGCCAAAGACTCATCTCTCTTTTATGGATTCTTAAAAGTATTGCTTGATAATTATGAAAACGGAAACTTAATGCTTGAGGTGGTGAATGATAGGCTTGATGAAATCGAATCCTATTTGCAAGTACGACACGGGTATCTATTTGCAAAGATATTTGAGGAAGCGGTTATTAGAAAAAATGACATACATAGCAAAAGAATCAAAATTGATGTAACAAACATAAACGGCAACTTAAATTAATAGGACAAATGAAAACACCTCTTGAAACACTACTCGAAGTAGTTGAATTAGTGCCAACCGAAACAATTACTAAACAAAACTTGATATATACGATAAACAACCTTTTGGAAGTAGAAAGACTACACCTTATGCAAATGGTAGACTTTTACGGAAACACGCTCAATGAAATGGGAATGAGGGTAGAAAAAGGCGAACAAGTTGTTAAAAGAATTTACAACAAGCAATAACCCGTTTTTGTATAAAAAACAAGTATGCATTATATTTGTAAAATAAAACAATAAAAAATGTTGCTCAAAACGGAAGGCAAAATATCGGAAATCAAAGTTAAGAGCGATTTTTTTGGCTCTATCATCATCAAAAAAAGGGTTAGGGGCTTAATACAACCCGTTGTTTTTGAGATAAAGGGCGATATTTACAAAAAATGCGTAAAGGACAAATATTATCGTGAGGGTGATAAGGTGCGGATTTGGTTTGTTCCAATTTGTAAAAAGTTTAATGACAAATATTTTACTAACCTACACATAGAAAAAATGGACTTGCTTGAAAACTCGCCATCCAACTTGTTTAGTCAAGTGGTTGACACCGAAACGGGAGAAATTTTTGAATAATATGACAACATCGACATTATGCCTTGGTATTCCAACTATCAACCGCAAGGACTTGCTTGATGAAGCACTTGTTGTTTACCTTGATAATTGGCGAAAAAGACACATCTTTATTATTGACAACGGAAATCAAGGGTTTGAAGACAATCCGCCATATTTTAAAGTTTGGACTCCACCCAACAACATAGGTGTAGCGAGTAGTTGGAATAAGATAATTGAAAGGGCTAAAGTTCTTGGCTATAGTCACGTTATGATTTTAAACGATGATGTCGTAGTGCAAAAAGACCCTTACGATATTGAAAAGTTTATAGATGAAAACCCCGCAGACATTTACACGGGATTGGGTTATTTTTCATTTATAATTCCCGTTGCCACTTATGACAAGATTGGTGGATTCGATGAGAATTACTATCCCGCATACTATGAGGACACCGATTATGATTATAGGTTAAAGTGTGCCGAAATGAAAATTTTAGACACGGACTTCCTTTTACCCGAAGTTATAAGGGTTAGTCAATCGGGTCAAAAAGATAGGTCGCTCTATGACAAGGTTTTTGAGTGCCGTAAATACTATGAATCAAAATGGGGAGGGTCGCCTACTCAAGAAAAATACAAAAAGCCCTTTAACAATGAAGAATAAGTTTTTTATCGCTATGTTTTACCTCGGTCTCCCGTGGATGTTTTTAGCATCGTACATATACTCTTTCTATAAACGAGTGTTCAAGAAAGAATATCACGAATACGATTATGAGGCGATGTCGGGGTATTTTAATTGGTTGATGCCAATTGGTGCGGGATTGACATTATATATACTCATCACGATATTGATAAAAGTCCTCTTTAAGATTATAACCACCCTATTATTGATAATATGACATATGTTATTAAAGAACACACTTGTTCGCCTTTTGATGTTTCCTATTCACTTGAGGAACGCAATAAGGGTTTACTTGGTTATCTAACCGACATTAATTTATACACCCTTGATTTTAGGACATCCATAAGCCCATATGTGGCAACAAAACTTACATTATCGGATGCATCTTTGTTTGTATCTAAAATAAACAAACTAAATTTGAGATTCTATGAGATTGAAGAGTATGAACCAAATAGAAACTAACGACATAACAAAAAGAAAAATACGTTTTTATCTTACCTATGTTACAATAATGGGTGTGCTAATTATGATTGTATCCTTTTTGCTTAAAACTTGTAAACAAAACAAAGACTTGGTTAACCAAGTACAATTTAAAGAACAAGCGTTCAAAAAATATAAAGACAAATCGGGTAGGACAATTGCCACTCAAGAACAAAGGATTTTAGAGATGAGCAAAGAAAATATGGAACTTATTAAAACGATAAATAAGTTTAAGAGCGTATCATCTCAAGTTGGTATACAAACTATCACCGAGTACAAAGAAATCAAAGTTCCATACAAGGAAGAGGTTGTTAAATATGTTGACACTTGGACAAAAGATGTTTATGTTAGATTGCCATTATCGTGTGAGGTCAAAGATTCTTTTATTCATCTTGTTGGGAGTGTTGGGGTCGATGGATTAGAGATTGACACCTTGAGAATACCAAATGAATTTACAATAACAACGGGAAAGAAAAAGGGCGGTCTATTTAAAAAGGATGAGTACATCATTGAGGTGGTAAGCACAAACCCCCACACCGACATAACAAAACTAAATAACACACAATTCAAGCCTAAAAGACCCCTTTACAAGAGATGGTATTTTGGTTTTGGGTTAGGTTTTTTATTATCAACCATTTTAATCAAATAATATAACAATGACACATAAGTTTATTAAAAACAAAAGGTATTACACGGGAATAGTCTATGAATGGAATTTGCCAACGGGAACAACTTGTCCTTTTGCCCTTGAGTGCAAAGTGACAGTTGATAGGCTAACGGGAAAGTTTGATGTTAAACGTGGTGCTTATCGTTGCTACGCAGCATCGCCCGAAAGATTCCCTGGGGTTAGAGAGCATAGATGGAAAAACTTTGAATATGTAAAAGCGGGTAATATGCCGATACTCCCAAGCGATTGTAAAGCCATAAGGATTCACGCTGCGGGGGATTTCTTCAACCAAGAGTATTTTGATATGTGGCTTGAGGTTGCAAGACAAAACCCTTCGGTAGAGATGTGGGCTTATACTAAATCACTAAACTATTGGGTAAAAAGAATAAATGAAATTCCCGACAATCTCATTTTGACCGCAAGTTATGGTGGTCGCACCGACCATTTGATTGAAGAGTACAATCTTAAAAACGTGGTTGTTTATGAAAACCAATCTTTAGTTCCAAGCGATAGACCAATAGACAACAATGATGATTGGGCAAGAAAGCCAAATGTCAACTTCGCTTTGCTTGATAATATGAAGGTGTCTAAAAAAGCACCCTTACAAGAGGTTAAATAACTTATCCACAAAACTTGCTTATTGTGTAACATTGTGTAACTTTGTGAAACAATTATAAAAATGGCGACTACTACAATCGTTAAAGGGTTTCGTATACGCAAACAAACCCTTGAGAATCTAAATAGGATTCGACAATATGTATACGGAGATAAGGTCAAACTTAATGGTATGGTGCAAGAAGCATTAGACCAATATGTAGCCCGTGAGTTACCGAAGATAAACAACAACAACACACAAATATGAGCAAAACCCCAAAGTTCGATTTTAACACAATTAAGGATTTCGACACCCACATAGACAAGTCGATTCCTAATTACTCTTTCTTAATATCTGCCGTTAAATCAATATCCGATTATTTCGTAACGGAAAATGGTGTCATCTATGATATTGGTTGTAGTACGGGTAAATTATTGAACGAGTTACCATATCAATGCAAAAAGGTAGGTTATGACAACTCTTCGTTATTGCCAATAAGCGAAAAAGAAAACCTTGTTTTTCAAAATAAAGATGTTACAAAAGATGTTGTTCTTGACAATGCTCAAATAGTCTATAGCATATTTACCTTGCAATTTATTGAGCCAATAGAAAGAATCAAGTTATTGCAAAAGGTATATGACTCCTTGAACGAGGGTGGAATATTCATACTTTGTGAAAAGATATACCAAGACAACGGAAAGTTGCAAGAGATATTAACATTTTCACACTATGACTACAAATCAAAACACTTTACTTTAAACGACATATTTTCAAAGGAAAAGGATTTGAGGTTTATTATGAAGCCCAAAACCCTACAAGATAATTTGTCGGATTTGAAAAAGGTTGGTTTTAAATCATCCACTACGTTTTTTCAATCGTTCAATTTTGTTGGAATAATTGCTTTAAAGTGATGACAAATAATTCAAGCAAGGAAAGATTTGAAGATAAGGTTTATCCAATGATGGAATTAAGAAGGGTTATGGATGGAATCGATGATGAGATAATTAAATTACTCGCTAAAAGAAAGTTTATGAGCCAAAAAATAGGTGAAATAAAAAAGCGTCATAGTTTACCAATACACGATGAGGAGAGAAGAACTTATGTTGAAGGCAAATGGGGAGAATTCTCCCAAGTATACCGAACAATACACGACTTGAGTAAGGAGTATCAAAAATGAAACCTTTCATCTACAACCTTGATTTTGTTAAAAAACAAAGTGAGTCTAAACTATTTAGTGTTGTTTCTATGTTTGCGGGAGGTGGCGGTAGTTCTACGGGCTACAAATTGGCGGGGGGTAATGTTCTTGCCGTTAATGAGTTTGTACCCGCAGCCCAAGAAGTATACCATAAAAACTATCCCGAAACACCGATTTTCGGAGATGATATACGCCAACTAAACGGGCAAACCATTCTTGATAAAATTGGATTGAAAAAAGGCGAACTCGACATATTGGATGGTAGCCCACCTTGTAGTAGTTTTTCAACTGCGGGTAAAAGAGAGAAGGATTGGGGCAAGACCAAAAAATATAGCGACACATCGCAAAGAACCGATGATTTGTTTTTCGAGTTTGCAAGAATTCTTAACGAGATACAACCCAAAGTATTTATATGCGAAAACGTAAAAGGGCTAACTATGGGTCAATCGGCAGAATTGCTTGGGGGAGAACAATTTTCACTTTTTGAAAAACCAAAGACAATATTTGATGCCTTGGTCGAGTGTGGTTACAATGTCCGATATCAAGTTTTGAACGCAAAAGATTATGGAGTACCTCAAAGCCGTGAAAGAACCATCTTCATAGGTGTAAGAAAGGACATCCGCACGAAAATCACTTTCCCAAGACCCTATGGTTTTGTGATTAATTTGAATGAGGGTTTAGAGGGTGTTGTAAACACGGAAGATGATATTGCCGATGCTATGTACAAAGAGGGTGTTGTTAAGAATTATCTTGTACAAATGAAAGAGGGTGAAACGGGTGATATGTATGCCGAAAACGGATATTTTGGTCTTCAAAGAGTGAGCCGTGACAAGCCTTGCCCAACGATTAGAGCAAGACAAGGAAACAAAGGTGCGTGTTTGTGTCATTGGGAGGAACATAGAGAGTTGAGCATACCCGAACTAACAAGAATTATGAGTTTTCCCGAAGACTATTACCTTGGAGATAAGTATAGCAAAAAAGCGGAAAGACTTGGTAGGGCTGTACCGCCATTGATGATGAAAGCGTTAGCGGAACACATCTATAATAACATATTGTCTAAAATAAATTAATTGTAATATCTTTGCCAAACAACACGACTATGGACTTTTCGATAAGCATTATACACCCAAGTAGGGGAAGATGCGAGATGGCTACGCAAACCGCTCAAAGGTGGATGCTTAACGCTAAACACTCAAACCAAATTGAATATTGGTTCGCTTGTGATAGCGATGACCCTCAATTTAATATGTACCACAATTCCATACACGCTATGGGATTAAGGGCTAATTACTCAACCAACAAATCTGCCATTGATGCCATAAATCGAGTAGCCCCGCTCACAAAAGGAAATCTCCTTGTAGTTGTAAGCGATGACTTTGATTCGTTTTATGGGTGGGATGATTTCTTGCTTAATAGTTTGAGTGGTAAGCAAGATTACATTGTAAAAACGAGTGATGGCTATATGAATAACAATTGGCTTATCACATTACCGATTATGGATAGGGCTTATTACAATAGGTTTGGTTATATTTATCATCCCGAATACAAACATATGTTTTGCGACACCGAAATGACTTGCGTGGGTAATATGCTTGGAAAGGTGATTGACCTACAAAACCCTTCGGCTATTTTTCAACATAATCATTATAGTATCGGTAAAATGAACAAGGATGAGATAAATGTGAAGAACGATAGCACTTGGAATCAAGGCAAAGAATTATTCTTGTCAAGACACGATATAAATTTTGGCTTAAATCCCGAAGAGGTTATTATGACTTACCCAAAAGAGATGTTTTTATGATGCTTTCGATTTTGATTTGTACTTTACCCGAAAGAAGAAGAATGTTTGAAACACTTTATGGTAAATTGATTTTGCAAATTGCTATGTGTAGTGCAATAGAGGAAGTGCAATTGCTTTGGGATGATAGCACACAAGTTCCAACGGGAAAAAAAAGAAATTATCTTGTAGATAAAGCAAAAGGGTTGTTTGTTGTTTTTATCGATGATGATGATGAAATAACCGATGATTACGTTGAAAGCATATTAGGTGCTATCAAAGAAAACCCCGAAGTTGATTGTATAGGTTTAGAGGGCTACATAACTTTTGATGGGATAAAAAGGAAAGATTGGTCAATATCAATAAATCACGGGCATTGGCACGAAACCGAAACACATTATTTAAGAACCCCAAACCACATATCGCCCGTTAAAAGAAAAATTGCGACACATTGTAGGTTTCCCGAAATAAGTTATGGGGAGGATATGGAATACTCTAAACGTATTTTGCCTTTTTGCAAAAGCGAAACCTACATCAACAAGTCTTTGTATCATTATAAATATATAACCAACAAATGAAAAGAACTTGCGTAGTTTCTTTAGGTACTAACGATTACACACGGGCAAGGACAAGACTTGCCGAAAGTATGAAGAACCCAATAAATTGGTCGGGGGATTTTCATTTGTTCACCGAAGAGGCTCAAGTTGGAAGCCCTTTGCACCAAGATAACCCATATGCTTTCAAAATATATGCGATTGAGGAAATGAAAAATCGTGGGTACAATCAAGTTCTTTGGATAGATTGCTCCGTTTGGGCAATTAAGAGCATCGTACCCGTTTTTGATTTAATATCACGAGATGGATATGTTTGTCAAGAAGCGGGTCATATGGTGGGTCGTTGGACTAATGATAGAACATTGAACTATTTTGGAATCACAAGGGATGAGGCGATGGTAATGCCAATGTATGGAAATGCGGGTTTCCTTGGTCTTGATTTCGACACCGAGATAGCAAATACATTTTTTAATAGGTGGAAACAATCTATGCTTGATGGTATGTTTATCGGCTCTTGGACTAACCACGATAAAACGGAGAGCATAGATGAGAGGTGTGATGGTCATAGACACGATATGAGTTGTGGAAGTATAATTAGACATCAACTAAATATGAAAATGCAGAATGGTCACGACTATTTGCAATACTATTATGATTGGAATCCCGCCCCGCATAATGATAGTGTGTGTTTCTTTGCTGCGGGAATGAGAGGATAATATGAACGGACATTACGATTATAAGAACGGAACAAAAACGCAATATGAGTTAACCCCTCAAAGCGAAAAGACTTTGTTCAAAGATGCTATCATAGATAGGATAACGATTGAAGAGGGTAAAAGAATGATTGGTTGTGAAATTGGTGTTTTAAATGGTGAAACATCGGCTTTCTTTCTCAATGAATTCCCAAATTTGACCTTGCTTGGAATCGACCCTATCATTCCCGATAGTATGGAGGCGAGTTTGATTGGAAACAAAGAGATTATCGACCAAAATATCGCAAAGAACAAGGATAGATGGGAGTTTTATATGGACTATAGTTATCGTGTTCATAGTCTTTTTCAAAATGAGCATTTTGATTTTATATTTATCGATGGAGACCACACCTATGATGCCGTATCCCAAGACTTTGAATTATACTTACCAAAAGTTAAAAAGGGCGGTTTGATTTTTATGCACGATAGCCGTATGAATAGGGGTGGTGCTAATTTTCACGTTGGTAGTAGTCAATTTGCCGACCACATTATAGCAAACGATTCAAGGGTTAGCCTCATAGGGGAGGCTTTTAGTTTAACAGCGTTTATTAAAAATTAAAATGGGAATAACACAACAAAGTTTAAATCGTATGGACAAACACCAAGTTTTAAGAACGGGTGTTAAAATGTTAGAACTTGGATGCCAAAATGTCTACGCCAACGGATATCACGATATGGCTATATCGAATGTAGAATTGCCAAAAAGGTATGGGGTAGAAATGGAATGTTGGGATATCCTTGGATGTCAAAACGCTAAAGTGGTAGACTTGAGAGAGCCAATAAATGAATCATACTATAACGCTTTTGATGTTATCACGGATTTCGGCACTACGGAACACATCGATGGTAGATATTATGAGGCAAGGAAAAATATTCACGATGCGTGTAAGGTGGGCGGTCTTATGATACACGAAACACCACTTACGGGTCATTGGATAGGACACGGGCATAATTATCTGACCACTACTTTTTATGAGCAATTAGCCGAATCAATGAACTACACCATTTTAGACTTGTGCATAGAGTACGCTATGGGCAATACGAATGATGGTGGACTCGTATGTTGTGTATTAAGAAAAAACGAAGACAACAAGTTCGTTACTAAAAAGAAGTTTTCAACCTTTGATGTAAGACCATCATAATATGTATTCACAGAACAACGAAGAAGAACTACTATTGGACTATTTTAATTGTGCCGATGGTAACGCTATGCATCTTTTGGACATAGGGGCTAACGATGGATTAACCTTTAGCAATAGTGCGAGATTAATAGAACTTGGTTGGAACGCTTTTTTGCTTGAGCCGAGTCCAATTGCTTTCGATAAACTCAAAAAGCATTACGAGGCAAACGATAGAGTAAGATGCCTTAATTATGGTATTAGTGCTTTGGGTGGCAAGAGTTTGTTTTATGAGAGTGGGGGATATCAAAACGGAGGCGATGTTGCCCTTTATTCAACAATCGATAAAAACGAAATGAAGAGGTGGGAAGGCAATGTAGATTTCAAAGAGATAGAAGCCGAGTTTGTTACCTATCAAAAATTTTGTGAAGACCATAAAGGTTTTCGATTTGATTTTATATCAATTGACATAGAGGGATATGATTGGATGTTGTTGCAACAAATGGATTTGAACGCACTCGGTTGTCAAATGCTCATTATTGAGTGGAACGGAAATGTAGACCAAGGTAATAAAATGATTGCTCATTGTAAAAGTTTTGGGTTGAGAGAATTGTCAAGGAATGCGGAGAACCTAATCTTCGTTAGATGATAATATTTGAGCCAAAAAATAGGGTAGAAGTAAAAACCCCGAAAGGGGATGGTGTGATATGGCTCGTAACCGATTATGGACACGAAACCGACACTATTTACACGATTATCCTAAATGATAACGGGGAAGTATGGCAATTCACACACAAGGACTTGAAGATAAAACCAAACATTACTTTTAAACGACTATGACACAACCAAGAATAACGATTTGCGTACCCATATGGGGTCGCCCTCAAAGAACCGCTCGTATTATCGATTGCTTGAGAAGACAAACAATAAATAATTATCAAGTTTATCTTATTGGTGATGGATGCCCGTTATGGCAAGGAGACCTTAATGAAGGGTGGGTTCAAGAAATTATTAAAGAGGAAGAGCAAAAAGGAAATGAATGGATTGCCTTCAATCTTGAGAAAAACTTTGGCGGATATGGGTTTTATATAAGAAACCTTATGAAAGAGTTGGCGGATGGAAAATATCTTTGCTTTATTGACAATGATGATGTAGTCAAAATAAATCACCTTGAACTATATCTCTCCGAGATTGAAAATACGGATTTGGATTGGGTTTTTTACAATACTTGGAACAATGCGTTAGGAACACTTCGTGATGCTCAAGCGACTCAAGGGTTGATAGGTCATAGTGAATTGTGTATTAAAACCGAATTCTTCAAAAATGTTCCAAACCAAGGTAGCCATTATGGACACGATTTCGATATGATAGATTGGATGATTAAAAACACATCGAAGTACAAAAAAGCGGAAAGTCACGAATGGACTTACAAGGTAATGGGAACACCCGCAAAAAGAGAAACCGACATAGACTAAAAACTTTATCTTTGCCAATATGAACAATAACGAAAACAAAACTACACAGAACATAGAGCATTTGCACAAATACTCACTTATGGAACACCCCGCAAGGGAAATGAAAAACGTAAAGATTTTGCTAAAGGATGATTTCCCTTGCAAATGCCACAAAGTTCAACACGCCATCGTTCAAGGAACTATAGAAGGGCAATATGCAAAAGAGTATGAGTTATGCTCTACACATTGCACCAAGGCACAACTTATCAAAAGCGAGAACACATTGTTTTATTTTCAAACTTGCGAGGCGATACCCAACAAGTTCGTTATAGACAATGCGGAGGTGAAGCCTAAATCTAACCTTGAAGTTTTGAAATAATCAAAACAACCCCGTAATTTATGAAAGATAAAGGTTTGTTGTGCTATATGGACTTTGCTACCCATACGGGTTTTTCAAGCGTTGCCCACAATTTGCTTGATAGGATGTTAGTGTGGTTCGAGGAACATAATTATAATGTTACAATCCTTGCCACCAACTACCTTGGTGAGCCTTTTTGGTATAAGGGGGCAAATGGTGGAGTAGCACACGTTAAGTCCGCCAAAAGCGAAGCCAAAAATATGAATGACCTTTGGTATCGAGATGGTTTTTTAAAAGTGTTGAACACGGGCAATTGGGATTTGGTGTGGGTAATTAATGACATACCCGTGGTTAGTCCTATGATGCAAGTATTAAACACCATAAAGAATGTTTATAAGGTCAACAACAAGCAAAAGATTTTTAAATCGGTTCTTTATACCCCCGTTGATAGCCCTTGTAATAAAATGTTTATGAAAGACCTTGAATTTTGGGATGCTCTTGTAACCTATACCGAATATGGTAAGAAAGAGATATCTAAATTCACAAACGATGGACTTGCAAACGTAGAAATCGGTGTCATACCTCATAGTGCAAATAGAAAAGACTTTTTCCCGATTCCTAACTTTGATAAGAAAGAAACAAGAATCAAACACAAACTCCCCGTGAATGGATTCATATTTGGGAACATCAATAAAAATAATAGCCGTAAGAATATAGGTGGAACGCTACTCGCCTTCAAGAAGTTTCTTGATTATTACAAGGATGAAAGTTATAAAAAGCCAAGTTTACCACAACCCTATTTATATCTTCATTGCTCACCCACGGATGAAACGGGTATTAATTGCTATAGGGCAACCGAAAGTCTTGGAATCACCGATTATGTAGTATATCCTCAAAACGAAGATTATATTAAGGGTAAGGGGTACGATGTCAAGGATATGAACGAGGTGTATAATTGTATTGATGCCTATGTTACTACGACAACCGCAGAGGGATGGGGTTTAACCATCACGGAGGCTATGGCGGTAGGTTTGCCAATTGTCGCCCCTATGCATACGAGTGTTAAGGAAATATGTGAGAATGGTTCGGCTTGTTACCCAATAACGATTTTAAGCGAACAAATACTTACCCACGACTACGAAAACATAAGATATATGCCCGACCCCGTTAATACCGCTTGGGCAATGAAAGAAGCGTATAAAGATGCGGTGTCATCCAAATACCCGCATAAACTCGCATACGAGGACATACTCGACCAATACGATTGGGATAAAGCGGTAGAGCAATGGAAGAAGGTGTTTAGCAAGTTGATGTAATCACAAAAAACTATAAATATGAACATTCAAGAATATTTATCCGAAAACTATCCCGATGAAGAGTTTATAATTCTTGAGGGTTTCGATGATTGTATCATAGGAATTGATACCAACAACTTTCGATTGATTTATAGTGTCGATGATATAATCAAGGTATTATGCCGTGATATGAACGAGGAAGAGGCAATAGAGTATTACAACCATAACATAGGTTGTTCTTATTTGGGAGAACATACCCCTATTTTTTCACATAGTTTATAAAAAAAATAAGGCGACTAACATTCCGCTAATCGCCCTACCCACGAGTCATTGCACAGGCAAGAACTACTTCGTTACTTATGCGAATTAACGCAGTTTGTAAACGAGGTAGCCGAGCAGGGCAATGGTGATGGTGTTGTGAACATTCACGCCACCCAACCACTTGTCGCTGTTGATGTTGAAAAAGTCTCCCATAATTGTATATATTTGACATAACAAATTTAGCCCTTAAATTGAACTTAAAAATTCACGTTGCACTATGAACACAAACGCAACCTTTATAGACAAGGATGGTGAGTCCTTAACCCTTTCCATAGGTGAGGATATTAACTTACAAGATGCATACAACGTAGTTGCAAATAAGGGCTTAAAAGCAACCGAAATACAAATAAATAATAACGAAATTAGCACCTCAATTCCCGAAAATCAAGAAGAAATGAAAGAAGAAATCATCTTTGGCTCTATAAAAACGCCAACAAATTTGAGCATTTTGAAGAAATATAATCTTACTCAAGATGAATTAGTAGACATACTAAAAGTTGGAACGGAACACGAATTCGAGCATACAACAAGTGTTCGTATGGCGATGGCAATAGCCAAAGCACACATATATGAGGACAAGGATTATTACACCAAACTCAAAAAGGCGAAATTGAAGCAAGGGGCAATTTTGGAAACCGCAAGATATTTTAAGAACGGGGGTAGCATAGACAACCCAAGTCTTGATATGGCGGGGTATTATAAAAGGGGTGGCAAAATGCCCAAAGTACATATAGTAAATGAGGGTAAGCAATATAATAATAGGATGTATGAGGGTATTGTAGGTGATTACGATAACGATGGTTTAAGTAATGCCGATGACCCGAACCCTATGCGTAAGGGAGACAAGGAATCAATTGAGCAACTAAAGTTTGAAAACACCTTTAACTATGTAGTTGATACCAAAAACACTCTTGATAAAGACTTAAACGAATTCGTTGATAAACTCAAAGAAAAAGCACCAAGTAGTAGTGCAATTTATGGTCGAACCAAAACACCTTTTAGCATCATCAACAAACTTGTTTCATCAAGGATGTTAGACCAAAAGAGGGGGTTGAAAGATTTAATTGGTACAACGATAGCGGTTAACAACCTAAAAGACTTGACCAAGATGGCGGACTTAACACTTGTTGGGCAATTTGGAAAGGTATTAGAGTTTGAAGATTTTTATTCTTCGCCTAAAGATGGCTATCGTGCTTATCATTTCATTGTCGAACACAATGGCGTACCCGTAGAACTTCAACTCAAAACAACGAGAATGAAAGAAATCGGCTTGTTAAGTCACGATGCTTATAAAAATAAAACACTTAATGCCGAGTATATGAATTTTCTCACGGAGTTGGCAAATAGGGCAGACAAAGGAGAAAAAGATGCTATTCAAGAGTTTGACCTAATTATGCAAGACAAAGAGGGGGTAGAAAGAAAACTTAATAAGTTAAGCGAGGGAACTTTTGCAAAAGGCGGAAGACTCAACATAGAGGACAAATACAATAATATAAATTTCGATTTTTAATGAAAGACACTATAGCAACCAAAGATGCCAAAAAGGGCGGATACCTTGTCGGTAAGCCCCATAGTGAGGGCGGTATAAAAGGAATCAATGTAGACACCAACCAACCGATTGAGGTAGAGGGCGGAGAGGTAGTCATCACAAAACCTGCCGTAGAAAGCCAAAAGACATACGAGTTCGAGGGAAAACAAATGAAGCCGAGAGAAATCTTGAGCAAATTGAATTCCGACCACGGAGGCGTTTCTTTTAAGAAAGGTGGAGAGGTATCCAAGTCCAAATACGATACGGGCGGGATGGTTTCATATGATATTTTACAAGGACTTTATGATTATTATAGAGATAAACCTTGTGGTGGTAGAAGCGGGGGAGGTATTGTAATTGGGGTTGAGACTCAAGAATGGTATGAAAAAAGGGTTTTACTCCTTCTTGTTGAAAATAGAAGCGGGGGGAAAGACTATCGTGGTCTAAACGAACTATGGTTCGTGGGTACTTTTTTATATTTATTCTCTGACTCTGTCAAAAGCCCACTTTACGATATTCCTTGGCAAATCAAAAAGATAGAAGATATTGACTCTAACCAACACTTAACTTTGGCTCGTATAGAAAATGAGAGTTATGTGGAATGGACATTAAATATAGATGAGTTTGAGGGTGATTATAGTGTATTGCCTAATCCGTTAGTTGAGTTGCCACCCGATTTTGAAACCAATAATCAAATTATATATACGGGTAGTCGTAGCCCAAACAATAATATACAATTAACCTATGACCCATTTATTAAAAACATAGGTATTGTTTTTGATGCTAATTCCGATGATGAGGATTTATCTCAAATAACCGATAGGAATGAAATAAGCATATATAATTACCGCCTTGATAATACTTTGCATTATGGTATGGATGGGTATAATCTATATGCAAATATAGATGGTATCGAATCGGGATTTGTAACGAGGGGTGATGAAATTGAAGTCACCTTTGAGGGCAGGGAAGTAATGTTTAAGATGGATAGTATTAGATACGATGCGGAAAGAGGCAAATTCTATTCCGACTCGTATGAGCCGTTTTTTGACTATATAAATGAGGGAGATTTATTATATGGTAAGAAGGTTATTAAGATAGTGCAAATTAATACTACCAACGTACCTGATGTAGACATATCACAAGACTGGTTGTTTGTAGAGAGTATAATTTTCTCATACGAAACCGAGTTATTTAAGGTAATCCCCGATAAAATAAAAATACATAGAATTGTACAATCCCAAAGAACGAAAGATGGCGAAAAGACCATAATTAGTGGGGGTGGCGTAGTTGGAAAAACAAATCCCACAAGTGATATTGAAACAAAAAGCGTTGCACCCGTGGAACAAGACCTCACCGCACAAATGAATTCATACTATGTGGAAGATGGTAAGGGATACATCACAAATAAATGTGTGGATTTAAAGTATAAGAAGGAATTAGATATAAACGGGTTTGATTCAAATTTGACATTTGAGGTTTCTAATGTAAAGGGTGGTGTTATGGGGTTTGGTCATTTCTCAGATTTGATTTTTAGAAGGTCTTTTATCTACATACTACCCATAGCATACTACGAAAAAGAAATTTTTGGTAAATATTATGATGATATAGATGTTGAAAACGAAGGTATGCGTACATATACGCCTTTCCAAGTTTTAGGTTGGGCGACAAAATCAACGGAAAACGATGTCGAAAGTATTCAAGTAGGCAGGATTATTGGTGGTAAATTTAATTATCTAAATATAAAAATTGATGATTTGGTTAATCGTTGCAAGTATTATATTTTACCTAATATATTAACACCTATAAACGATTCGGATACTATAATTTATACCGCAAGTAAAGATGGAAATAATTCATTAAAGTTATCATACGACCCATATAGGAGAAATTTAGGGTTTTATTGGAAAAAAAATAGTGGCAATTTTATAAAATCGGGAGCAGACTTTGATTTATTTCTTTACGAACAAGATGGCAAAGTAATATTTAGAGAGCAAAATAAAACATATACTTTAGGATTTGGGAAATCACAAGAAGAAGCGTTTATAGGAGTAGGCGATAAAGTTCGTGTTAGATTTTATTTAGGTAGTAGTTTCAATGAAATAAGCGGTTTTTATGAGCGAGTAGTCTATCCTAATACCTATAGAATTGTTGGTGATGAAGAGCCTTTTACAAATACTAATCCAAGAGATAAATTTTATAATCCAACAATTATAACCATCAAGGCTCTTAACATAAAACCAATTAGTGATGGACTAAAATTTGCCGACTTAATATTTGAAACCGAAGATGGTAAAATGTATACTACCGACTATTACACCTCGGCTGGCGATGACAAAACCACATTTGAAATATTGGATTTAATAGAGCCTTATCAAATCAAGAATAATAAACCCGTGGTTATTAAAGAGTATGGCGTTATAGAAGAAATGGAAGTAGAAGTGTTAACAACCGAGCCTACCGCACCATCAACCCCCGAACCCGTTGTAGTGGGGAAGAAAATTGATTTTGATGCGGAAATTAATCGAGTAGCAAATCTTGATGTTACCGATGAATTAAAATACGAATTATTGCTTGAAGCCGTTGAGAGCGAAGAAACCAAATTGGTGGTACTACGGGCTATATCACAATCAAAACCCGAAAAACTTCGTGAAATCGATAGAAGATTAGAACAAATTGCGAGGCTTAAAGGTCTTTATGAGTTAAAAAGAAACTCTTCGTTAGAATTACTTGATAAGTTTGAACAAAGTATCCAATTGTCAAAAAGCGGTGATAATACTCCCGTTGGAACTATAAGTGTTTCGGGAGAGCCAAGTGAACTTACCCGTTATCAACAAGATGTAGTTAATAGCGAACCTTTCAAAAATTGGTTTGGTGATTGGGTTTTGGCTGCCGAAACCAACGACTATAGTGGCGTAAGCAAGGTTGTTAATCCCGTTACGAAAGAACCGCTCGTTTTATATCACGGCACGGATGCGGATTTTACCAAATGGACATTTGATAAGTTTCCCGCAGCGTATTTTGGAGATAACTATTCATATTCAAAATGGTTTAGCGAAGTCAAGTCACAAGGAGCATCGGAAGGTCATATCTACGAGGTTTTCATTTCTATGAAAAACCCTATCAACCTACAATCGTTTGGGCTTGAAACAATACCAATGGGTGAAATATTGGACTTCCTTGAAAAAAATTATCAAGTTGATAGGTTCAAGATTTTCCCTCAATTGGCAACCATAAAGAATGACCCCGACAAGTATAGTAGAGCGTTGGGCGTAAACTTGAAAATATGGCAATTTGTTAGAAAAAGCACGGGATTCATCAAATACCTCAAGGAAGAAACCTTTTATGATGGAATATTGATGTTTGAAGACAACCCACAAGATTTGGTCTTTGGAGAGCCAAACACAACGGGTAGTTTTGTTGTGTTTTTTACCTCGCAAATCAAATGGGCAAGTGCGAAATTCTTTAATCCCGCAATAGAAGACAATAGATTCGAGTATGGCGGGTTGTTAAAAAAACATTAAACAAGAGAAATAAATTTGTTTTTTAAAACAAAAAGTAGTTATTTAGCGGAAGTTATGATGGATGACAAAACATTTAGCGTAAAAAAAGAGACCTTTCAAAGAGATTGGTCTAACTTTTTCCCGTTTTCGGGTATTAGTGTTTACTTAAAATATCGTAGGATTGACACGGGCGAAGCCTATATTCAAGTAGGTCGTATGCTCACGGGTGAACAAGAGGATGAGGATGTAAAGTTCTTTAGTCCTACAACCGAGGGAACTATCGAAGCGGTTGCCTATTTTGAAGAGTTAAGTAAAAAGCAACAAAACGAGGATGATAAAAACCAAGGTGGCGGTGATGATGACCAAGGAGGAGAAGAAGGTGGAGAAGAACAAGGTGGCGGTGGTCAAGGTGATGGACAAGGTGGCGGACAAGACCAAGGTGGAGGCGGTCAAACGGGTATCGAAGATATTTTAGATGACATTGCACAAACCAATGAACCACAAGATGGCGGTAAAGAGCCTCAAAACTATGATGATTGGGATAGGAAAATAAACGAGGACAAGGAAAGGGATAGAGACAAAGGTGGAGATAAAGGTGGAGACAAAGGTGGAGATAAGGGCGGAGACAAAGGCGGAGATGAAGGCGGAGATGATAGAGGTGGAAGAACGGATACGGGTGGTTATACCTATGATGATGATAAAGAAGGCGGAGAAGATGGTCAAGGCGGAGAAGATGGTCAAACTGGACAACCTGGTGATGACAAAGGCACGGATGTAGGTGGTAGCGGAGGTCGAGGCGGTGTTAAAATAGATGATGACCCCGATGAATATTTAGATGTAAACCCCACACCCCCGAATGTAGACACCTTAATAGATGCGTTAGAAGATGAGTTTGATATTGATAGGGGTACTCTTACCGATGTCATAACCGATAAAGACCGATTAATTGATAGGGTTTCCGATTTGTTCAATGATAAGGAACTAAAGCAATTAGGAGAAAGAGTCAACATACAAGGTGATAGAACCGAAATTTTAACAATGATTGATAGATTAGTAAGTACACGATATGAATAAAGAACAAAAAATCGAAGAGATAAAAAAACAACTTTCGGGTCAATTAGATGATGCCGAAAGAAGAATGTTAACCGAACTTTTAGAAAAGTTAGAAGGAAGTAGTTCGCAAGTACAAACCGCATTACCGCCATCGTGGGAAGATGATATGGTGAAATTAGCAACCCTAATTCAAGCATCGGGTGGTATGGATGATGATGAGGTTAGGCGTATTGCCGAGCGAGTATTCGCATCTTCACAAATAGCCTTTGGTCAACTTTCACCCGAAATAGTTGATTACATCGACAAGAGTAGAACCACCACCATCCAAATGATTGGGGTTACTACACCCGAAGGTTTCACCGAAACGGAAATCAAGTTAAAAGGAACAAAATCAAACTTGTACTATGTGGTAATTTGCGATGCCCTTGCGGGTAACAATGTTTACCTTTATGGTAGTGCGGGTACGGGTAAATCCTTTATGGCAAAACAAATTGCTAACTTTTTTGAGTATAAGTTGATAACAATCAATTGTAACCAATTTACCTCACCACTTGAAATTATCGGTGGGCAAACTATCGAAGGATACCAAGAGGGAAAATTGACACAAGCGTGGGGAAATTTAAAACTTGGCATAAACCCCGCCACGGGCAAAGAATATTTGGGAGCGGTTTTATTGATTGATGAGTTGCCTAAACTTGACCCAAACACAGCGGGTGTTCTTAATGATGCCCTCTCGAAAATGAAAGACCCCGATGAGGTAAAAGATGGCAAGGTTGTTCCTAAAATTATTTACAATGGTAAGAACGAAGCCATAGCCAAGAAAAACCTATTTATTATGGGTACGGGTAATACCTTGCTTTTGAGACCCGACCCTACATATACGGCAAACTTCTCTCAAGATGCCTCACTCCAAGACCGATTTGCGGGTAGCACCTATAAGGTTTACTACAACTACGAAATCGAGTACAATGATATTTTGACTATTCGCAACAAGCAATTAGGCACGGATGAAAAAGTATATCCCGAAATCAACTTTGCTTTCTTGTTCAATTTCTTAATCTCTTTGCGTGTGGCTATCGACAAGTTGAACTATAATAACGAGGCGTTCATTTCGGCTCGTATTATGGCTAATTTGCGTGATACATACTTGAGATATAGAATTAATCAAATGTCGCCTAACCCTCCACCCGTTTCTAAAACGCTAAAGGATGGTATTTTGTCTTTCTTGGGATTGTTTACCGATACTCAAAAGACAAACCTTTATAACGAAGTTCCGATTGCCGATTTTCTCGATAACGTGTTGCCTGAAGTAGACACAAGAGACCTTGAAGAGTTATCAACCCCTCAAGAGAAAAAAGAGGCATCCGAAATCGTGAAAAAATATATGGAAACTTACGGAAATAAGTTATTCTAAATTGATTTTTTGATACAATGAAGAGATATTCCTTTGGTGTTTGGGAAAGTGCGGATGCAATAAATAGAGATGCCGAAGAAGGACTTCGTATTGATAGCAATGGTCGACCAACCCAAAATGTCTATAACCTTGATGGAAATGATAGAGCGGGTTATTTAGATAGTAACGCTGGTTGGCTTGAATTAGATACAAGTAGACCGCTCCGTGAACAAGTAGAATATAAAAGCCTAACAAGGTATGTAAATCAAAACATATTAAATGATTATCGGGAGTTGTTCACCGACCTACAAACCAAAATGGATATGGGCGGTATTACCGAAAAGGATAGGTTAAGACCCACAAGCAACCCCCTTGGAATTTTTTCGTTTGGTCTCGCATCGCCTACATTGTATAGAAGAGTAGAATGGTATGTACCCGACTTAAATATACTTGTGGATGGTGAAGATGTTACATCGGTGGAAATGGCGGGTGAAACGAAATACTATGCTATGGTAAATGGGGTGCAATATAATTGTTGGAGACAACAAGATGGCACGAAAGACATTCTTGATTTCGTTCCCGATTCTAAAAGAACCCTAACGGATGATGGTATGTTTATTACTATACCCGAAAGTGGCGAAGGTACGGATGGTAACTTTTATAGATTGAAGTATGCCACGAAAAACAAGAAAATATATCTTGAAAAGCCAAAAGAAACGGGCGAGGCTCAATTTATTGACTTGTTCATCAATATTGGCGGTCGTGGGGGAATGAATAGTAGTGGTATGTTTTCCAAAATAGCACCAATTATGATGTTAGCGGAAAAACTTGAAAATGCTGGTGTTAGAACGAGGATATATGGGTTGTTTGCACAAAGTGTAGATAGCCAAGGGATTGATGAACTTTATTATTCATTTGTAGCCAAAGAATATGGTGAAAAGGTGGACATAGATAGGGTAGCATCGCTAACGGGAGACCCTCGTTTCTTTCGTGTACTCGGATTTAATTATTGTAGTGGACTTGTAAGAAAACTTGACAAAGTATATATGGGTTGTGGGTCGATGAGTACAATGTACGGGGGAGCATCGTTTGACGCAGGTTTTGAAGTGTATAAGAATTTTCTATGGAAGCAAAAAGGCGAGGGTTTGTTAAAATCCAAGGTAAAAGAAAAGTCATTATTAATTACATCGCAAATTACCGAACCCGACAATAATTTTAAGAGAAACGAAGAAAGGATAGTCGAAGAATTTTATAGGATTAGTGATGTTGCGGAAATGGTATTGGCAAAAGACCCCGAAAAAGCAATACGAAGAATGGTAGAGCGAGATAGGAAAAGGGGTAAGAATGATGCCGACATCAAAAGAAAATTAAGAACATCATTGAATCGTGCTTTTTACATAGTTACCCCAAATGTTAGCGATAAATATTTTGATAAAAAAGAAGATGTAGAAAAGTTGACTCAAAGAGAGAAAAGAATTTTAAAATCTATTAATAGCATATTAGGATGATGACAAAACGCCAAGAGGCAAAATTAAACGAAATAATTGATGGTTTTTTGAACGCTGACCTTAACCAAGGTTTTGATGTAAAACTCCTCAAGGTATATAAGGACAACGATACCAACGACATTGTTATTAGGGTTGATTGGAAAAGAACCCTTGCTAATGTAATAGATAGTGACATATCTTGTAGTAAAATAGATGTCAAGGGTAATTTCACCCCTTTGAAAAAAGTGTTTGATAGCATAATAGATGAGATAAGGTATATTGATAGTTTAGTATTAATTAAGAATGTAAGATGAAAATAGGTAACGTATATTTCTACCAAACGGAAACGAAAATGTTTGTTCCGTTGTTGGATGAAAATCTTGAAGGTGATGTGTTTGGGTTATTCATAGAGGTAAAATCAATGCCAAGGGGATATCCAAGAATACTTGAAGGCTTTCTTGTCTCAAAATCTATATAGTCTTCGTGTTTTACCAATCCCAACATAGTAAAAACCTTGCCCATCGTAGATGATGTGGT
>JACCDP010344272.1_pt1 | contig 25340 bp, 29 predicted proteins | sample 7445841 | NCBI WGS metagenome assembly JACCDP01 (sample SAMN15323441, study PRJNA562643) | freshwater metagenome | isolation source: river surface water | place: USA:Blue River Watershed | collected 2017-08-17 | reverse complement strand
GTGATGCTTTTTACGGAGAATCCCCAAGAAGGATCGTAATCAAGTTTTGCCATATATACTCTGTTTTTAAGTACGTTCTCGTTTGGTTTTACACCCCAACAACGTACTTGAGTAAGAGTATTTGTATCATCAATAACTTCTAAAACAATAAAATCTTTACCAGTAGAAGTTTTTTTCTTTACAACATTTCGGACAACGAACCAACAAAGACCAATTTCTTCATCAAATTCTCCAAGTGGTGGAATATATTTTTCTTCAAGTCTTTTAGCTACATCTTGTGGAAGAACCATAGAAATTGGATATTCACCTGTTAGATCAGTTAGATATTCAATTTTTTCTTCTTGTGAGAAATCACCTTCTGGTTTGTATGTTTCTATATTCTGGTGGAACACTTTCTTTGTTTTTGCTCTATCAACAGCTACAGCAGACCAAAAATGTTTTGCACCAGTAAATCTAGAATCAATCAAATCATTACAAGCACCAGCACGAATCAGAACATCAAGAGCTTTTTTGTTTAGTTTTGAATAAGACATTTTATCATTAAAGATAAAATCCTCAACATTATTAAATGGACGATTATTTAAAATCTGTTCCATCGCAGCATCACCAAGACCCTTGATGGAAGTTAATGGAGGAATAAACTCCTTACCATCTTCTGAAATTTCCCAATAACGACCAGACTTGTTGATATTCAATGAAGAAATATGATAGCCAAGAGACTTTACAGTATTGATTGCTTTTTCTTTGCGATTGATTTTATCGTCCTTGCTAATGTCTGACTCTGATTCTTTTTCAAGGAATGCACAAAGCCATTCCGACTCATAATAAGTTGCGAGCCAAGCACATTGATATGAAAGAATCGAATAGCAAACGGCATGAGATTTATTGAAACCGTAACCCGAAAAATATTCAAAGGTTTCCCAAAGTTGTTGAGCTTTTTTGGGATCAATATTCTTTTCTGTGCAACCTTCAATAAACTTTGCATGAATCTTATCTTTCTCTTCAAAGCCTTTGCCTGTTCCTTTCTTGGTCAACAGTTTACGTAGTTTATTGCCTTCATCAAGAGAAACATTTTTTCCAAGTTTATGTGCAAGAAGTGCAATTTGTTCTTGGAAAATCAAGAATCCATAAGTTTCTTGTGTTACTTCTTTTATAAGAGGATGCAAGTATTTGATTTTACTTGGTTTCTCTTTTGCCTCTGCATATTGTGCATCTACATTAGCAGATAAAGGACCGGGACGGTAAATAGAAGTAATAGCGGAAAGATCAATGATGTTGTTTGGTTTTACACGTTTACAAAAATCTTGTGCGCCTCTTTCGGTAAATTGAAATACGCCAACCCATTTACCTTCATGGAAGATATTCTCATATACCTTTTTATCAGAAAGGTTCATGGTTTCTGGGTTTAGATGTTGATTATAGAACTTTTTAATATCTTCAAATGTTGGTTCTTGGATATTATGCTTTCTCTTCAAAATATGACGAATAGCTGATTCAATCATCTTTAAAGTTGCAAGACCGAGAATATCAAACTTAATAAATCCCATTGGTTCAAGGTGACGAACGTTTTGACCCTCAGACCAAGGAGTTTGTCGTACACCATCAGAATTAATCAATGGCATATAATAATCAAGATTTTCACCAACTACAACACCACCAGCATGACGAGAACAAGATCTAACTTGACCATACAAAGCATCAATGTGATTTGCAATATGTGGGTATGTATTTAAAAACTCTTGAAGAGATTTAGAATACTTTTTTACTTCTTCAAATGTTGGAGTATATACACCAGCTTTCATTCCATGATCAGCTTTTGCCAAAGGCGTAGCTTCATTCATCATTTTGCTTGTTACTTCATTTACTTCTTTAAATGGAATATTGTAAAACTTACTAATATCTTTAATAAGAGATTTTAGTTGAAGAGTATTCCAGTTAGAAATTGGAACAACTGTATTATCTCCCCACTCTTTGATTAGAACATCTTTGAGGATCATTGGATCAGAAACGTCATAATCAATATCTGGGAAACCATCTTGGTTCTTTGTCATAAAGCGACTAAACAGAAGACCATGCTTAATTGGATCTACTTGTGTAATTCCAAGAACATAAGAAACAAGGGAACCAGCGGCAGATCCACGACCAGCACCAACAAGTTGCATTGTCTGTGCTTTATCAGAAATTGCTTTCATCGTAAGAAAGTATTTACTGAATCCTCTATCTTCAATGATTTCAAGCTCTTCTTCAATTTGCTTGGTATAGATTTCGTTTTCAAGCAATCCATAGTTACGCAAACCCTCAAAAGCAAAATGTCTAAGAGCTTGCCCAGCAGTATATCCAGCAGGTACAACAAATTCTGGCAATCTAACTGTGGTATCTGGCATAAACTTTTGAATACGTTCGTGAGCAATATGATAAGTATTTGTAATGCTTTTCATTACAAGATCATCATTATAAGTCGTTTCAGAAATTGAAGAATACTTTTTGTAAGCATCCCACATTTGGTTACCGTTCTTTGGATAAAGTTCATAACCAATTTCATCTACACCATTTGGAAGTTCACTTTCTCCTTCTGCCCACTCTGGTTTTCCTTTGCCAAGCCAACCAAGACGTTTATAAAGTTCACGATCTTTCCAAGCATCTGGATTTGGATAATGAGAATCGGCGGTTGATACAAGATTAATTGCATATTCTTCATGCATTTTAATAATGTATTTGTTTAGAATATGCTGTTCTGGTACGTTATTCCATTGTAATTCACCATACCAGCGATCACCGAAAATTGACACCATTCGCTCTGTAGTTGAGCGGAACGAATCAAGAATAGCATCGTGTCCTTTCTCACGGTTTTCCCAATAGCAACCAGCATAAACCCCTCCAAGACAAGCAGAAAGAGCAATAATACCTTCGTTATACTTCTCTAACAGAGAATAATCAATACGAGGATAGCGATAAAAATTCTCATTCTTATAAGACTCCGAAATAAGTTTGAAGATATTGTTTAGTCCCTTTTGATTCATAGCCAAAAGAACAAGGTGGCGGCGGCGATTTACAAGAGATTTATTCTCCTTCTTTGTTGCGGCTTCATCTTCGATAGTCGCTCCAGAGATTGAATCATCATCCTTTGTCTTCTTTTCAGTTTTATACTTTTCGTATTCCTCACGCCACTCAGAAATAGAAGGAATGAAATAAGCCTCACAACCAAAAATAGGCTTGAAGTTTACTCCTTCTTTTTGAAGCTTTTTAGAATGTAGCACTTGATAGCTTAATCCATTCATGTTTCCATGATCTGTTAAAGCAAGCGCATCCATACCATTTGAAATGGCAAAGTCTATATGTTGATTTGGATACCCCATAGCATCAAAAATACTTCCTGCTACAGAATGTGCGTGAAGCCCAACAAAAGGAATGTTCATTAATACCTCAATGATTGTTTAATAACCCTGTTCTTCTTCTTCGTCAAGTTCGTATTCATAACCATCACCAGACCAATATGCATGTGATGGTTGTTGTTCTTCTTTATTTTCTTCTGGTTTTGGTAATGATTCGGTCAATTTGCACTCCTTTAATTCACCGTCTGTAAATTTAAGTTTCCAAGTATCGTATGCACCATACATTTCAATTACACCATGATACTGAACATCAAGTAACCCCATAAACTCTGAGTTAACAATGTGAAATAGATGTTTTTGTTCGGATTTTGGAACAGGATGATATTTAAAAATTTTCTTTAGAATTCTTTTATTCTCGATAACATATTGATCCATAATACAATCCAAATCTTTAGTTTGATATTCACCCGATTCTGGACCGTTTGGAATATCTTTTTCAATCTCTATCGTATCGAACAAACCCATCTAATCCTCCTCTTCAATATATTTGTAACTAAATTCAGAAATATGTCTTGCTCTAACAAATTTTGGTTTTTTTAGGTTCAAATAATAATTTTGATCTGATCCTAAAAATCTTCTATAGTTATGCCAGCAATAAATACCTTGATACCATCTTATATTTTTTTGATAATCAGCTTCATAATCACAAAAAATCTGTTGTAATGTAAAAAACCTAGCAGGATATTGTTCCTTCTTAGGTAAATTAACTAGTTGTCCATCTTCATTGCGATATGATTTTTTTGCACCTTCTTTTATTTTATCAAAAAATTGTTTTATATGTTGTTGTTTAAAAGAAAAACCAAGATAATGCCCTGTTTTAATGCTTGTTTCATTAAACGAAGCCATAACAGTTTTACCTTTTGACATTTCTTTTCTGAATGAACGAACAAATTGAGGTTCGTATGCACCATATGGAAAAGCAACATAAAACATACTTGGGAAAGAAGCCTCTGATATTCTTTTTGCTACTTTATTTGCATACATGGCACCTTGTACTATAGAGAAAGACATACAATCTATTTTCTCTCTATATTTTGGATGGATAGGAACATAAAAAATAGGAATCAATTTTTGATTCTTAACATTTTTTAAGAAAAACTTTTTCTTTGAGAACTTAAAATCCTCATAAATTGGATCTAATATAAAATCCTTCATTCTTCTTCTGATCAATGGAGCTATATCATCATTACAAACTATCCAAATAGATGAACAACCAGCATATGCACATTCGTATACTGCTCTTTCAATCGCTAAATAGTTTGGTCCTACTGGCATCATACAGTCATGCCAATCAAAATTAAAATCTAATTTATGACCAGCAACAGGTACAATACCAGCTATGACATTATTAAGTGGTTCCATAGATCATCTACAATGTAATTTGTTTTTAAATCGTTTAGTATATTTTCAACATTATATGATACGTTAAAAATATTGTCAACATCTTCATAAATGTTTTTTGGTTCTATTATTATTCTATCTTCAAATGTATAACGAACTTGTTTATATCTTTGAAGATCTTTATGAACATGATGAAACCCGTTTGCTTTACCTTTTATTTTGTACTCTTTGAATATATCTTTCAATCTAAATTTAAGATTATAATCAGCTAAATCTTGTTCCATTTCTTTTTTCTTTTTAAAATATGAAACTAAACAGCCATCTTTAAATCTTTTTATATCATAAGGAGGTAAAAACCAAAGTTCTGAGATTATATTGTTTTTTGTATCTTTTATAAGATCATAAGAGTGAGGATACATACTATTAAATTGTACAAGATCATAGGCAACATAATTACCTATTCTCTGTTTTGGGTTACCTAATCCTTCAACCTTATAATCATCCATCAATAATATCTTCTTTGGTTCAACTATTATTAATCTATTATTACAATTTATTCTTAATGTACCATTATCAATTCTAAGAGACAATGGTACCTTAGAGATAGGTATTTGTCCAGCAAGAGATAAACAAAAAAACAACTTATTCCAAAGTTCTAATTTGTTTGTTCCCACTTCAAGCTCGCCAAAGTTTGTAAATAACTTTTTAGATTCAGTTTTTAAAAGTGGAAAAGAAAAATCTGGTCCAAAATGCTCAAACTGAAATGGGCACTTTAGACCAGCAAAAAATATAGGATATTTTGTTATATATGAGTATAATAAAGATTCTAAAGTAGAACCAATGATTATAGTATCATATTTGTGTACCGCTTTCTTCATCATGCATTTGGCAACATTCCAGCAGATCGCATAGCATTAATTGTATGTGGGAAAGCACCAGTTTGTTCAACAAGTGTTAACATCATTTTTGCTATGTCTTGGATTTCTACTTGTGCATGTTCTTCATTACGAAGTTTTTGAAAATGTGCAAAAGAACGCCAATTAAACATTACATCGCATGTGATTTGAATACCATATGGAAGATAAAATCTAGCTGATTCTTTAGCTCTTTTACGAGATACGCCTTGTGATTCAAGATCTTTAATACATTTATGATATTTTACAAAAGAATCTTTTATATGATTTTCAAGTTCAATCTTTTGTTTTTCGGGCCAATCATAAGGAATATAAAATTTATCAATAGTAAATTCCTTATAACGAGCAGATTCAGCATTAATATTGACACCAATACGATGCTTTAAAAGATGAATATGAGAAGCAATATCTGACGTTACCAAAAAATGTAAAGATGATTTTTCAAAAGGTGTATGGTGTCCATCTTTTGCGAGCATGTTCAGAAGTTTATCAATCCTTCCACGCTTTTCATCATTTAATTCTCTAGATGTTGAAGTCCAAGCAGATAATGCATGAGTTTCATCGGAGCCATAATATCCGATTAGTTCAACGCTATTGTTAGTCATTTATTACTCGTCTGTAGGTTCAGTATCTACAGTACCACGAATAGTACGATACGTTGCACGAAGTTCATCAAAGTCAACCTCCTGCTTCATAAGACGATATGCTTTTACAGCAGTTTTAATATCTTCCTTAGTTAGCCAACCATTTTCAATATACTCTTTACGAAGATCTGTACGCTGATCTTTATATGGTTGCATAGCATCTTCAATTGTAGCAAGTGAAGAGATATAATTTACGATGTGATCTTCTTTAGGTGTTTCATTAGCAGCTGACATTATTTCTCCAGTTTAGAAAGTTGATATTCAAGTTCACGAATTTTACCGTATTCGTATTCCATCATTCGTTCGTGATGCCAAATGTATTTCTTTGTTTTCGTTTTGTCAAGAATTAATATTTTTCTATTATTTATGCTTTCATTTAATCTACTAATTTCATTTAAAATATCTTCTATATTATTCAATATCTCTTTCATTAGTTTCAAGTTTCCTATGAGCATATCCATCTTCAAAGAATGGAATAACAAACTTTTTCTTTTTCTTACCTTTTCCTACGGTTGAGTACATATCTTCTCTACTAGTAACCTTTGGATCTGGTTCAGTCAAGACAATAGATACAGGTTCTGTTGGGCTTTCTCCAGACTCAGTATCTAAATAATAAAACAAAACTTCATCTTCTGAAATTCTTTCACCATATATAACAGCTGACTGACCAAAGTGCTTGCCAAGTTTCATTAATGTTTCTTTATCAATATTGTTGATAATGAGAGAATCTTCTTTAACACCAGCAAATTTACCGCCAATATGGTAATGACCTAGACTTAAATATCTTAGATAATTTATCAATTTTTTATTTTGTTCTTTATTAAACTCTGGTTTTGCTTGTTCACCTTTTGGATTTTGTGCTGTCATAATACCAATAGTATCTATTCTTTCTCTTGAACCTTTAAGAGCTTTTACTACTTGTGTATAAGCATCACGCTCAAGTAACAAATTACTTTCATTTAATTCATTTGTAACAAGTTGTTTAAGTTCGTTTAAGGTAAAAGACAATTTTATTTCTCCGTTGGTATCACTACTGCAATTACATAGTTATCAGTAATTAAATAGTGATCACGACCACTTATTTCAACTTTTTCAAGCATTTGACTTGGAACAAGAATATAAGAATTTGGTACATATGAAGAGTTAGAATCTTCAATTACTTTGACAACTTTATATCTTTCTAATTCTTCATGTTCAGTTGGAAGAACAAAAGCTCGTTCTTCTTTTACTTTTTTTGTCTCGTATGGTTCAACAAGAATATATCTATTTCTTGGTGATATAAACATAATTATCCTCCAATAATTTTTGATTTACCTTATATTGTTCTTCTGTTAAAAAGTTAGTAGTCCTTTTGTTACAGAATTTACATATAAAATCTACGCTAATCATATCAGATACTGTTCTTTCTATACGACCAGAAAGTATCCAATAATGTTGTTTACTGTCTGGGTTCTCTTTTGCACACTTTTGATTAGCTTCATATTTTGATACTAAATGATTAAGTTTCATAATAAAACTCCCAATAGGTTAAATATAATAACCTATTGGGAGTTTCGCAAGTAGTCTTTAAACTATTTTATGAACACTTACTCCAACCACAAGTAGAGCAATTTACACAACCATCTTGGTAAACTAGTTCTTTAGATCCACATTCATCGCAAGCTTTATGTCCTGTTGGCTTTGTTCCATCTGGTACATATTGTTTTAGTACTCTAGAAATAACTCTTGCGAATGAAAACATATCTGAGCTTTCATCTTTTTGGAGTTGTTCTACTACATAATTAATTTTTGCACCATGACGAAGTGAAAGAGAAAGTAAACGAGTAAATGCAGAATAGTTTGCATTGTCAAACACTTTAACTACATCTTTTACAACAAAATCATCAACAATAAGGTCATATCGTGCTTGATTTTTAGAAATGGAAGTTTTGATTAGTTTTCCTTTCTTTGCAATCTTTGGAAGGTCTACAATCTTATTAGCACCACCAATTACTTCATAAGGTTTACCATCAAGCAATCCAATTAATACAGTCCATTTTTCACCTTTAACAGAAATATTGTGTATGTCACATTCTACTTCTGATGGACGTTTTGGAGCATCATGTTGTGGAAATGTTTCTTTCTTGGTTTCTGTAATAAGAACACCATCACGGGAACCATCAACATAAACAGTAATTCCTTTTAGACCTAATCTCCAGCCAAGTTCATAAAGTTCTGCAACAACTTCTGGTTGTGTTCCTTTAGGAAGATTAATTGTTGATGAAATAGAATGATCAATATGTTTTTGGATTACAGATTGAATCTCTACACGACGTTTCCAATCTATTCTATCAGATTCTGTAAAGAAAGATGGAATAATATCAGTATCATTCTTAGCTAAATATTCTTTAACATTATGATGGTAAACTCTATATTCTGCCCATCTATCTCCAACTGTATCAACAAATGCTGCTACTTGATCTTGTTCGTTGTGAGAAAGTTTACGACGACGAATATAGAAGTTTCTAAATACTGGTTCAAGCCCAGAAGATGTTTGAGACATAATAGAAACAGAACCAGTAGGTGCATTAGTTAAAATGCTGATATTTCTACGTCCATGAATTCTAATTAAATCTTGAATATATTGTGGAAGAGATTTTATATACGCATTGTCTTTTTCTTTTTCCCAATTAAATACAGGGAATGAACCACGTTGTTTAGCAAGTATACATGATTCATTATATGCAGATTCTTTTATAGTTGCGTAAATATTATCAATTACAACCAATGCCTCTGCTGAATCATAGGCAAGACCCATACAAGCAAGAGCATCTGCAAGACCGTGAGTACCAAGACCTGTACGACGACCATTTTTACAAGCATTATAAAGATTAGTCCAAAGCTCTCTTTCATCATCAGTATTTGAACTATCAATAATTGCTTGTAGTTTTTCCATTTCTAAATCAATTAGATCATCACACATACGCATAGCATCAAATGTTACAAGACCAAGTTTCTCATAATCAAATTTTGCTTGTTGTGTGAATGGATCTGAAACAAATGATTTAAGATTAATTGAGATCAATCTACAAGAATCATAAGCAGAAAGTGGAATTTCACCACATGGATTAGTTGTTAATGTTTTAAATCCATCATCTTTATAAGATTCTGCTGGTAGATACTTCTCAATGTTACCCCACATTAAGAGTCCGGGTTCTGCGGTTTTGGTGGCTGAATCAACGATAGTCTTCCATAAATCTCTGGCTCTAACAGTTTTAGTAAAAGTAGGATTACTGGAATCAACAGGAAATTTAAGAGTAAAATCCTTGTCTTGTTGCACAGCTTCCATAAAATCATCTGAAATTCTGATTGAAACGTTTGCACCTGTCACCTTTGTTAAGTCATGTTTCATAATAGCAAATTTATCAACATCTGGGTGTCGAATATCTAAAGAGATCATAAGCGCACCACGACGACCATTTTGACCAATCATTCTACATACGTAAGAATAAAAATCAGCAAATGACCAAGCACCAGTTGTAGTACCAGCAGAGTTGTTAACTGCCATGCCTTCTGGGCGTAGGTTTGAAATATCTAACCCAACACCACAACGACGTTTAAATAAATTAGCAAGATGCTTACCAGAATCTACAATAGAAGAAACATTATCTTCTGGTGAAGCAACTACAACGCAATTTGATAGAGAAGCATTGACAAAACCATTTCCAATACCAAACATTGGAGATCCTTGAGGAACAATATATTTAAAATCTTTGATATAAGAATATATTTTATCCTCAGTTAAAGCATCTTCGCCACCATAACGTGCCTCAATACGTGCAAATTCTTTAGCCAAACGACGATGCATATCATTTGGAGTTAATTCTACATACTCACCTTTTGTATTTTTGAGAGCATATTTTGTTGTAAACACATTTGCTGCAAGTTCATCACCACTAAAGTATTCTAAACTTGCTTTATTAACTTGTTCCCTATTGTACATTTTCTTCTGTCTCCACTTTTTTAGTTTTCTTATGTTTTGAATATTTCTTCTTTAGGTTTTCTTCTTGTTCTTTTGCAGACTTTGTAACTATCTCAGATGGTGTTTCTCCAGTAGAAGGAAGCATTTTAATACTTACATTACCAGTATCCATACTTATTGGATAAACCAAACCATCTGGCCCATTTCTATTTTTAGCTATAAAGATACGACCACTATTCAGATTTTTATCTTCTACAGTTCTTGAAACAGAAAAAATCAAATCTGCAACGAAACACTTATTAAATGCTTCTGAGATTGATTCCATAGTAATAACCTCTGCATTTAAACCAGATCGATTGGTTTGTGAAGCGGTCCAAATAGGGCAACCAGTTTCTGCTGCAATACCTCTTAACTCTTCATAAATAGTTTCAAGTTCTTGTCTTTTCTCTTTTTGATTTGAAATGGGTTTGAGTAGATCTCCATAATCAACAATAATCATATCTGGCGCAACACCACGAATTTTTAATTTCTCAAGATGCATACGAATAGTATTTGTACTAGCAGTTTTAGTTGGATATTCCTTAACAATAAGTCTGCCTTTCATATCCTTGATCATATCAAAAATTTGATCTTTGTATTGATGAAGTTCACGAATAGCAAATGAAGTATAACAACTATCATAACGAGAAGCAACAACTGTATCAGATAATTCCAAAGTATAATGAATAACTGTTTTTCCTTGTTTTAGTGCCTCTGTACCAAGATGAACAAGTACCATTGATTTACCAGCACCCGTTGGAGCTACAACAACGCCAAGTTCACCTCTTCCAAGTCCACCTTTTGTAAGATGATCCATTTCAGACCATCCAGTAGAAACAGGATTTCTTGCTTTTATTTCAAAACGTTTCTCAAAGTCTTGAATAAAATGGTATCCAATATCTGTTGATACACCAAGTTTTAGCGCATCATTAATTGTTTTAGAAATCTCATCAAATGAAGCAGATTGAAGAAGTTTGACAGACTTCAACATGGCTTCTTTCAATTTTTGTTTTTTACAAAAATCAAGAGAAGTTTCTTTTATATAATCTGAACCTTCTACTTCTTTTGAGTGGATACGTGCAAAATAATCACGTACTTGCTTTTGTAGAGCTTCGTTTTCATCATCCAAAGAGTTTCGGATAATAGAAGTCATAATATCGTATGAAGGATGTACTTTATAACGATCTTTGTAATCAAACATCTTTTGAACAAATGTTTGAAGATATTTAAGTTCTAAAAACTCAATGTCCATTACTTCTTTTAATTGATCGCAAAAAGCACGATCAAGCAGCATGAGTTGGACTAGGTTTTCTTGAAATACCTTTCCAAATCTGCTGAAATCAGATTTTTCATTTGTCATAAAGACACCTTTAGGGAATGGTTAGATAATAATCTAATTGTATATTAGAGTCAAGAAGTTTGTTACCACTTCTTACATGACCAATAACGTGCTTTTGTTTTTGGTCCGGGATTGTCACAATTATGTCTTGCTCTGAAAGATTTGCGTCTTGCAGGAATATTCTTTTTGATCTTCATATTAGGATCACCAAAGTTTACTTTTTTAACATTGCCAGTTGATGGGTCTTTGACGTAAACTTTAAATTTCTTAACATCACCTTTTGTTGGCTTATTAAGAGTTACAGTTCTTCCTTGATATTTTGCTTCTTGAATAATTGTTCTTTCGCTTTCAAGTAATTCTTCTAAGCATCCAGCACAAACAAGAGTACCATCATCAAGGACAGCATCATCATATTCTGTGCTTTCATTTGTTGTCCTAGGTGTTGGTTGAAAAATTTTAATTAAATCTTTTGGCGAGCTTAGATACAATGAATTCTTTATTTGATCAATCAATGATAAAGTATCTGGGATATCTTCATACCGATTTGTTGCTGCCATATTGGTTAAATTTGCTACTATCATACCTAACAATACTATGGTGGCAGAATTTGCTTTAAGGTGAGTCAAAGCTGTATCAATATCACCTTGACCTAAATTCATCAAACCTTTTTCTGCTAATGAAACAGTTTGTTTTATAGCAGAACCAATTGGTCCAAGTTGTTTTTCTGATAAGCCTTTTTTTTGCGTATATGTTTGTGGTTTTGCTGCTACAACATATGTTCTTCCTCTTTTATACAAGTCATTCGCAATATTGATTACTTCTTCTTTATCGCTACTTGGTGGATTAGTGTTAAGAGTATTTGTAATATAGTCTACAGCATCTTGAACTTTTTTTCCATTAATTAATGTTTTAAGTTGAGTAATAAATTTTGGATCAAATAATTGTTGTCGTGATATTTGTGATAATCCTTTTTCTTTAACTGGTAATTGAGTATTTCCTCCAGCTACTAATTTAGTAGCTGGAGGTGTTGCAGCTACTGGTTGTTGTTCCACAATAGCGAAACTTCTCCAAGCTTCAGTCAAAAGTTGTTGTTGTTTATAAGATGAATATTTGCTCATATCTTAATTAGTCCTTCTTTTTCTTTTTAGTCCAAGATATAGATTTGGAAGATTTCTTTTTTCTTAGTGGGCCTTTACCAGCGGACTTACATTGTGCTTTTGTTGGTCTACAAGCTGGGTATTTACCACCACTATCAGCAGACTCACGACCACATGGGCCACCAGTTCTACAATTGATCCAACCTTTACCTTTATTTCTTGCAAACCAACCATGAAGACCTTGTTCTTTTTCTTTGGAGAAGTTTGGTTTGTAATCTTTTTTCTTAGCTTCTGCTATTTCAGTTTCTGGTTCTTCACCAACGTCTTCTGGTACTATTTCTCTTCCTCTAATATCAACAAGTCTAACTTCATCAAAACCTTCTTCTAAAGTTGGTTCGATAATTGAGGAAAAGATCTTTTCATATGCCTCGTCAGAAATTTCTCTTTTAAAACCTTCTCCATACTTTCTTTTTAAGTCTATGGCTCTTTCAGCAGCACCTTTTTTAATTTCTTTTTCATAACCTTTGAATTCAAAAAATACTGCTATTTTTTTATAATCTTTATAATTTGGAAGTTTTGATAATGCTGCCAACATATCAATTCTTTGTTTTGGAGTTGAATATAAACCATCAAAAACAATAGTAAAATATTTTTTATCTATTGCTTGTTGTACCATATCAGCAAATATTTTGTTTACATTTGTTGATGCTTCTAAAGCATTTTTATATCCTTTTCTTGGTTTACCACCAAACTCATATGATACAACGGGACCAAGTTCTGGGTATTTTGGGTTCATATCTCCATCTTTTAAATTTGATGGAACTGGTACATTATACATTTGAAAATTTGACATACCAGTTTCAGAGAATTGTTTCTCTATTATATCATCACGATTGATTGTATATGGTTTTCTATTGCGAAAAGCACGACGCATCCATGATGATTTACCAACTGCTGGTGGGCCTATCAAAATATAAATTTTTCTTTGTTTAACGGCAGCTTCATTAAGATAAGCACGCCAATTTTCCATTAACAAATCAAAGTTTATCATTTCTTTTTTCTACCTTGACAATGTGCTTTTTGAGAGAAACCTTTTGGATTATTACAATCAATTGAGCGTTTGTATTTTTGTGACCATTTCTCTTCAAGTTTATCTGTTTTAAATTGTTCTAATTCATCTATATCAAAAATTTTAACTTTTATTTTATCTAACTTTAAACGTAAAGCTTTTTCTAATCTATGTGTGCCATCTAATAAAGCAAATATTTTATTATCTCTATTTTGAACAACTAAAATTGGATAACTTAGATCAGCACTTGTAACTCTGCTTTCAGTTTCTTTATCGTCTTCAATTCTTCCAGAAAAGTTATAATTTATATCTTTAGGGTTTACTTCTTTTACTGGTTTTTGTTTTGCCAATTCTATAACATCACTAACTTTAAATTTGATTTTAAAATCAGTACCATCATTAAATTGTTCGTTTGTATCCCAAACTCCTGCTGTTTTATCTATTTGTTGAGATCCAACAATTTTAACCTCTAATAGCAAGGCACGATCTATCTCTTCATCTGACATATCTTCTGATATGCCTTTCCAAATCTTACCTTGACGGCATTTAACAACTGCACCAGAGGCATAGGCAGAAGGCCAAACTTTATATTTACGTTTAGCAATTCTGGTACATCTATCGCCTTTTTTCTTTTTTTCTTCTACCATCAATGTTGATAATTGAGATTGAAGTTGCGATGCTTGTGTTTGAATGGCTTGTAGGGCTGCATTTATTTTATTTTTTGCATCCTGTATTTTCTTTTTTTGTTCTAATTCATCTACTGGTTCTTCGACTTGAGTATCAGTAGTTACAGGAGTGGTAGTAGTTGGGGCTGGTAAAGTAGGATCTCCTTGTTCGACCAAATACTTTTTCCAGCTGAAAATTACGTCTTTCATATAAAAAATCCCACACTATAAATAGAATAGTGTGGGAGAAAATTACAAGGATTCTACAATTTCTGGTGAAAATGAAAACATTACTTGCTGAACACTTCCACAACCAACCCTAAATACAGACTCAATATATCTAATCATTTCGCTTAGATTTGTGAAATGTTTTAGAGTTCCACCATAATAAAGTTTATATTTATTAACTTCTTTAAGAATATCACACTTATTAATTATAAGATGTGTAACTCCAGAAATATTACACGCTTGTATTAGCTTATCAAGATTTAACCAATTTACTTTACGTCTACGTCCTGTTGTGACTCCATATTCTTTTCCAACATCAGCAATTGCTAATAGATCTGGGTTTTGCAAAAGTGAAGCAGGAAAGTCTGGGTCTTCTCCAGACCTTGTATCATATATTTTTGCTACACCGTAAATATTTTTAATAGCTTTTGGGCTGAAACCAAGAGAACAAGCAGCATATGGCAAGCATTCGCTTGAAGTTACATAAGGATAATTACCATAATTAATATCAAGCCAAATACCTTGCGCTCCCTCACAAAGAATATTTCCATACAAATTACCATCTAATAGATAAGATTTATCAATATCAGAATTTTTTGCTAGCAATCCAATACGAGCATACTTATCTCTGTAAGCTGGGGCTATTCCTTGTGACGTAGTACCAAGTTGAGTTGCTAGTTTTGCTTTATCTTGTTCAATATGTTCATTTGTTACAATATGAGCATTAGGATGTATTTTGATGAGCGAAACATCAATTCCACCCTCTTTTAATTCATTTACTTCTTTATAAAACGCATCAAGGTTTACGACACAACCGGGACCGATAACAGAAGTAATACCGTGAAATACACCGCTAGGAACGATATGTGTAGCAAACTTCCTGCCTTCATGATAAATGGTGTGTCCCGCATTTGATCCTCCATTCCAACGAGCTACAAAATTATAATATGGTTTTCCATTTTGTCTTTTTTTAGAAGCGAGATAGTGTGTAACTTTTCCCTTACCTTCATCACCCCATGCAGCACCAACAACAATATCTACATTATTAATCATACTATCTCCTTCTTGGTGTTTTTCATAATGTCAAATAAAACAGTATAATTTGCTGTCCCAAAACCATCTTGTACCATCATTTTTTTGAAATCTAATAAGTTCATTTGTATTTCAAAATTGTCAATTACATTTTCGATATGCATTTTTGTTTGTATTGAAATTTGTGGAGAATGTAATTGCATAATCTTATAGTTATCTCTTATAACTTGAGAACTTTCTATAACAGATTCATAGGCTTTTACTTTACCTTTATTTTGTTTACTATATTCTAGTACATCTTCAATTGTATGATATTGTTCTTCTGCTAATAAAGGAAATCTTTTAGCAATTGTAGGTAGCCCAATACCTTTTACACCATCTAAATTATCAGATGCATCACCGGAAATAGAACGAGCAAGAGCAAAATTATTAGGATGAATAGAATACTCTTCAAGCACTTTTTTAACATTTAATAATTGTTCTTGTATAGGTCTATATAAAATAGTTTTAGAATCTATTAATTGAATAAAGTCTTTATCAGATGATACAATCACTTTTTGACTTTCTTTAAAGCTTGGAAATCTACATATATATGATACAAGATCATCAGCTTCTATTTCTGGATACATAAGTTGTATAATTGGTAGTTGATTTAGATACTCAATCAATCTTGTTTGTTGCCAGATTTTATTTTCAAGTTCTTGGTTCTCAGATAAATTGCGTACATCACGATTTAAACGCATAGGTTTTCTACCATCTTTGTAGTTTTCGTTCATACCTTTACGTTTTCTAGAACCACCCTCTCCATCCCAACACACAATTGTTAAGTCTGGTTTAACTTCCTTGCATAACTTTTGTAATATATTTAAAAAACCAATTACACCACCAACAGGATTACCATTTGGAGTTAACGTAGGATTGGTGATGTAAGCCCTAAAGAATTGATTTAGAGCATCTACTATTAAGATACGATGCATATAATGTCTTCCTTATAAACAAGAACAGTATCGTCTTTATTTATTGAATATACATTATATACTTGACCACCTATTATGTCAATAACAACACCATAATATTCATTACTACGAAAGTTTTTACCATATACAGGCAAATTATACCCATAATATTTAATTAAATTACCGTTTGTTATTTCTTGTGTGTTCATAGCAACTTTCACATATTGGAACATAAGAAATCTTTTTATTTACATTTTCTTGTGTTCCACAAAGATAACAGGTTATTGATGCTTTGAACATAGCTTCTTCGATAAGATTGTTAACCATATTGATTGAATTTTCAATTTGGTCTTTATCGTTTGAATCATTTTCGTAACTATCAATATTATATGATGCATAAATTCTCAAAGAACCAAACTTTTCTTTTATTTGATCAATTTGAACATGATTTTTATATGAAGAAGCTTTTATAACAAAGTCCTCAATAAGATCATACCAACCATAATTAATTTCAAAACCATAAGTTAGGTATAGAAAGTCTGGGTAAGATTTTTCAAGATCATCAAATTTATTTTCATTTGGTCTTGGCATTATTAATTTCCTTCCTAATATGTTCAATCCCTGCCATTACATAATCATGAGGGGAAATAAAATAATTATTATCTTCCATCTTTTTATGCATAGTCTTCATAATACCATCATATAGTATTGCAAGAGCTACTTCGACTTCTGCAAGTGCTGGGTTATCAATTTTAGTCATTGAGGTACAACCATCTTTCTTTCGGACTACCCAACAACCTTCCTTGGCTTCGTCCCAAGGATTGCGGTAGCTACTGTAATTTTCATCGTAATAGCCCTTACCTATCTTACTCATTGTAGATCCTCATAGACTCAATCTGACCATTTTCATTGGAATAAACAACCTTCTTAATTCCAACAAACTGCATAGCTGCTTCACACATAGGACAAGGCTTAGAATTCTTTAGATCACCACACTTACCAACACGAACGACATAAACAGTACATCCTTCGGTAATAGAACGATCAAGACCAAGAATAGCACCAATCTCAGCATGAAGCGTAGCATGACCACGCTGCTTCTTGCGAAATCGATTAGCCCATGCCTTATACTTATTCTTATTACAAGAGGTATTCAAAACAGTACCACCGCGAACAAGAACAGCACCGTGCTTATATTCCTTAAATTCCGTCTGCTGTGCAATTCGTGCAGCAAGATCAACATAACGCTGCTGCTTCTTAGAAAGCTCATAAATCCGCTTCGGGTCAGACTCCATAGTGTTCAATCTCCAGACACCAGAAGAATAACCCAAAGCGGATTTATACGCAAGCACTATCTTATAGAAACATAATGACCGGGAATCCAATAACCCCATTGATCATAATGTCCGGGAACCCATCTAACATAAGAATAATGAATTGGAACTTCCATCCATACAAAACCATTCCATATAAATCTAAACCCTACTCTTGGTACAGGTTGAGAATAATAATGTGATGGTGGTGGTCTATGATTACGAGCAGCTACAGGTGGTCTATGATGATGCCCGTGTCTTGATGGGTGGGCTTCCGCAGAATCAATAAATAAAGACAATAATAAAGCTAACATATTTGTCCCTCCTAATTAATTATACGAAAGCCCATCCATTCTATTCAACTATTCTTCTTCAAGATTGTAATAATTTGAAGCAAGTCCAGTTTGTTTATCAAATTTAGTAATCAATTCTTCTTCAACAATCTTTAGAACAGCGTCTTTAAACTCTTGATCTTCTAATTCTTGAGAGAAAGCGGTTGATCTAAACTTCTTTTCTGTTCCATTTGGTAGCTTAATTGTCCACCATGCACCAGAAACAACTTTATCAGACTTAGAAATGATATCTAGCCATGCTTCTTCGTCTGATACTCTAACTTTTTCTCCGCCCCATAGCAACTTCAATGAACATTCACGACCTTCTGTACCAAAACGTGACTTCTTAAGCGTACATTTAGTCTCTGACCCAATTCTAAAGCCAGTTTCAGTAGTTACATAGCTTGATTTACTCTTTCTTGGTGTAAGCCAGATTCTAAGCGAATAAGCATATGCTAGTGCTTTACCGCCCGGAGCAATGAAAGGGTTAATAAGCATTTCAGCATGAGCAGTTGGACCCATTACGATGTTTTGTTTTAGTTGATTCAATACTAAGAACGCACTTTTCTTGTTTGCTATTGGTTGAATTAGTTTAGCAAGACCTTTGGACATAATTCTTGGCTTTACTGCCATTGTAGATTGAGGATTGAAGTCACCTTCAATATCTGCAAGTGATGGAGTAAAGGCAAAAGAATCAAGAATAAAAAGCATTCTTTCTGCTTCTGGCTCTGATAGAAGTTGTTCAATAGTTTCTAAAACAAATTCAATAGATGTTGCTTGTGTATAGATAATCTCTGGAACATTACAACCAGCTTTCTTTAAGAACTCAGAATCAAGAGCAGATTCTGAATCAAAATACACTACTGTATATCCCATTTTTTGTGCATTAGAGGCTATCTGAGCAGCAAAATATGATTTACCAGAAGCTTCTGTACCAGCAAGCTCTGTAATTTTACCTACAGGAATACCAGCTTTCTTTCCTCTGCAAATAATAGAATCTAATACCTCTGATCCTGTAGAAATCCATTCAATAACATCAGTAGGATTGTCCTCATCTAGATTATATGCTACTTCAACACCAGCTTTTTTATTAATTATATCTCTTAATTGTGAAATAGATAACTTACCATTTGTTGTTGTTTGTACTTTTTTAGCCATTTTAATCCTTTAAAAAGAGAAGTAGCGGGCATACCTTTAGATACACCCGCTACTTTATATGATATTATTTGTTGTTGACAAATTCATCAAAGGCTTCATCAACCGCTGAACCACCGCGAGTTGTGGTTGATGAACGATCCTCTGCACTTTCATCAGATGCAAAGGCTTCATCAAGGATCTTCTGTACTTCTGCTGTAGTAAGACGCTTGTTAAGCTTCTCAAAGTCTGGAAGTGTATCAAGAATTTCCTTGCACTTTGCAGCACCACCATAAGAAGGATCGCAAAGTGGAGAGCTACGACGACGAGGAGTAATCTTTGTGGTTGGGAATGCACCGGGACCAGCAGCCTTAGCATAATCAACAACTAGATCAAGACCATCTTCTGGATCAGTAATATCTCCATAATCTGGATTTAGGACAAGTTGAATAAGAGTTTCATATGCGGTTTTTCCATATGACCAAACTTGTACACCTTTCTTTTCCTCTCCACGAACGAGAATGGCAGAAGAAAAACGTTGACGAGCGAAAAGAGATTTTGCCATTTTCTTGCTTTCATCATCATTGTTTGCCACACCCTCTTTCCAAAGCTGTGAACCAAAATCACAAATTGGACATTCCTCATTATGATTCTTCTTTGGACAAAGAACAACCTTAGCTTTTCCTACACCATAATGAAACCAAAATTCTTTGAACGGATCTCCGTCTGGAGTAGGAACAATACGAATAGAATGTTGTCCTTCCTCTGGTTTCCAATTATTAGATGTATTGTCAGACTTTCCATTTGTAGAAAGACTGTTTAGTTTTGCACGCATTTTATTTAGATCAAGAGCCATGATTATTCTCCTTTATGAGTTAGTTAGAGTCAGAATGTCTAATCTCACATTCTGCTAGATTGATGTACTACCATCATATTCAACAGGTCGGATGGTGTCAACCTCAATTTCGTCAAGTTCACCAATCAATGAATTGTGGTTGAAAATGCGAAAATCTTTAATTTCTAAGTCGTAGACAACTTTCTGTCCTTCAGCTAATGTAACCTTACGTCCAGTATTCTTCAACTTCTTTTCTAAGAATTCTTTTGGCAAATCTTCAATATTTGCAAATGTCATATTACGCAATGTTCCGTCCTTTTTTACAAATGTTCCAATATATGCTTTCATGTTATCCTTGTATATAAGGTGATTTATGTTCAACAAAAACAGTAGATTCGCCATGAGGGCTTTCATAAATTGCATATGAAATTGTGACATTATCAGAAAACTTAGAATTTATTTGAGCTTCTATTTTGTCTGATAACTCAGTATCATCATCAAGTTGTTCTTTGTTGATGTAGTAATAATAAACCTTTTCTCGCACATTGTCAATAGGATAGAAAATTGTTTCTTCGCCAGATTCAAAATCCATAACGCCTAATGAAGTAATACAATAAGTTGGAGGGGTTTCCATTATCTTTTCATGCACAGATTGTATGTTTTCAAATAAGTTTTTCATATAGTAAGATGTAGCAAATGTTTGCATAATCTTGTCTTGTCGCTCTTTGAGAGAGACTTTACCAATTATGTCACTTACTATTTTAAAATCAACTATACTCATAAACTTTATTTTTGCAGATCTTGTATATTCTTGTAACACATTATATACAACTTTTTCCATTGCTTTTTGCATGTTACTTAAAAATTTAAGATCTGGTTTAATGTATAAAATTTTTATTTCAAGTTGTTTAAACTGTTCAAGAAACCTCAATAAGATACCATTTATTATTTCTTCACCAGATAAAACGATTGTCATTTCTTCGTCTAAATCAAAATGTATGTTTTGATAATTTAATTCATATTCTTCTGGTGTTTTGAATGTTGGTAAACAAAACGAATTATCTTCTTCAAGATCTGTATTAATTTTATAAACTGTAAATTGTGTATATTGTTTAAATTTTTCTACAACTTGACAACCTACATTTCCTATACCAACAATATTCATTTTAATAACCCAAAGGTATATCTAATCCTTGACGAATAAACTCTTTTAAGTTTGGAGTAGTTTTCGATAGATCGTCAAGTTTATCATATTCTATCCATTTATGATCGGAGTGTTCAAAATTTAATTCTATATCACCTGTCCAATCACTACAAAAATATAAATAAAGTTTACCAACTTTACCAGATCTAGTAGAGACAATCCATATATCTTTTGCTTTAAGTCCTGTTTCTTCTAACAGTTCTCTTTTAGCTGCATAATATGGAGTTTCGCCTTTCATAATATGACCACCGGGCAAACTCCAATGAAGTGGTTTCCATTCATCTGTTTTAGATCTTTCAACAACTAAAACAGTTTCTTTTTTGGTTTTGTGAGCAACAACAATTATAACAGAGTCAGATGTATCTTTCTCTTCCATGCTTTTCTCTTTGTGAATTTATTTTTCTACGTATTTTAATAATTTTTTGTAATAATCTGGATCTTCATCCAAATGATCTTTGGCAGCTTTTTCAGCTTCTTGTTGAGCTTTCTTTCTGTCTTTTATATGCTTTACATGCTCCATTTCAACTTTAGTACCCATCTTAAGTTGTTGAGCATTATAATCTTTATCTTGTCTATATTCTTTCTTTTCTTGCATAGGGCCAAGACCAGATTTAGCACCAGCATTACCGCGACCTATAAGCTTTTTCTTTGCTTTTATGTTTTTCTTTCTTACATAACGTTGATATTTTTCAATCTCTTCTAAAGCTTGTTTTGCAATTTGTTCAAGTATTTTGTTCATACTATAATTAGTTAATTTGCAAGGTTTTCATACTTCCATAGTTATTTCCAACCTTAATATTTACCTTGAAAAAACCATAATCTGTTTCAGAAAAGATACGAATTATATCATTTAGATATGTTTTCTCAGATTCAACAAGATCAATAATAATATTATCATGAATACAAAAAGCTACTTTTGATCCTTTATCTTTCAAAAAATCATTTACTTTAATTACTTGTCTTAATACTATATCAGCAAAAGTAGATTGTATCAAGTATGAAATTGCATGATGTTTGTCAGATTCAATTTTGCGTCCATAAGGAGTAGTAACAAAACTACCATTCCAATATTTATTACGAATATATTCACGATCATAAATATCAGAGGCTACATTATAAGTTTTATCTGCTCCATATAACCAAGAAAAAATCTCTTCTTTTGCTTGATCTCGGTCTAGTTTACCATCAAATACATTTTGTACGTTCCAATCGTGGATATCACATTCTGGTTGTTCTTTTCCTGCCAAAGCCAAAAATGTTCTTAATTCGGCACCATTAAAGTCCAATTCAACAAACCAATCATTGTTTGGTTTAATTACAGAACGAAATGATTTATCCATAGATAGGATTGGAAACGAATTTGTAATTGTAGCCAATCGACCTGTAATAGTACCAAACATATTGTACTTTATATATGGATCATATTCATTCAATTTTGTTTTGAATGCTTTTTCTCTTGCAACAAAAGACTTTAAAGATGAACCATCAATATTCAATTTTTGTCTTTTGATTTGATCAACAAATTTTGCAAGCGACAAAAGATAATCATAATTTTCTGGCTTCTTATAAGTTTCAATTACGTATTTTGTAATCTTATTCTTAAGTTCAAAATATTGAATCAAGAATCTCTCTGGCACCAAATCAAAGAAACAATTTTGATCAAGATTAACTTTTGAGATCATAAAAGAACGGAGAAAAGCTTTTAGCTTGTTGCTAATAATTTCCCAGCTTTCTTTTAATTCTGCTGGACATACTTGATTTATGTCTTTGCCATTTACATATAAAGAGGCAAAATCAATCTGCTTATCTTCCAAGTGCGGAGAATAAGACCATGTATATCTACATTCTTCATTAAGATGTTTGTGAATATTTCCATCATAGTAAAAACCATAACATTCGATTTTATTATCGAGAACTTCAAAATACATAATTCCTCTAAAATGTGAAATTTATTCTAGGTCTGTTTTTATTTTTGTTTTCTTGAACAGCTTTGTATTGTCTATAAGATGGATTTGATCCACCGTCAAGAAAAGGTTTGGTAGAATTAAAAATCCACTCTAAAGCTTTAGTTTCACCATAATTATTATAAAGCATAGTGATATTAATTAAATTTTTATCAAATTGACTTTGATTAATGTTTATATTTTCTTCTCTTATTCTACATAAATAATAAAATTGAATCCATAATAAATCTTCTTTGCTAACATCATTTGATTTAAATACTGTTGAAAATTTCAAATTTTTTGATTCATTACAATATTCTGTAATTTGAGTTTTTGGTTTTTGTTTAACTTTAGCTAAATAATAATCTTCTATTATTTTTTTTAATTCTTTATAATCTGTAAGATATGTTGTTTCATAAAGATTATCAAACATATCTTGGATAGTGTCAACACCATAAGCAGACATTTTTTCTTTTGCATATTCTGTATTTAAATTAAATACTAATCTCCAAGGAGCATTTTTGTCTATAAGGAAACTATATTTTGCTGCTGTATTTGCAAAAAATTGAAAATTTATATCATTCATCCATTTTACAATTTTTAATAAATCATCGTCTTGTTTATCATCTGCAAAACTTACAATTAAACCTGTTACATTAGGTGCAGCAAAATTGCTTAACATATATGATGTTTTAGTTAGTCTTGCATTTGCAGACAGTATGTAAGTTGTTATCAAATTAAGAAATTCATGATATGTTGTTATATTGTTATCAACATTATTTTTTTCTGCATTATATATTATATTCAACATATTTGTTACATATTTTTTGTATTCACTATTTGGATCTAAAAATGTTTGTTTAGGAATTAATGGATTATAATTTGATTGAGGTATCTTTAGAGATAAATTTGCATTTTGAACTTCTGATATAAATTCATTATATGCATCTGCTACAAAATTTATTAAATATTGTTTTTGTGTTGGTCTTGTAGAAAATGTTTTTATACTTTTTAAAGAAGTTGATTTAGCAACAATAGGTGCAGTAAAAGTATTTAATTTACCATAATATTTTTTAGAATTCCAAAAATCTATTTTATTTTCTAAATCATACAAAGAAAATAAATTATAATTTAATTTTTCTTCATAAGCTATTTGTACTTTACTATTATTATTTGCCATTATCCACCCCCACCGCTACCAGCAAACGCGGAGCCTTCACCAGTTGTTGCTTCAAATGCAGATGTTTCAGCTTGTGCTTTATTAAGCAATTTTGTATATATTAAATTAAAAATTGAATTTGCTGCGGAGTTTTCAAAAATTGTTTGACACTCAGTTAAACCGTTTATATTTTCTGGTGGTTTTTCAGTTCCATCAGATTGCCAAATACAAGAAAGTTTTGTTTCATATCCTTCTTCAGATATAGTTGAATCAACTTTTTCAACAAAAAAATATCCACCAATACCAGAAATTTGAGAAAAACTAGGAGAATTTATGTCTCTTGTTACAGTAAATAAAGCTTCTGCCGATGGTTGTATATAAAGCATCATTCCCGGATGATATATATTATTTCCAACCATTGTTAATTCAACATTATAAACGTCTCTAAATTGTCCAAGATAAAGAGTTTTTTTACCAACTGCTTTTGCTTCTTTTAGATATGGAGTATCAATTCTACTAAAATTTGCAGCTTTTAATAATCCATAATCTTCTCCAACGGTATAATGATAAATACCGTTTAATTCATCTTGAACTAAATCCTCAGATGGATAAAAGTCTTGATATGATTTATCATATATTAAATAATAACTATAATAATTATTATGCGTATTAGTATTATTAATATAGTGTTTTTTAATTAAATTTTTAAATTTATCTTTTTCGTTGGAAATTATTGGTAATAT
>JACCDP010165674.1_pt1 | contig 25347 bp, 27 predicted proteins | sample 7445841 | NCBI WGS metagenome assembly JACCDP01 (sample SAMN15323441, study PRJNA562643) | freshwater metagenome | isolation source: river surface water | place: USA:Blue River Watershed | collected 2017-08-17 | reverse complement strand
GATTGTTGATAAACAAGCAGAGAATCACACACCAGAGTTTTTTGACTCTGAAAATGGTTTATTTATTCTCTACACCTCAGGCACTACGGCAAAGCCAAAGGGTATCTATCACACCACAGGTGGCTACCTAACCCAAGCTGCCTTTACCCACCACGCGGTCTTTGATTTAAAACCAGAAACAGATGTCTACTGGTGCACAGCAGATGTTGGTTGGATTACTGGACACTCATATGTGGTCTATGGGCCACTTATAAATGGTGCAACTCAGGTAATGTATGAAGGAACACCTGATACGCCAACTAAGGGCAGGCTATTTGAATTAATTGAAAAGTATCAGGTAAGTATTTTATATACCGCACCTACCTTGATTAGAACCTGGATGAAATGGGGCGATGAGTTTCCAAATAAATCAAATCTCTCCTCTTTGCGCCTTTTAGGCTCTGTTGGTGAGCCAATAAATCCAGAGGCGTGGATGTGGTATCGAGAAGTAATTGGTAAAAATACTTGTCCAATTGTGGACACCTGGTGGCAAACAGAGACTGGCGCGATCATGATCTCACCACTACCTGGAGTAACTGCAACCAAACCAGGCAGTGCTATGAAGGCACTTCCTGGAATTAGTGCAGCAGTCTTTGATGAAAGTGGCAAGGCAGTTGGTAATGGACATGGTGGGTATTTAGTAATTGATAAACCATGGCCATCGATGATGCGGGGTATTTGGCAGGAACCTAAAAGATATCAAGAGACTTACTGGTCAAAGTATGAAGGTGTTTACTTTGTTGGCGATGGCGCTAAGTTAGATAAGGATGGTGCGATCTGGCTCTTAGGCCGAGTAGATGATGTGATGAATGTTTCAGGGCACAGAATCTCAACCACCGAGGTTGAATCCGCACTTGTCTCACATGAGGCGGTGGCAGAGGCAGCTGTAGTTGGTGCCAAAGATGAAATGACTGGGCAGGGAATTGTTGCCTTTGTAATTTTAAGAGGTGGAATTGAGGCAGCGAAGGGGGATGAGTTAGTAAAACAATTACGAGATCATGTGGCAAAACAGATTGGCGCAATCGCCAAACCTAGACAGATTATGGTGGTAGCAGAGCTACCTAAAACTCGTAGTGGAAAGATTATGCGCAGATTATTAAAAGATGTTGCTGAAAATAGAGCGGTTGGGGATTCAACTACTTTAGCTGACCCTAATGTAATGAAATTAATCTCTGAAGGTTTAAACTCCGCTAAATCTGAGGATTAAATTAGCTTATCTACCTCACCCTTTAAATCTGTAAATATCTTAGGTAGATGTTGATCAAGGTAGGAGTAAATAAAGGAATCGTTTATGTAGGTACTTGGTTGCTTAAAGCTACTAAATAACAAAACTGAAGCAAGTAGATAAAAGATAACTAAATTTTTTAATATTGCAAGAAGTGCGCCAAGGAGTGAGTCAATTAATTTAAAGGGTGCAAATAAAAGGCCCTTGTGTAGCATCAGACCTATTTTTCCAAAAATAAACTCAAGTAAAATGGCAGAAAGTAGTATTAAAATTAAGGTAAGTAGTAATTTTATAGATCTTGATTCAAATTGCTCTAAGTAATTTAAAGCTAGGTATATGCCTAGTAAGCCTCCTAAAATATAACCTGATGCTTTCAATAAACTTTGCAAAAGCCCAAGGCGATATCCAGAAAAGCCGGCAATAAGCAGCATAATTATTAGCAGAAGATCTAAAATATTTAGCTCATCTATTATTGAAATATTGCTCAAAGCTTTACTCCAAAGGCTTTTTCTACCTGAGTAAATAATTGATCACGATCTGTGTAGGCACCAATATGTTTACTTAACACCTTGCCATTCTTATCAATAAACCAGGTAACAGGTGCTCCTGGACCAAATAAGGATTTAGTTGTGCCTTCTAAATCCTCTAGATGCGGCCAACTCATCCCGTAAGCCTTTATAAAATCAACCCCTACCTGCCTACTACTCTCTTCAATATCTACGCCAAGTAATTTAATCTCACCAGATTTAAATGGTTGACTTTGATATAACTCCACAAAGTAGGGCATCTCCTGCCTACACCCCTCACACCAAGAGCCCCAAACATTTACTACAATTGGACCCTGTATTGAGTAGAAATTAATTGTCCCTGAGCCATCTAAGCAATCCAGAAAAAACTCATTTGTAGAGGTGCCAGAGGTATCAATCCCTGCACAACTTGGTACAAATCCCTGATTAACTAGCAGATTTGAATTATTACTACAAGATGTCAAAAATGAGAGTACAAATAGTGATGAAAAAATAATTGCAATAAATCTTCTCATCTAAAATCTGCCTCGGTCTTTAATAATCTTCTAGCTTTAATCTTATCTACCTCACCTACTCCATATGATGGACACAACTTTGAAATTACACACGCACCACATGCTGGCTTTCTTGAGTGACACACTCTTCTGCCATGCCAAATTAATCGCTGGGATAAATTTGTCCACTCTCGCTGTGGGATTAACTCTGCCACCTCAAACTCAACCTTTACTGGATCTTTTTTATCACTCCAACCAAATCTTCTAGATAACCTGCCAAAGTGGGTGTCAACTGTTATCCCTGGAATATTAAAGCCATGACCTAAAACTACATTTGCTGTCTTTCTCCCAACACCCGGTAATGTAATTAGCATTTCAAGTTGGTCTGGAACATGCCCATTAAAATCAGTGATAATCCTCTGACTTAAAGCTTTAATATTTTTTGCCTTTGCCCTAAAAAAACCAGTTGATTTCACAAGTTGCTCAAGCTCTCTAATATCAGCTGCAGCCATCTTTTTTATACTGCAATACTTTTTAAATAGGGCAGGAGTGGTTTGGTTTACCCGCTTATCAGTGCATTGAGCTGATAAGACAGTTGCGACTAGTAATTGGTATGGGTTTTTATAATCTAACTCACACCGCACATTTGGATAAGTTTTAGTAAGAATTTTATAGATTGCTTTAGCCCTAATCTTTTTTCTCACCGCGCTCTCTTTCACTTAACATAGATTACGCGGTTTTTGAATCCTTTGTTGCCAATGGCAAAAGTATTATACGTTTAGTAAATGTAATCATTACCGCCGAGATAGGCGAGATTGACCATTTGCAATCACACCAAGATAGGTAATTAAAATTCCGGCAATTAAATAGCCACTTATCCTGGTACCAGCGGTAGGAGCAAATACATCAATCAGTAGTGAACCAAATAACATCCCACCTACGGAAAATAATGTGAAATCTAAAACCCCAAGGTGTTGCACGGCAACGGCGGAGAGTGCAATATAAATAACCCCCATACTGCCACCCAAAAACATCCACCAGGGGCCGGTAGAAAAATTCATAATGGAGTGATCGGTAAAGAGTGATCGCAATAATAAAAGCAAAAGTAAAAATGAGGTACCAGTTATAAAGTTAAGTTGGGAGGTAGCAAAAGAGGCATTTGAGTAATTATTAATCTGCCCATTTAATGCCCGCTGAACTCCAACCCAGCCACCTGCAACTGTTGCCAAAATAATTGCGGTAATTGAAAAATTACTCATTGCAAATCTGTCCCAAACAGAAACTACTACTGCAAGTACGGTAATTACGGCAGCTACTACTCGCCTGATACTTATTAGGCTTTTGCCACTACCCATCAATCCAACATGATCTACCCAAAGTGAGATTGCAGTTTGCCCAGCTAAGGATGCAACGGTAAAGATTGCCACCCCGACAATTGGTACCACATGAGTTTGCATCGCAACAAAAGATGCCCCCAACATGCCAGCGCCTAGGCGCCAATAACTCAATTTCTTATTTTTTACCGCGACAAATATTTGTTTATAACCAGCCCTAACATCACTTCGAAAGGCTGAGATAAGTGAGACAAAGATTAAGCCGCTACCAAAGGAGACCAAAGCTGCCTCAAGTGAGTCGCCCATTTGTGCAGATAACTCTCCATTTATTCGAGATTGGCCAGCGATCAAAACGCCAGAAAAGGCTGATAACAGCTCAAGCCGGCGTTTTTTATCTAAAGATTTAATTTACCCAAACTCCTTAAACTCTTTTTACTTTAATTAATCTTATTGATTAAAGTAAGTTATAAGTTATGAGTATATTGCTTAAGGAAGGGCCGGGGCTGAATCTAGATTAAATGTATAGGTTCTACTCTCACCAGATGGCAACTCCGCCACAATTACTACCTGATCTCCTGGTGCGTTTGATCTAACTCGTACAATCGCTGAGATTGAATCATTTATCTTAAAACCATTAATTCGCTTTACAACCGAGCCCACCACCATGCCAGCTCGCTCAGCAGCTTTTCCAGCAGTTAGTGCTGCCACCCTAGCGCCGGTGCCGGTAAAGGTAGAGTCAAATGAGATACCAACTAATGGCTTAGTTGATTTACCAGTTGCAATTAACTCATCTGCAATGCGCTTTGCTTGATTAATTGGAATTGAAAAGCCAAGTCCAATATTTCCAGATGCTGCGCTGCCTCCTAATGTAGCAATTGCTGAGTTAACCCCAACAATACGGCCTGCTGCATCAACTAAGGGCCCACCTGAGTTACCTGGATTAATTGCTGCATCAGTTTGAATTGCATCCATAAAACTTTCTGCACTTAGTGAACCAGTTGTTACTGGGCGATTTAGGGCTGAAACAATTCCACTTGTTACTGTTCCTGATAAACCAAGGGGAGAGCCAAAGGCAATTACTTCATCCCCGATAAATAAGGTGGATGAATTACCTAATAGAATCTCAGGTAGATTTCCTTTTTTGACTGAGATAACTGCCAAGTCATACTCAGAGTTTCGACCCACAATAGTTGCTGGCAATACATCGCCATTATTCAACTCTACCTCGATGCGTCCACCAGAGACCGCATCATCAATCACATGGTTATTGGTAATAATAAATGAGGTAGTTGTATTTGATTTATAAACCGATCCTGAGCCAGTTCCCGATCCACCCATGGCGGAGGTGACCTTAATTGAAACAACTGAGGGTGATACTAATTGCGCAATACTTTTAACATTAGCTCCGGTTGATCCAATATCAACTGCGCTTCTTCCCTTCGGGCAGCTGCCATTGTTGGAGATAAACAATGCTTTACTTTTGTTGTCAACACAAGCCTTAACTACCGGAACAGATGAGGGGTTTGCAATTGCAAACCCACTTGCCACCGTCACACCTAAAATAAATGAGGTAATAACCTTAAATGTGGTGGAATTTCTCATCCTATGCTCCTCATATTAATTAATTTTGCTTAAATTTAATTTTTAGCCGGGGCAACAATAATTCACTTTTCTGTAAATTACCTGAAAGAAACCTGGTCCTTTGGTAAATCTTCAAAGCTCATATTTCTTACCTCACTGCTCAATAGCGGCAATACAATCGCAGCAACTGTAATAAAGGCCAGAAGATATAGGAGATTATCTCGGCCCATAAGGGCTGCCAGTGGGGCAGCTATTGCCAGCCCGATTGGCTTGAAGATAAGTGAGCCAAGGGCGTCAAAGGATGAAACTCTAGAGAGTGCCTCTTGTGGCACCTTTCGGTGCAGTGCGGTATACCAAAGTGTGCTCCAAAGATCTAACACGATCCCAAATAAAAATGCGCAAAATGCAATTACATATAGTGATTGAGGTTTAGCTAAGGAGAGAATATAGAAGGTAATAGCAATAGTTGAAATCTGCAAAAATCTTATTGGATACTTCAACTTTATCTTTATTGCAATTATCGCACCCACAAATAAGCCAACAGATTCAGCTGCAATCACAATTGACCAAGATTTCGCCCCATCAAAATGCTCTAAGGCAATTAATGGACCTAAAATATTTTCAGCAGCTGCCCAACACATCACTATAAATGAGAATGCAATTACCACAATTACAATCCATCTAAATGAGATAAAGACCTTCCAGCCATGGATGAGATCATCAATCATGGTGTTATTAGACTCCGGCAGACTTGGTGTTAAATGACGCAGAGAAAATACCATAACTCCAGAGAGTAAAAAGGTGGCAGCATCAATTCCTAGGGTTATTGCTGCGCCATAGGCATCAATTAAAAAACCGGCAGAGGCTGCGCCTAAGACTAAACCACTATTTGTCATCAGAGCGTTTACCGCATTTGCTTTTTGTAATCCCTCTTTAGGAATAATAGTTGGCATAATGCCGGTAAATGCGGGCCAAAAGATTCCCCATAACAATCCGTAACAACCATTTACTATTAACAAGACAACAACTGGTACCTGACCAGTTGCAAAGTAGGCAACTTGAATTAATAAAACCGCTCCCGCTGCCATATCGGTTAAGCCCACAACTTTTGCTCTGCCATACTTATCTGCAATCACACCGCCAAAGGGGGCCATCAATACAAACATGGCAGTTGTTACGCCAAGAACTAAACCTAAAAGATTTGCCGATCCATTTGGCAGAGCTAATATGCCAAAGGCTAGGGCGATAGGGCTCATTCCATTGCCGTAATTGGTAATAAATCGAGCCACAAAAAACCGCTTGGCAAAGTGTTGGGCTAGCACTTGAGCTATAAGCAATTCATTTTCCGATTCCGTTAAAGTTATTTTCGATTAGTAATGCTATTTATACTACTAGAGTTAGAATTTAATCACCTGACCATGGGTTAGTTGCTTTTCAGGTAGCCCCTTTAAGAGGTGTAATTTAGCTTGGCCATATACCTGCCAGTGCTCTTTACCACTTCGCTTAACAACGGCGGTTAACTCATCGATACCAATTAAGATTACATCCCCCTCTAAATTAAGTAATACTTTGGCCGCCCCCTCTGGGATCCACTTAAAAAACTTATTAAAGTGTGGAATCACTCTGATGTTTGGAATTAGATTTAAGCCAGGTGTTGGTTTATTTCGACTTAATCTAAAGTGGGGAATTTGTGATGATAAGACCATCGCACCAGCGCTGCAGCCTGCAAGTGATCCACCCTGTTGCCAATTAGCTAATATTGCAGACCAAACTGGGGTATTAATTAAACAATCTGCTAAGTAATGGGGATCCCCGCCAGAGATATAAATAAGAGCTGCACCCTTAATCTGATCTGCATATTCAAGATTATTTGCATCCTCTCTGGTGTATATAGGCAAGAAAAGCTGAGTTGTACCAATTAAATCAGCTTGAGCTTTTCCTAATTGTTTCCAGTAGTTAAGTCTGGCTTCAATTTCTTGCCCAGCAGCTGTTGGTATTTGGATATATGTTGGCTTTAATCCATTACTAATACCATCTGAAATTAAGGATTTTTCAAACTCTGCCATGGCAGGTAGGTACTCACCCGAGCCAACTAGGGCAAGTGAGCCATTCATGTACTTAATCTATCTGCTTTTATATTTATTATTAATAAACAATAATTATTGACTAAAACTCTCTTTTAATAATTATTTATCCGCAATAAATGCGGTGATTTATAAGAATTTGTGCTTAAATCTTTTTATAAGGTAGGATGAGACTTGAAGCTGTAACGAACCACAGATTGCTAGATAAAGATCTGCGTTATAGGGGCGGACTCCGGAGGACCCGGGCCACTTAATTCTTTCGTAAAGGGGTGAGTCCGGCAGTAGCCGGATATATCGATGGCGCCCATCGACCCAATTGTTCTTTCATCATTAGCTGATCTTCAGCCCTCACTTTATTGGCTAGATGCTGACCCTCTTGAGCCAGAGTCTCACTCAGCACTCGTTGGTGATGTCACAACCGATCTTTGTATTGTCGGTGCTGGCTACACCGGTCTTTGGACAGCGCTACTAGCAAAGGAGCGAAATCCAAAGCGTGAGGTAGTAATTGTTGAACAACGTGAGACCGGAAATGGCGCATCTGGGCGTAATGGTGGATTTTGTAACGCCTCGTTAACTCATGGCTTTGTTAATGGTTACACCCGCTTTGCAGATGAGATGGTGATAATTGATAAGTTGGGCCGAGAGAATTTAGACCAAATTGAAGCAACTATAAAAAAATATAATATTGATTGTGATTTTGAGCGAACAGGTGAGCTGCGGGTTGCAGTTGCCCCTTGGCAATTAGAGGGCTTAAAGAAGGAGGCGATTGCTCGAAATAATACCGGTGATCATGTTGAGGTGTTAAGTAAAGAGCAGATTAGAAAAAAAGTTAACTCACCCCTTTATGAAGGCGCTCTATATGATGCCGATGGCACAGCCTTAGTTGATCCAGCTCGTCTAGTTTGGGGATTAGAGAAAGCTTGTCTATCCCTTGGTGTGAAAATATACGAAAACTCAAAGGTTGAAGATTTAATAGATGAAGGCTCACATGTTTTAGTTAAGACTGCTTATGGTCAAGTAAGAGCAAAAAGGGTTGCTCTTGCTACCAATGTCTACACCCCACTTTTAAAAAGTGTTAAGAAATATGTTATAGCTGTTTACGATTTTCAGTTAGTAACTCAACCGCTAACCAAAGAACAGTTAGAAAGTATTGGCTGGAAAGGCAGAGAAGGCTTATCCGATGCTGGTTATCAATTCCACTACTACCGGTTAACTAAAGAGAATGAGATTTTATGGGGTGGTTATGACGCAATTTATAATTTCAAAGGCAAGGTTAGGCAAGAGTATGAAACCAGGCCTGAAACCTATGCAAAATTAGCGACAAACTTCTTTAAAACCTTCCCGCAGTTAGCTGGGCTTAAATTTACACATGGCTGGGGTGGAGCAATTGATACCTGCTCTAGATTTTCACCATTTTGGGGAACAGATTTTGATAACAAGGTTGCCTACGTTCTTGGTTACACCGGCCTTGGGGTTGCCTCTACTAGATTTGGTGCCTCCACCATGCTAGACCTTCTAGATGAGATAGAAAATGAAGCAACCTCACTTCAGATGGTTAAACACAAACCAATTCCATTTCCACCCGAGCCATTTAGATTTTTATTTATTCGCCTAACTCAATGGTCAATAACTAGAGCTGATCAAAATAAGGGAAAGCGAAATCTTTGGCTAAAACTTTTAGATCGCCTTGGATTGGGCTTTGACTCTTAAGTAGCCTTGAAAAAATTTATTATTAGCAGTTCACAGGCAGGTAGCGGTATCCTCAAGCCCATGGCCGCCAAAAATGAAGAGGAAGCAGTCCGTAAAGCTCCGCTTTTTACTGCCCTTGATGATGCCTCCGCAACATCTCTGCGCGCCTCAATGAGTGGCGTTAAGTTATCTCGCGGTCAAACTTTATTTAAAGAGGGTGATGCGGGAGATCAACTATTTGTTGTAGTGGATGGCAAATTAAAATTAGGAACTACCTCAAATGATGGCAGAGAAAATCTGCTCTCAATTTTAGGACCTAGGGATATGTTTGGTGAGCTCTCCCTTTTTGATCCAGGACCAAGAACAGCAACTGCCACAGCGGTTGTGGATTCAGAATTATTAGCGCTAGCTAATGATCAGGTAATTGGTTGGGTTAAGCAGCATCCGCAGGTATCACTACAACTTTTAGGCAGATTAGCCCAGAGATTGCGCAAAGCAAATGATGTATTAAGTGATTTAGTTTTTGCAGATGTGCCAGGTCGAGTTGCGAAGGCAATTATTGAGTTGGGTGAGAGATTTGGGACGCAAAAGCCAGATGGATTACATGTTAACCATGAATTAACCCAAGAGGAGTTAGCTCAATTAGTTGGTGCTTCCCGTGAAACAGTTAATAAGGCACTTGCTGATTTCTCAAGTCGTGGCTGGATTAAACTGGAGCCTCGTATGGTAATTATACTCAACCTTGAACGGATTATTCGTAGGTCAAAATAAAATGAATAATTTCAAGGCAGTCTTTGTAAAGGGTTTTTCCAAGTTGATTATTTATAAAATCCTACCGTTATTGTGGCCAACTCTAAATAAAATATTTAGATTGCTTTCAACTCAGAGCCATTATATTCCTCCTAAGTCTAAAGTATTTACAAGTGCGCTTTTAATGACAAACAAGTCTGGAGTTAAATTGTATCAAGGAATTAATTTAACAGATTCCGCAGAAGGCTGGTTAAAAACTTCTCAAGGAATTAAAAAAGTCAATTTAGTTTCTGAATACATTTATTCAAAAGAAGATTTGATTGTGGTGAGCACAAATTATTTTAAACACAAAAATCTACATTTAAAATGTTTCATACCGATTATCTTGCTAGCAATAAAAATAAGAACCAAAAATAGACCTGTATGGGTTATGATGGGTGATTCTTTTTTACTTAAAAGTGCAATACCGGCATGCATCTTGGTCTCAATTTGTGGTGGGTCGATAATATTGCAATCATCAACAATGAGTGAAGCCAAGAGATTTGGCTTAATTTATCCAGCCGGTCCTTATATATGGACGATAAATTATAAAAATAAGCATTTATTTGAGTCAAAATTAAGTTGGGAAAATAAGGATAATTTGGCTATTTTTGCTGTTTCTGGAGATGAAATTAGAAAGGATATTTACCTCAATTATAGGAAAAAACTAAGGCTGCAAAATTTTGAGGTTATAGGTACTGATGGCTCTATAGGTTGGGACGATTATTGTTACATTATAAGCTGTGCAAAGATTAACATAAATACTTCACTTACTAAAAAATTAATGTTAGTTAAATCTGGAAGCCTTAAAGACTTGCTCCCTAGGACTTATGTAACTGGACGAATATTTGAAGGTTTTTGCTCTGGGGCTGTAGTTATCACTAATGCGAATCAAGTTCTATTAAATTTGGGTTTTATTGAAAATTTAGATTATTTAGATCTAGATGAACTAATTATGAATAATTTTGAATTGCCCCATAATGATATCCTAAAGGAAATTGCAAGAAGTGGTAATGAAAAATTTAATACTATAGTTGCACCCATGGACAAAAATTAGATATTTGTAATTATTAAAATAGTAATTCTAAGAGATATGATTTTTATTAATAATCAATTTATTGGTTCAGATATAAACTTTAATTCAATCTGTTCACATATATAATGATAAATCGGTAAATGTAGCTCTTGAATCCGTGGGGTACTTAAACTTGGGACATTTATCTTGAAATCAGAAAAATACTTTGCGCTACCTCCATCTTGACCTGTCAATAAGATAGTCAGCATCCCTAATTCCTTTGCCCGCCTTAAGGCATTAACCACTGAAATTGAATTCCCGCTAGTGCTTAATCCCCAGCAAATACCATTTGGCTTTGCATGAGCTTCTACTTGTCGAGAAAAAACGCTATCAAACTCAAAATCATTTGACCAAGCAGTGATTACTGTGACATTTGAGTTCAAACAGATAACATTTAACGCACTTCTTTTTTGTTTAAATTTACCAACAAGTTCTCCGGTTATATGAAGTGCATCAGATGCTGATCCACCATTTCCAAATACAAGAACTGGAAGACCACTAGACAACGCATTAAAAATTTCAACAACTACTGCATTAATGACATTAATTAAATAGTTGTTATTTGATAGTAACTCTAAATTTTTTTGCGTTTCTGCAATCTGTGATTTAAACATTTGCTACTCGTGCGTAAAATATATTATTTGTGATCCGAAATTTTCAAATCTGAATGGAACGAATAATTTATCAGGAAGAGCAGTTTGTATTCTAGAATGTAGGGACTTTGCTGCATACAAAAGCATAAAACCTCCACCACCAGCCCCCAAGAGTTTACCACCAATAGCACCATTGTGCCTGCAAATAGAATAAATTTCATCGATTGAATTATTAGAAATTTTTGACGTCAAACTTTTCTTAATTCTCCATTGAATATCGAGTAGTTTTCCAAATTCATCAAGGTCTGAATCTGACTTTAATAAGCTAAATGCTTCATTGGTTAAAGATTGCATCTCATTAAGTTCATTCACCCTAGCTGAGGTTTCTTTAATTTGATGAATAGCTACTTCCTGTGCATTTCTTGAAAATCCAGTAAATAAAAGTAAAAGATTTTCTTGAAGAGCTTCAAGTCTACTATTACTAATTACAATTGGGTTTACTTCGAATATTTTATCTTTTGTAAATCGTATACTATTGAAACCTCCCCATGCAGCCGCAACTTGATCTTGAGAGCCTACTGCTTCGCCAATTATTGTTTGTTCAATATAAATTGCATTCTCTGCTAGTTCTCTTTTTGTTGGCATATAATTTTTTAAAGCATAAATTGCATTTAGTAATCCAACTGTAAAGGTGGAGCTTGCCCCTAATCCAGATCGAGCCGGTAAGTCTGCATTGTGCACTAATTCAAAACCAGCCTCCAAGCCAAGAAATTTTGCACACTCTCTAACAGAGTTGTGTTGGATGTTATTTAAACTATTGGTTTCTTCAGTTTTAAAATATCGAATTCGGAACTTATAATCAAAGAATTGAGGCAAATACCTTAGGGTAATGTAACAATATTTATTGATAGTCGTGCTGAGTACATGGCCTCCATATTCTTTATACCAATTGGGATAATCTGTACCACCTCCAAAAAAAGAAATTCTATTAGGAGTTCTTGAAATTATCACAACTACATTATACCAGTTGTTACCACTATTAATGAATGTAAATTTAGTCTAATTTAATACATTTAAAATAACTAAATCGGCGCAATATTCTAATTAGAACTTAATTGAATAGTAACTTCAATCTCAACTGGTGAATTAAGTGGTAGCTCTGCTACACCAATTGCAGTTCTTGCATGCTTACCATTTGCCTCACCAAATAACTTTATAAATAACTCACTTGCACCATTAATTATTGGTGGTATTGCTGTAAAGCCGGCAATACCATTGACAAAGCCGCCAACTCTGACAATCTTTTCAATCTGATCAATATCGGCTACCAATGAGATCGCAGCTAAGGCATTTAGGGCGCAAAGTTGAGCCATCTCTTTTGCCTCCTCCGGTGTTACCTCTTGGCCAACCTTTCCCTCTTTAACAATCTTGCCATCTACTAATGGTAGTTGGCCGGCAACAAAAACTAGATTGCCAGTTTTAACCGCTGGCACATATGCAGCAACTGGTAGTGCAGCCTTTGGTAGCACCAATCCCAGTTCTTTTAATTTATCTTTAATACTCACTTTAACTCTCGCTTCATATAGGCAACTAATTGCTCACCTGTGCCGGGGGCTGGAATAACCTGTACTAACTCCCAACCATCACTGCCCCAGGTATCCAAGATCTGCTTTGTGGCATGAGAGAGTAGTGGAACCGTTGCATACTCATACTTCATTTTTTTCTTCTCTCTTTTATTTATTTTTAAATTCTTAAATTATTGAGCGAGCGCTGCCTTAACTAATCCAGATACAACACCGCCATCTGCCTTACCAGCCATCTTAGGTTGCAATACCTTCATCACCAATCCCATACCAGCAGGACCTGAGGCGCCTGTTTCAGTAATTGCTTCTTGAATTAACTTTTTAATCTCATCCTCTGTTAATTGCACAGGAAGGTAATTGGCAATTACTGCCGCCTCTGCCCTTTCTTTGCTGGCTAAATCATCGCGCTTTGCTTGGGTGTATGCCTCAACCGCTTCTCGTCTTTTTTTAGCCTCTTTAGATAAAACTGTAATGATCTCAGCATCGGTTAATACCTTTGCCGCTTTGCCAGCCACCTCTTCATTGGTGATGGCAGCCAATAACATTCTGACTGTGCCACTTACTACCTCATTGCGGCCTCGAATCGCATCGGTTAAATCTGCCTGAAGTTTTTCTTTTAGTCCCATAGCGGTATCTTCTCATGCCTATGGCATACAAAGTGCGCAAAAGTTCCCTTCCCCTGCTTCCAAAGGGAGCTACTGATATTCGAATTCTCCACTTTTCAGATCTTCACCTAACCCCGGGTAGAAAAGGGTTAATTAAAGATATTCAAGGCTGGATTGAGCTAAAGCCAGATCTAATAATCTCGACTGGGGATTTTATTGCCCATAAAGATGGGATTAAGCCATTGATAAGTGCGTTGGGTAAGTTACTAGATACACCTGGTTTATTTGTATTTGGATCAAATGATTACCACGCACCCAGATTTAAAAATCCTTTTTCCTATCTATTACCAGATAAGGGCGAGCGCAAATTAGGTGCAAAGTTAAACTCAACATTGTTAAGTAAACAATTAAGTAAGGGAGTATGGCAGGATCTAAATCATAAAAAGGTAAAGGTAAAAATAAAGGGTGTGGTTATTGAAGCTCGCGGTACAGATGATGCTCACCTAGAGTTAGATAATTATCCACTTGTGCAAGGGACTGCAAGTAAAGCAGCTGATATCTCTATTGGCATTACACACGCTCCATATGAGCGAGTACTTGCTGCAATGGCGCAAGATAAATTAGATCTGATCTTGGCAGGGCATACCCATGGTGGTCAGGTACGCCTACCTTGGTTTAATGGATCAAAAGCACTTACTACCAATTGTGATTTAGAAAATTGGCGCGCATCTGGTTTAAGTAAGGTAAATGATGAGCCTTGGCTAAATGTCTCAGCTGGTATGGGTTATAGCCCGTACACACCAATTAGATTGTTTTGTCCACCTGAAATCTCACTTATCACCTTAACTGCTTAAAAAATATTTTAAGGTAGGCTTAAATAATGAATCTAACCTCATTTAAGTTACACCGCGTATATTTATTAATTGCATTACTACTAGTAATCCCAGATACCTTTTATTGGTATACCTTAAATGATTACACAAATTTAGCACTCGCCTTTAACGCTATTACCTCATCGACTGGTCTTACCTGGCTATTAGTTAGCTATTTAGCCTTATTTTTCGCACTCTTTGCCCAAAACCTCGAGATGCGTGCGTTTTTAACTGTGGTTGCACTGGTAACTAGAGTTTTCTTTTTAGTTTGGATTGTTGATATTTGGCGCACCAATGAGGTGGCATTTGCTACCTTGCTTAAAAATGTATTTGTTAAGACTGGCGAGGCTCCTTACATAGAGGCCTTTGCCACAATAGCTCTGATTCCATTGGTTCTATCTTTGATAATTCAAAAGCTAAGTGTGGCCAATCTATTAACTGGCTTAGTTAACTTTCTAAAAGCTCCTGCCAATAAGACTCATATGGTTGTTTTCTACACCATCTTTGCTGCAAGTTACATCGGTGCCACATATGCCATGATTGTTTCACTGCTGGATAATTATGATTTTGCTAGATCTGATCAACCAACCGGCTTTGCTGCCACCGTAGCTTGGTTATTTATACTGGGTGTAATTCAAATTGCCTTAAAGTTACTTATTTTAGGACTTGCCTTACTAGCCTCCTTATGGGCTTGGATTACCTGGCAGGGTGATATTAAAACTGTGTTAGGAAATATGAAGGATTTTAAATTAGGTGAGTACCTAACTAGAAAGGTTGCCTCCTATCTATACACCTTCTACTTTGTCGCAATTATTGGCTTTGCCGCAATTGGTATTCCAATTTATGCCTCAAGCACTTATGGCTTAAATCAAGATTACGCTGCCTTCCCAATGGTGGCAGCAGGTGGGGTAGTGCTTACCTTTTTACTTATCTTAGGAATACGTTTAGTATTTGAACTTGCTGTTGCAGTTATTCATATTGTAGAAAATACTAAGAATAGATCATCTAGAGCGAGTTAACTTCTTTATATTTGTATTCTAAAAACTTAATTCCAAAACATTTTGCGGCTTCTTCATCACTAGGGCTATCTCCAATATAAATAGTTTTATCCTTGCTTACCATAAAATCATTACGAACCAACTCTAATAATCCTGGTTTTGGCTTTCGACATTTACAGTCCAGAGACTCTAAATGAGTGCAAATATAAAATTTTAAAGAATAGCCCCCTAACTTTATTATAGCCTCGTCTATTTTTTTATGAATCAAATTCAAATCATATAAACTAATCAGACCCTTGCCTACACATTGTTGATTTGTAACTACCGCAACTTTCTTTGAATCTAATTGAAGTTCTACAATTAAGCTCAGAATTACTGGGTTCAGAATCAGACTTGAATCATTCAATATATATCTTGAGGGTGACTTTGGTACTTCATTAATTACTCCATCGCGATCAAATAAGATAAGCTCGTAGTCAGCAAAAAATGTTTTATTTAACATCTGCAATCATATCACCATAGTTTTTTTTCCACCAACTGATACTTTTAGCTATTCCAACTTCAAGTGGGGTTTTGGATTTCCAACCAAGTAGTTTAAAAGCTTTTGAACTGTCCGCAATAAATGAAAACTTAAGAGTTGGTTTAATTGAATTAAACTTGATGTGTAGTTGCTTTTCTGATAATTTAATTACTAACTTCACTAAATCGTGAATTGAAATTCCAACATCAGATCCAGCATTGATTAATAAAAACTTTAAGGCTTGCTTTTCAATACTGGTCATAACAAGCTCGACTAAATCGTCAATATAAAGAAAGTCCCTTAGTTCGGCCCCGTCACCCCAAATTTCTAATTCTTTATTCTCTAACATAACCTTAGTAATTGTAGCCCCCATAACATGACTCTTCTTAAGGTCATATTTATCCCAAGGACCATAAACATTCGAATGTCGAATAACAGTAAATTTCGTTTCACTTATTTTTGAATAAAACTCACATAATTTTTCTACATAAAGCTTAGTTGCTGCTACACCAAAATATTGTGGAAAAACCTCCATATTTGCGTCAAAATTTTCTTCAGATTGTTTTTGGCTAGGGTTTGATTGATACATTGTAGTGCAACTAAAAAAGATCACATGCTTTGCTTTTGATATGAATGCTGCTCTTAAAACCAAGGAGTTAATAATTGCATTGTCTGTAACATGAATTTCAGGTGTATTTACAATATCATTTGCACCTGAAGTTGTAGCTGCTGCTTGAATTATGATATCGGCTTGATCTATGACATTTTCAACTTGGCTAGGATCTCTCAAATCCACTTTCACCCATTTTGTATTGTCTAAGACATATTCTGGGGAATTAAACCTTGTCAAAGTTACCGAAAAATTTGGATTCTGAGAAAACAGATGCGCTATATTTCTGCCTATAAATCCGGTTGCGCCCAGTATTAATACATTTACTTTCTTGGCCATTGACTTATTTGTATTCATTGAAGGCATTGTACTTTGTGGATATGAAGCTTTTATTATTTTGATACCAGTTGACAACTCTATAAATACCTTCTATGAGATTTACTTTAGGAATAATTCCAAGATTTCTTGCTCTGATAGTTTCTAGTACTCTTGTATCGTCACCTTTTGGTGATTTTGCATCCCAAATTACACGTTTTTCTGGAAATAGACTACTAAGAATTTGTACGACTTCCGAAATTCTAATTCCTTCACCTGAACCAAGATTTACTGGTTCTAAAAAGTTAGATTTAACTAAACTAATCATGCCATCAGCCACATCTTCGCTAAATATAAAATCTCTAACTGCTGATCCATCGCCCCAGATTTTTACTGGATTTTCGTCTGATGCGAATCTTGCAATAAGCGCAGGTATAACCATTCCTGTTTGAGGATCAAAATTATCATAAGGTCCATATACATTAGCGGGACGAACTATATGTACAGCGTTCCAGGCATGCTCAATTGAGTACGCCTGGGCTTGAAGTTCTCCCATGCGCTTTGCGTAGCCAGCAAACTTATCATTTTCTGAGGGAAAAGTTTTCCAAACATCGTCTTCCCTTAGTAAAGATGCCGGAGCATAAACCCCAACACTGCTAGTAAATAAGTATTTTCGTGCTCCAGCTAACCTTGCAGCCTCCATCATGTTCAAGTTGAACATCATTGTATTTGTGAAGAATGTTGCTGGTTGAGATTGAGTTAGTTTTGGTGAACCTTTGATTCCTGCTAAATGAAAGACGATTTCATTTCCATAAACTACTTTTTTACAGTCCTCAAAATTCCTTAAATCAGAATAAATAAATTTAACATGTTTCAACAATTCGTCATCAAGACTAGGTTTATCTATGGAAGCTATCGTTAATATCGCGCCTTCGTTGAGTAATTTTGTAACCAGAGGTCGCCCTATCATTCCAGTTCCACCTGTAACTAAAATATTTTGGTTTTTAAATGTTGCCATACTATTCATAAACTCAGCTCCCGGTTTAAACTCTCGCATAAATCAATTATTTGTTCCTCGGTAACATTTTCATTGTTCCCTATGTACCAAGAAAAAAAATGAATATGTTCTACAATAGGAAAGTCTGTAGCCTTTTGATTTAAATTATATTTTTGAATATAGGGTTGTCTAAGCTGATTTCCGCCGCCCGCCATACCCCGTCTAAATTCAATGCATTTTAGAATTAGAATGCTCTCGACATTGTCTCTTAGTTCGTAAGACTTTTCACGTAAAATAAGAGTTAAAGCATAATTTGAATTTCCATCGGTACTCAAATCTGTTTTAAATATTTTAGGATCTAAAGTGTCTAAGAATAATTTATAATTCTTTTTCCGTATTTCTATGTTTTTATCTAGCCTCGATAGTTGATTCAACCCTAACACTGCATTCAACTCAGTTGAGCGCATATTGTGCGTAGCATAAGCGAATATAAAATCTGAGTTTAAATCTGGAAAACTTCTTAAGTAAGACTCTTTTGTAGTTTGAATTTCACTTTCACGAACCAGGCCATGAGATCTCATCATTCGTAATACATCATAAAAATTATGATCATCTGTAGAGATGATCCCCCCTTCTATAGTAGTCATATGGTGGGCAAAGTAAAAGGAAAAATTAGAAGCCAGTCCAAAAGTTCCAAGTTTTTTTCCATTAAAGGTTGCACCGTGAGACTCACAAACATCCTCAATCAACGGAATGTTTTCTTTCTTTAATAAATCCAGTAAATTCTGATTTAGCCCATTAAGCCCTAACACATGCGTTAAGAATACTGCTTTAGTTTGAGAATTAATTGCACCTTTAATTAGATTTGAATCGATTGCTAATGTACTTGGGTCGATATCCACAAATACAGGTTTGTTACCTGACCTTAGCACCGAAGAAATATCAGATACCCAAGTTAAGGGAGGCACAATTATTTCACCAACGCCATATAATTCACTTAAAGCCATCAGAGTTAAATCATTCGCTGACGCTCCGGAATTCACAAAAACTGAATACTTTGATCCAATCCAATTAGACCATGAATATTCGAACTCTTTTACTTTATTTCCATTAGTAAACCTAACATTTGGTTCATTGATAAATTCAATGAGTTTGTCTTTGTCGCTTCGTGAAATCGACTCGTGCATCAAGGGCCAATCAAATTTACTCATCATAATATTTATCACTCCACTCAATCAACATCGTGGACTTACCATCATCTCGAAGGAGAGCTTTTTCATAGGATGGAAAAATCATTTCTTTGTTGTCTAGTCTTATTACTTCGATATTTTCACACATACTCGAAAAAGCATCCGTAAAGTCGCCTTTGTGTTGCGGCCCAGGATCCAGAGGATTTACCGAGCCGATTCCAGTTCTAATAATTACTTTGGGGGCATTTTTAGTATCTAAAAGTAATGGTAATTTGTCCAAATGATTAACGATTTGATTAACCGCTAAAAGCATGAAATTCCACCTCGGGAAGATTGATACAGGAATGAAACCAGATAGGGCAAATCCTGTAGCTATCCCCATCTGTAGATCTTCCTCGACTGGCATTTCTAAGAGCTTGTCTCTATCTACTCCTTCAAGTGTTGAAGTCATTGCTGTGCCTGGGAACTCAACTGCTTGACCTAAAAATACAACTTTTCTATTCTCACCTAAATAACTCATAGCACGCTTTAATTCAAGCTGATATTTTCCCATTCAGAATTCCACTCGTTTCCCAGCGCCAGCGTGAGGATACTTATTTGTATAAGTATAAGAAATAATTTTTTTATTAGATACTTGCTGAAATCTAAGCTTACTCGTTCCCCAAACTTTACGAGTATCTGAACAAACAGAAACACCATTGTCCTCGATAATGAATGTAATAGGTAAGTCAAAATTATTTGCATACGCAAAAGCAGATTGTGCAATACCGGTTTCTGCGGTCATGTCGCCCAAGAAGCAGTAAACGTGGCTCTCAGATTCTTGCCTCTTCAAACTAATTGCAACCCCAAGAGCAATGGGGATGTGCCCCCCTACAATAGCTGAAGAAAAAATCTTATACTCCAAGAAACATAATGCGATTGATCTACCTTCTAAAATTGCATTATGCAAAAGATCTTCTGGTACGCCTTTAAGCAGACACTGATAATGACTCCTCCATGAGCAGAAAACCCAATCTTCCTTGACATCAATTTTTTGGAATATTTCTATTAGTTTATCTTCGTTTCCACTATAAAGATGAATTGGAGCTCTTATTTTTCCAGCATTAAAGGTTTCAGCGACTTTATCTTCAAAGCGAATTAAATCATTTTTTGAAAAGTTCATTATCAAACAGTATCACGTATATGGTTAATGATATTAAAATTCATGCCTTACCATCTGTGTTGAAGTAAATTTCATACTTAGAATGTGCTATTCAAACATCTATTTCTATCACTAAATATCTTAGAATTTATATTTACTAATTCTAAATATTCTTTAATGTTTGTCTCTAGTACCAATAAGGTCTATAATTTTGAATTCTTACTTTTTCGCGCCAGTATTCTAATAAATCAAACATAGTTTTTTCAAAACTAAAAGTAGTGCTCCAACCAGTTTTGTTACTAAATTTAGTTGTATCTGGTATTTGTAAATCTGCATCTAATGGACGCATTAGATTATCATCTTTAAAAATTTCTATTATCCCTTTAAAAGTAGAAATTGAAACTAAATAGTTAAGCATTTCTCCGATACTACATACAAATGTACCACCAATGTTATAAACTTCACCTGCCACTGGATTTTTAGTCAACAACATGTGGTAGGCCCTTACGGCATCCCTCACGTCCGACCAAGTTCGAAGTGAATCCAAATTACCTACATGTATTTTTGGCTCTATGATTCCTAGTTCAATTAGTGCAATTTGTTTTGCAAAAGAAGACTCCGCAAAAACCTCACCCCTCCTCGGCCCAGTATGGGTAAACATCCGAGTAGAGATTGTTTTTAAACTATAAGCGTTCGCGTAAAAAACACTTAAATAATCTGTTCCAATTTTTGAAATGGAATATGGAGATGCTGGATGAAATTTATTATCCTCATTAATAGGGAGTTCCTCTTTTTTGACTCTACCAAAAACTTCAGATGAAGAACAAATGTGTATCCATGGATCAGAAGTAGAAGCAAATTTTATTGCTTCAAGTAATCTAGCTGTACCGAGAATATTTACATCTAAAGTTTGAAGTGGAATGCTAAAACTTGTGGTTGGGAAACTTTGAGCTGCAAGGTGAAAAACAAAATTTGGTTGTGATTTTTCCACAGCATTCAGCAGCGATTGGTAGTCTAAAAGATCTGCCTCTATAAGTTTAATTCGAGAATTAAAATAGCTTCTATTGAAATGATGTTGAATGTTTGATTTTGAACTCCTCCATCGGGTAGTACCAGTTATTTCCCAGTCTGTATTTTCAATTAAGTGATCTAGAAGATGGGACCCAACCATACCTGTTACGCCAGTTATTAATGCTTTAGGCATTGGCTACTCCAATTATTGAAGAATAATGATTGGATGAAATCACAGTTATTTTCATAGAAGAAGCCTATACCATGTGCACTTATGAGAGTCATAGTCTTTGGTTCATCAGGAAAGGTTGGGCGGGGTTTAGTTCGGGCATTAAAGGACAGTAAAGAAAATGTAATTTTTACACCTACAAGTGTCGAAATAGATTTAAGGAATGGTATAGATACAAGCTATTACGTTAATAAAGTTCAGCCTGATGTAGTTATCAATGCCGCTGGAACAACCACTGACAAGGACTCAATTGAGACGAATTTAACTAAGGGTCAAAAATCAAATGCAATTATGAGTCAAAATTTGTTTAATGTGATGAAAAAATTTCATTCATCTATTTACATTGAAATTGGATCAGCAAGTATTTACCAAAATTTTGAAAAACAAAATGTTAGTGAATTAGACTTTAACAAAATTTTCTGTTACTATCCTAAATATATTTATGCAAGAAATAAAGCACGACAATCAATCCGAATTTTCAAAGCAGCTAATGACGGACTAAAAATGTATAGCTTAATACTACCTAATGTAGTGTACACGGATAAATCTTTAGAAACTTATCCGGGGCTGTTTAATCGTACAAGTGCATTAGTCTTAGAATCCATTAGTACAAAAAATACTTTTAAACTAGATCCTTGGATTGACGGAAATATGGTTCGCCAATTTATACATAGCTATGATGTTGGAAAATTATGCGCTAAGATTATCAAAAGCAAATTGAAAGCAGGAATAGTTCATATTCCGAATCTACCAAAAATGAGTATTAATCAATTTGTACAGGACCATTTACATTTACTAAATCAACAAAAAAGCTTGCAATTGGCAGGTACTTTCAATCAGAGACCTTACTTAGTCTCGACTCACTCTGAAGAGATCGAAATTAATTTCTCCTATGACTCAAAAAATATTGCAAAAAAATTATTAGTGTAATGACTAATTAATTTTACAATTTATGTGAAAAATACCAATCGATTGATTTTTGAATCCCTTCTTCAAGGGTTGTTTTAGGACTCCACCCCAAACTAATAAGTTTGTCAGAGTTTAAAACCTTTTTCGGCATACCCCCAAAAAAACTTTTATCCCACATAATCTCGCCTTCAAATTTCAACTTGCTTGAAATTAGTCTTGCTAAATCAAAGATTTTAACTTCCTCTCCTGAACTGATATTGATTGGCAGTTTTTCATTATAGTTATTCAAACAAAAAGCTATTGCCCTTGCAGCATCTTCTGCATATATAAACTCACGAATCTGTGAGCCGTCCCCAAGTAATGTAACTGATTTACTCTTAGATTTTATTGCCTCTGTAAATTTACAAATAAGTGAAGGAATAACATGTCCTAGATCTCGATCGAATTTATCATTAGGGCCGTAGACATTGTTTAGGATCACTGTAATCCACTGGTGATTAAACTCAGCCCTATATGATTTAACTAATTCTAGGCCAGCAATTTTGGCAATGGCATAAGCTGAGTTGGTTGGCTCAAGTTCTCCTGTCATTAGGCATTCTTCAGAAATAGGTTGATTAGAATTTCTTGGATACATGCAGCTTGAGCCAATAAAAACAAACTTTTCAACGTTGTATTCGTGTGCAGCATCGATTAAATTTGTTTGCATCTGAATATTCATACTTAACATTTTTGATGGGTAATTCATATTGGCAATAATTCCTCCAACAATTCCTGCTGCATTTATGATTAGATTTGGTTTTTTTTCTCTAATGTATTTGAACGTAGCGCTTCTATCCAGTAAATTTAGTTCTGTACTAGGAGGAGCAAATAATTCTGGGTGCATAACTGTCAATTGGTTAACCAACGCGGATCCAACTAAACCTGTACTGCCTGTTATAAGAGTTCTCATTTAAGAAGTTTATTTTAAATGTAAATTTTCAAGAGCGACTAACTCTGCTATTTGAGCCGTGTTGAGCGCAGCGCCCTTTCTTAAGTTATCCCCACAAACAAATAAATCAAGCGCCTTTGAATCATCTAGTGATTTTCTAACTCTACCAACCCAAGTTGGATCTGTACCGACAACATCTGCTGGGGTGGGGAATTTATAATTTTCTGGGTCATCTACTAACTCAACTCCAGCTGCGTTTTTAAGTACATCTTGAGCTGCCTTTCGTGAGACCTCTTTTTCAAAGATGGCATGAACAGCAAGAGAATGAGTAGTTAATACCGGTACCCTTACGCAAGTTGCAGAAACCTTTAAGTTAGGTAATCCCAATATCTTTCTAGATTCATTTCTTACCTTTAGCTCCTCAGATGAGTATCCCTCCTCCTTTAGAGATCCAGCCCAAGGCACAACATTTAAGGCAAGAGGGGCTGGAAAGGGTCCATTATCTTTTATTACACTTCTAGTATCGCCTGCGTTATCACCAACGGAAGTGTTTGCTACCTCGCTAATTTGTTTTCGTAAAATATCTAAACCACTTTGACCAGCGCCAGATGCTGCTTGATAAGAGGCAACTACTAACTCCTTTAATACATACTCTCTATGCAGTGCTCCCATTGCCACAATCATGGAAAGTGTGGTGCAATTTGGATTAGAGATAATTCCCTTTGGTCTATTTTTAACTTGCTCTGGATTTACCTCAGGTACAACAAGTGGCACATCCTTATCCATACGAAAGGCGCCAGAGTTATCAACGACTACACAACCCTTACTTACTGCAATCGGTGCCCACTGCAGGGATACCTCATCTGGAACATCAAACATAGCAATATCAATTCCCTCAAACGCCTCAGGAGATAGTGCAACTACAGTTAACTCTTCTCCTCTACAAACAAGTTTTTTTCCAGCACTTCTGGCGGAAGCAATTAATCTAATCTCACCATAAACATCTTTTCGCTTAGATAAAATATCTAGCATTACAGTTCCTACTGCTCCTGTAGCACCAACTACAGCAAGGGATGGTTTTTTACTCATCTACCGCTGCCGCCATAGACAACTGCCTCAATTTGATCAGCATCTAACTCAAATGCGGTGTGCGCTGCCCTTACACCCTTATCTAAATCACTAGCCCGGCATACAATTGAGATCCTAATTTCACTAGTTGAAATCATTTCAATATTAACTCCAGCCTCAGAAAGGCAGGCAAAGAAGTTAGCGGTAACTCCAGGATGACTTCGCATACCAGCGCCAATTAAGGATAATTTGCCGATTTGATCATCATACTGAATTGAAGCAAAACCGATCTCACCTTGAATTCGCTTTAATACCGATGTGGCATTAGCCCCTTCAGTTTTTGGCAGGGTAAATGAGATATCAGTTAAGCCAGTTGCGGCAGCTGAAACATTTTGCACAATCATGTCGATATTAATATCGGCATCTGCGATGGCTTGAAATATGGCAGCGGCCACTCCAGTTCGATCTGGCACACCAACAATGGTTACCTTTGCCTCACTTTTATCATGTGCTATTCCTGCGATTATTGCTGCTTCCATTTCGCCCCCTTCTGGATGATCCTTAACCACCCAGGTTCCTTCCTTATTGGAAAAAGATGATCTAACATGAATTGGTAATTCATACTTACGTGCATACTCAACACAGCGAAGATGTAATACCTTGGCACCACTTGCCGCCAGCTCTAACATCTCTTCATAGGTAACAGTCGATAATTTCTTTGCAGCTGGCACAACTCTTGGATCGGCTGAGAAGATGCCATCCACATCGGTGTAGATTTCACAAACATCTGCCTCAAGAGCAGCCGCTAATGCCACCGCTGTTGTGTCAGATCCACCTCTACCTAAAGTAGTTATGTCATTTGTATCTTGGGATACGCCTTGAAAGCCAGCAACAATTGCAATTGAGCCCTCCTTTAACGCCTCTTGAATTCGACCAGGTGT
>JACCDP011489442.1_pt1 | contig 25349 bp, 25 predicted proteins | sample 7445841 | NCBI WGS metagenome assembly JACCDP01 (sample SAMN15323441, study PRJNA562643) | freshwater metagenome | isolation source: river surface water | place: USA:Blue River Watershed | collected 2017-08-17 | reverse complement strand
CCAGCATAAGGCAGTCTGAGTCTGAGAGTACATTTATTTCTCCTCTCCCTAGATTAGCGAGAAATGAGACTATTCCATTTGCGTGTCCTACAGATCCTGAGCCGCCCGACGTGCTTATGGCAGTTCCACCGTTTGATCGAACGTGATTGATACTGTCACCATCCATACAGTGTGATATCACATCTATTTCTCCAGGATTGTGTGCTAATCCCTTGAGATTTCCTACGCAGTAATCGTGGTACTGCAGCGTTTGACGGTTTGTGATAATGTGAACTTTCATTTTTTATCTCCAATTACTTCTAAGAAGGTACATGCATATCTGGTCATGGAAAACACCATCTCTGTAGAGCGAATCTATCATTCTTCCCTCTTCTTGAAAGCCTACCCTTTTGTAGGTTTTCTGAGCGATCAGATTGTAGGAAGCCGTAGTGAGAGAAACTCTATGCAGTCCTAGCTCATCAAAGCATTTTCTAACCATCAGATTCCACATTTCTTTTGCATATCCCTTTCCTCTGTGGTCTCTCTGGATATCTGCTCCTAATGCGCAATTTAGATTTGACATGTCTACATTGTAGAACTTTGTAAGTCCTACTCTTTCTCCATCGACTTCAAATATCTCTCTAATCTGTGCAGGATCACTTTGTATCTTGCTCCACCATTTCAAATGATCTTCAATTGAAATTTTGTTTGGATTAGTGAGATTCCTTAAAACTTCCGGGTCATTGTGCAAGTCAACAAGCCATTCATGGTCACTATCTCTCACTTCCCTAAGCGAGAAAACCTTAGACATTATATTCTCTTGTGCACTTGACAAATATCGAAAAGATCTCTTCTATGTCTTCTTCTTTTAGCCACCATCCGCAAGGAAGAGACATTTGTCTTGCAAAAAATTCATCAACGCCGGGTAGCTCTCTCATCTCATCTCTAAAACAAGTATAGTGATGGTTAGGAACATGTACAACGCCTGCCTTGACGCCAGAAGAATTGAGCATTTCAAGAATGTTGTCTCTTCTATCTTTAAGTCTCTCAGAGAGAACAATTGTATAGACCCAACTAGAACCATTCTCGCCTGGAGTCTTGCGAAGAGGAGACGCTAGATCACAATTAGAAAATAGACTATCTAGTAATTTTGAGTTTTTCCTGTGAGACTCAACAGCTGATTGTGCTTTCCCAATTTGTGCAAGACCAATCGCTGCTGCTACATTATTCATGTTGAATTTATAGCCATGCGCATCAATATCAACATCCCACTGTTGACCCTTCCAATTACCGCTTTCATCTTTTGCTCTATCTCTATCGAGTCCAAACCACTTCATCTTCTTTGATTGAAGATAGTCAGAAGTAGATGAGCAAACAAGTGCTCCTCCGTCTCCAGTTGTAAAGTGCTTAATAGCCTGGAAGCTATAGCAAGTATAGTCTGCAAAATGGTGAATTGGTTTACCGTTAAATTCTGCAAGTAGACCATGAGCTGCATCAATTATTAGCTTTATTCCCTTTTCTTTACACAACTCGTAGATCTCATCAATCTGAGGACAATTCCCAGCCCAGAGAACGACTATTACTGCTCGTGTCTGTTGTGTCAACGCATCTTTGATAGATTCTGTTGTCAACATACCTGTTTCAGGATCTACGTCAGCCCAGACAATGTTACAGCCCACATGCTTAATAGGCATATTGGTTGCAACGCATGTCATAGAAGTGGTCACTACATCATCAAGATGTCTCACTCCTGCAATTTTAAGTGCCAAAGTTAGAGCAGAAGTACAACTGTTGAGAAGAACAAGCTGATTAGATCCTAGAAGTTCTTGGACTTTCTTAGTTAGCTCAAGAACTTGAGATCCTTCATTTATGAACCCAGACTGGAGCACTCCTTCGATAGCTTTCACAGAGAGAGAAACATCAATCAGCGGTCTAAAAAGGTGATATTCCTTCATTTTTACCTCAGCGCTTAATCTCTTCTATGTCTTTCCCTATAAAAGTAGAGAGAGGTTTGTCAAATATTCCAAGCCCATCGAGATAAACCTCAAGACTGTTCTTGTCCAGATTATCAGACTCAGAAGTGTACTCAAACATCTTACAGTCATCTCGTATGATGGCGTGAGAGGGATCAATGTAATACCTGTCACCTACGTCGACAGATCTAATGGACTCAGCATGAGAGATGAGAGATTCGTGAAGTTTCTCTCCAGGTCTAATCCCTATTGTCTCTATACTCTTACCATAGCGATGAGAAAAGATCTCAGCAAGATCAATTATCCTCATTGACTTAAGCTTTGGAATCCAAGTCTGTCCAGTCTTTCCATCTATAAGTGCGTGTAGTATTAGGTCAACACTCTCATCTAGTGTCATTACAAATCGAGTCATACCTGGATGAGTTATCGTTAGATGATCATAATTCTGTGCCTGATATTTGAAAAGAGGAATTATGCTTCCTCTACTCTCTAGTACATTTCCATATCTTGTTGCAACGAATTTGATATTCTTGTTACTGTGCAGAGATCTACTGAGAACGACACGTTCAGCTATTGCTTTGCACATTCCATAGACATTAACAGGTGAACACGCTTTATCTGTGCTGACCATGCAGACACGCATGGAGTCGTGTGATGTGTTCTCAACAGCGTCTACGACATTTTGTATGCCAAGGATGTTTGTCTTGATGCTCTCGGCCGGCGAGAGTTCACAAGTATCAACTTGCTTTAGCGCAGAAGCGATGATTAGATCATCAGGTCTATATGTGTCAATAACGTCCTTGACTCTTCCATAATCTCTTATGTCACCAACAAAGAATCGAACATTGTATCCCTTGTACTGGTTCTTAATCGTCCAGTGCTTTTCTTCATCTCGAGAAAATACTGCGACCTCATTATCTGTGCCTAGCCGCTTTATTAGTGTCTTTCCAAGCGACCCAGTTCCACCAAAGACCAGAACTTTCTTAGAGTTCATCTATCTCTCCAATTTCTAATCATCGTTATCATACATCAACAATCTTATCTTTTTCTAACTTTAGTAAGAGCATTGAGTGCATTTCTAGTCTCGAGTATATTGAGGGCGTACATTCGAGTAAATCTCCGAGCCTCTCTACCAGGAAATCTGGATTTTCTCTCTTTAGCGTTTCAAAATCACGTATGCCAGTGGTGACTGAGACAGCAGTTGAACTAGAAAGTCTAGCTGCTAAGATGTCGTGCTCAGTATCGCCGAACATTACCCTGGGCTCATGGCCTGCAATGTCTTTGATTATCTCACTTTTTTTTGCAGGATTTTCTACAGCAGATATTGAAGAGAAGTACTTTTCAATTCCAAGACGAACACACTGTTCTATGAGATTTTTCTCAGATCTTCTGGCACTAACGATGTGGCACTTGTTTTCAGAAGCCTTGTCAAGAAACTGTATTGAGTCAGGAAAAATTTCATCAAGTGACAAGAGATCTATTGACTCAATAATTTCTTCTCTTTTCTTGAGAAAATCATGTAAGATAACGTCGCTAGGAAGCAGATGAGTGATAGGATCTCTTCTTCTTCTTCTTTGGACATATTCTCTATAATCAACATTGTTAGACTTTGAAGCAACGCAGTAAGCGACATAATCTCTCTTCATCACATCAACAAGAGTACCATCAAAGTCAAAAAAGAGATTCACTTGAAAAAATACCCGTCAAAGTATCTCAGCATCTTCAGACCCCATTCAGGCTCCACGTACTCCACACTGTGATCCTCTAGTGATTTCAACCACATAAGCGGCATATTAACACCGGCGTTTGTTGAAAGATCCATTCCACTTCCGGGTCTAGGGTTTATCTCAAAAAAATAGCAACCCTCTTCGTTGTGAATGCACTGTATGCAATTTACACCAGTTAGGGACAAAGCAGACACAATCTTCTTTGTCTCAAGGATCACATCTTCATTTCGAACAACCTCGGCAAAATGGACCATTCCAGCCCTTACTTCGTGTCTGAGACGGGGTACTATTGATAGTACTTCTGATTTAGAATTACTAACAACGTCAACAGTATATTCTTCTCCCTGTACCAGCCTAGTAGTTATAGCGTTGTCCCAGTCAGATTCAGAGATCAATGATTTCTCTTCATCTGTTGTGACGATATGTACGAACTTCTTAGTTCCCCCGACAGTCTCTTTTCTCACTACAAGAGGAGCAGACGATTCTCTGTTTAAGACATCGGGAGTCTTGATACCATTCATCTCAAACATTTTTGAGGTCTTCCTCTTGTCAAGACAATCGATTGCTAGATCATAATCTGCATTGAGGTAGACTCCCATCTTTTTTAGATCTCTAGACATGCCAAGAAGTGCTCTAACGTCATGATCGTTTGAGGGGATGATAGCGAAAATCTTCTCTCTTTCAACTATATCGAGAACTTTGTTTCTATAGTCAGGAGATGTTGTTCTAGGTATCGTGAAATTGCGACAAAGCATATTCGAAGCATTGTGGGGAGACATGTCGTACCCGACAATTTCAACAAATCCTTGAAGAGATCTAATTACATTCAACCCTGTTATGTTACCCGATCCTGCAATCAGAACTTTTTTCTGACCAAACATATCGTGAGAAGATTTAGACATCTTTCAAGTTGCTCAGAGAGAGCTGATGGAGCTCTACCTCGTCAGGTGGTAGTATGAAACCAGATCTTGTTGGTATGTAGCCGGCAGGATTGTTTTCACTGATGTAGCTGCCAGCTACAGATGCTAACCTTAGTGATGGAGCAGAATCATATATGCCGCCATCCAGTATGGCGTTACTTGCAAACAAGTCGTTAAAAGACCTCTGGAAATCAATCTCAGAGAAATCCTGGCCCAGAATTTTATTGAGCGCTGAATTTAAGTGAGAAACTCTGTGTAATCCTACAACTTTTCCGACGAGATTCGTCTTCCAGACAAGAGGAACATTAGTTTCCTCAAATGTTGCTGATTGGTTTGTGAACATGTTGTACTGAACGAACCAGTCAGCAACATTTGAGTTTTCCACTCTATTTCTCTTGTCATAGAGATGCTTTTCTTTGATTGAGAATTTTGATGTTCTGACCATGCCGACGCTGTCATCTAGATCTAGAATCTCTCTAGCGTATCTAAGATTTCCTATATCGTAGTGCGGACAATCACTCTCTATAAGATAGATGAACTTATATCCCTTTTTCACTGCAAAATCGCACAACCACTTTACGGCAGTCCAATAGCCGTGGTTTTTCTTAGACAAGAAAACATTGTCGAAATGACTCAATATAAGTTCTCTAGAACCCTCATAAGTCGAATCATTGTCAAAGACAAAGAAGTGATCTGACCAATTTTCCCAGTCTGGATCAGTCTTGAGTGACTCCACAGTCTCCTTCAGAAGGCTAAACCTGGAATATTCTCTGCTGCATGTTACCATACACATGAGAGTATCACATACTCCCTTCATGGTTGGGGAAATATCTCTCATTATGAACTCCTGCAATGTTGTGATCTTACCACGAAATCTATCCATTTTTCATCTAGAGTAAGATCAATCTTTTTGCAAAGGCTATTCATGTTGTCTGACATTTGTTTCCAGAAATCCTGCCCGTTCTTGAGAATTTCGTATAGATCATCTACAGAATCGACATACACTGCATTAAAACCATCTATCAGGATATCAGTCGCGTTTGTTTTCTTTGCATATTGTGATGTAATCACAATTGGTGTCCCTGTTGCGATGCAAATAATTGGCACGCCCCCGCCCCAGTCATTAGACTTGAGATGGATTGCTGCAAGGATTGATGCATTCTTCTGAGCTGCTTGCAGCGGATTTAAGGTGGTAAATCCCGATCCCGTCTGTGTGAAACGTATGTCTGCACCTTGCCCTCTAGTATTTCCCCCAAAGTTCGGAATTTCACAAAATCCCTCACTAGACATCCGCTTATTCAGACTATCAAAGATCTGGTATTCCCTAGGTTGTCTTGCGCTATAGTTGTGATTAAAAGATGCAAAACCTACTCTTTCAACATCTTTAATGCCATAGAATCTCTTGAGATGAGAAGAAGAGACTAAGTCAAAGGTGTTTTTATACGCCGCAGAAGAATAAGAAGCAGGGAGTATCCTGCAAACATTGTCAGGTGACATTCTAAAGGGATTATGGTCATAATCTGACAATGTAGACGATATCCATCTAGCATTTGGCATTAGACAAGATGCTCTTTTCACTATCTCATCAAGTCTACCTATGTGCTCTCTTGTCGTGTGGAAGATATCAATAGTTCTACCTGTTACGTTTATATCTTCAAAAGTTACGCGAGCATCTGGATGACCAACATTTGAAAATTGAGACACATTGGAGTCTAAAAGGAATGAATCCTCTCCAAAATGGAGAGGCAGCGATAAATCGCACAATACTCTTCTGCCCGTCTCATTATTAGTCATAAATGCAACTGGCCAGACACAAATATCACAGAGATCATCTCCCCATGACTCTCTTGTAGGATAGACAACCTCGTATCCTGCACGATTATAGAGAATAGTGAGAAGAATAGTGGCAGGTCTATCTTTCGAAGGAATAATGAGTACTCTCAAGATCTATCTCGCATGAAAATCATATTTTCTTATCTCTATCTTTTTAATAGTCTCGCTAACACGTCTAGTCAGATTGTGATGATCCTCTAGATAGTCTCTGTATCTGTTAATTCGACAAGTGAGAGACTGCTTATCATGCAAGGCTTCTTCAGTTAGTCTCACTATCTCTGCATCGCTGTGATCTTCTGTTATCTCTATCATCTCATCTCTCAGTTGAGATGGCATAAAACTAGGAACATCACCGATTGGAAGGCAGCATGCCTTCCCAAACTCAATGTACTTTGCAAGGAGTCTATCACACCAGCCAGCCTTGCATGTAATACCAATCCAACACTGGGAAGCAGCTCGAATGTAGTCTCCCCCTATTATTTGATTAGGGTTCTGTGAGATTGAATATCCAGGAAATGGTATGAATCCGACCTTAAATTTCTTTGAATTTACAATTGCGCTAGCTATCCTGTATCTCACAGGGTAATAACTTGGCGTGAGATTACCACTTACGAGAACATCATAGGACTTATCAAAAGTTCTTGGAAAATCGTCATAGTGCAAGCTGTGCATCATTGAGATGACATTTATCCCGTCCTCTGTGAGTGAACTTACATTCCTCGCAGATGGAAACGGGGTAATCACAGTGCTGAATCCGAGACGCTTGCAATAGTCACGCTCGGTGCGAAAGAGAACGCGGTCAGGCTTTGATTCATCAACGCCCCATATCACCTTATGATTAGGAAGCTGCGCCAATCTCTGCTGGTTTCTTTCATTTCGAAGTGATATGTGTACCAGCACAGAATCTTCTGGGCTAACCAGGCTGTGCCCAGATGCGTCGAAAGATGTCTCTGAGTGCAGCTTGCAACCCTGCTTCTCGAATTCGCGGATAATGTCTGACGCTATCGTTACGTTGTTGAAATCCCAGATATCATCCTTGTGAATGAGGTGAATCACCAGTCACCCAGGTAATCTCTCGGGTTGAATGACGGATTAGTGACAAGAACCTGACCATAGTCAATTTGGTCATCTGGTATGCGCCTATCATCAAAGAATATCCGTCTATCCATGATGATTAGCTGCTTATCGAGGCCTGATATGCTGTCGATCACAGTTGCGCAATCAATGTCACGCTCAGACTTTGTTGGTAGATGATAGTCATCAAAGAGTATAAATTTGTTGAACTTTGAACTGCAGTTCTGCCAGTCTCTCATGACAGCCTCATACCTATGATCTCCGTCGACATAGATCATGTCAAACTTCTCGTTGAGGTTTGGAACAGCTGTTGCAGAGTCCTGCTTTATGAATCTAATGTTCTGTATGTACTCAACTGGTACTCCCTGCGCAATTCCGTTCAATAGATCCTGACTCAAAGCTGGATCTATCGTGGTGACAGTTCCATTAATACCAGCATCAATCATAGCCTTTGATGCACAGATTGCTGAATAGCCCCTGCCGAATCCGATCTCTAGGTAACTCTCAACCCTGAACTTCTTCACTAGGTAGTAGATCAGTATGCCTCTCTCATAGTTGGGTCTAAAGAAGCTTCCGACTGAGTTGTAGAGAGGATTGTTCTTGTCTCTTGACTTCTTGGCAGTGAACTCTCCGATCATGTCAAAATCACCCAGCGGAATATCGGCAACGCTTACGCCGATCTCTTCTAGAAACTGTGTGATGAACTTCTTATCCATTTAGTAACTCCTTAAATTTTTCTCTAAAGTCTTGCATGCCGACTGGGATTATGAGACCCTTCACTGATTCTGCTGCAAAATCAACATCTGTGGGCCTTCTAAGAGATCCTACTGCGCCTGGTATGATTATATCATGCACACTAAGCACCTCTGGCGCAACACCAACTGGCGTCGATATTATCGGCGTACGAGTGAGTGCACACTCTAGAACAGCCTGTGGTCCTCCCTCATATCGGGATGAGACAATGTACAAGTCTATGATATTGTAGAGCTCGTTGAGCATCTGAAAGCCGGGTAGCTCAGAGTACCTGTATGGAACTTTGGCATCCTTGAGTCTACGCATAACGTACTGCCTGCGCCAGCCAGCCAATATGACTGTGAGATCTGGATCCTTCTTGTGAGCATCAATAACTATGTCACAAAATATGTCTGGTCCCTTCTCAAGCTTGGGAGAGTATAGGTCAGATCCCTCTGTGTCTCTTTGAAAGGATCCTATTATGAACTCATTCTCACCTATGCCGTACTTCTTTCGTAGTGATGACTTGTCACTTATCGGGTGCCAAAGCTTGTCATTTATCCAGAAGGGTTTGACAAATATCGGCTTCGTGGTGAGAGAAGAAATCTGTCGATATGTCATGTTGCAAGGTACATGATAAAGATCAACATACTGATCCCTGTCAGCGAACTGTTGTCTCTGTGCATCTCCGAATTTTTCGGGCACAATGTGATGAACAGTGCAGACGACACGCTTCCTAGAGAGAAGGTCTCTAGGTATCTTATCCCAGCACCAGTCTGCAAGCAGCCAGATTAGATCTGCAGAATCAGGACTAGAGACTGTTATGTCTGCATTTTCCTCAATCCACTCACTAACAAATCTATCGCATATCCAGCTCTCTCCGGCTGGTAGTGTGAAAACTTTCAAATGTCACCCGTTAAAACTCTCTCATATTGTCTTGCAACTATCTCGATGTCAAGGTCTTTGTTTTCAACCTCTATCTTTGACGGTATGTCAACAGAAGTATTGAGAGATGGCGGGTTATCATAATCCAGCAACTCAAAGTTGTATCTAATAGTCTCTGGTATGATGATTCCCCTTCCCCTGACAATCTCTGGCGTTCCACCAGAATCAGAGCATATGACTGGACAACCTCTTGAAAGCGCTTCAACAACTGAATTGGGGCAGTGATCTAGCCAACCGAGGTGTATCATCCAGTCAGCTTGGTCAAATATTGACAAGCACGCCTCATGAGGAATGCTCCCAGCATAGAACACGCCCGGTTCACAGAGGGTGTAATCAGGGTTTGATCCCAAGACTATCAGACATGAATTTGGAAAAGACTTCTTGTTGTACATGAAAAGATCATGAATCTCTTTTAGTCTCTTCTGCCTGTGCCAGTTCGCTGAGGCGACGAATACCGTGTCAAATTTTGACCTAATTTCTCCCATGTCAATGCCAGGGACTGGTTGTCCAAGCTTTATTCCGTTCCTTATAACAGACCCTGTTCGTGATCCCCAGTGGTGGGAAGTCATTTCCTTGTCAAATTCTGACTGCCAGACCACCCAATCAGCATTTTCATAAACAGACTTGATAAGCCTATTCTTTGTCTCGAACTCATCCGGCTTGAACCAGATACCATCTAGCCTCTGGATTAATCTCTTGCCAGGTAGAAGGGCGCTGCTAGGTTCAATGAATACAAGGGCTGCATCATAGTCCCTGTTGTCGACTATCTCATGTCCCATGCTGGCTAATTCGCTGGCAAGCCTGTGAGCAAACGTGTTAGGACCTGTTCTGGACCCAAAATTAACGTTTGAGAAGTGTATTTTCACTTTATCAAATCCAGGTAGAGGTCTGCACAATTATCCCAGCTTGAAAAGTTATCAGAGTTTTGCACAGGATTCTCTATCATGCTCAGAAGATCACTTACATCCTTGTACACCCACTTATCACCTGTGAATTCACAAGCACCTCCTCCTCCAGCGATAGAGTAGGTTGGAATTCCACACGCTATGGACTCTATAACGTGATTAGGTCCAGGATCTGCTATCGATGCGCTAATATAGCAATCATAAATTCCTAGAGCATCTCCTAGATCTTTACCGAACAAAGGGGGTATGACCCTGGTGTTCTTGAATGTTCCTCTGTCCCTTCCAATGTATGTGAAGGTGTACCTGCTGTCTCTGCCGACAATACCATCAATTGCATCATAGACATCGAATCCCTTCATCCTGTTGTTTGACCAGTGATGAGTGACCAGATTGATCTTGCCATTGTTAATCTTGCTAGATGGTTTGAAGACATTTCTGTCGACGCCATTGTATATGACTGAGTTGTCGTAGCATTTCCAGCCTCTATTGAGGTGGTAGTCTTTCATCCAGTTAGATACAAACACTGTTTTGTTGACATAAGCAGAGACTTGTTGCAGGTAATCATCTATGTCATTTGTTCCCTTTCTAGCATCGCACTCATTTACTCGAAAGACTGTATAGGCTTTGTTCCTGCTCGCGTAGATGAGTACGTCCCTGATGTTGTCGTATCCGCTCTCCATTCTGGGATCTACTATTATGATGGCATCGATACTGTCTTCGAGATGGTGAGTGAGCGCGTGACCTTGACTGATTATCCTGTCGCAAATCGCTCTAACAAACAGATTTCCACCACCCCACGGACCAACGACTGGCTTTCTGTTGACCATTATCTTCATGAGATGAATCCTCTTTGACGAAGGTACTCAGCCTCAGCTTTCTGAAAGTGGGAATCGTCAGTGTGGAAGTTCTCTGGTCTCAAGTCTATTGTGTAGTGGTAAGCTACGATGGGTTCAAAATGCCACCCCTTCGATCGCTTGAGGACTGGCAGATAGATGGCCTGGTCTCCTATCCTCTTGAAGTACTTTCCGTCAGATCCTCTAAAGTTTTCATCTGGGATACCTGTTATGACAGACTTCCTAAATGTCTTGAAGTGTGATGAGACCCAAGGATGGACATATGGATCAGATCCTGCCGGAAGGTAATTTGATATGTTTATGTTCGTGAAACTCCACCTATGAGCAGTCCACAAGACATCGATTGGAAGGCTATTGTATCTCTCGTTGATTATTGCGAGAGCGTCAAGATCACAGAGCCAATCGTCTGCATCAAGCCTGCAGACGATATCTTCCTCATTGCACATGGATATTCCATTGAGAACATTCTCAACTTCCCACTTCTTCTCAGTATTCCGAACAACCGTAATCTTGCTCTCAATTTCAAGTGCACGCGCAAGATTCTCTATGATTTCTGCAGTTCCGTCTGTAGACATATCATCAAGGAATATCGCGTGCCACAACGGGTAACTCTGCGCGAATAAGCTCAGAATTGTTTGAGCGACTGTACCCTTTGCGTTGTAGGCAGGAATTACAAAGACAAATCTATTGAGTTTCATCTTCTAAACTTCTCTATCCAGCTAGACATTACAGAAGGATGAGACCTGTTTACAGAGATGCTTGGAGTTTTCCTTGAGAAGTCAATTCTCCTGTGGAATATCCATCCACCTGTTGAGTCCTCAATCATGCCACCTACAGTGCCCGCATCTTCATCTGTTACATCTACCCATCTCTTATTCATGAAGACGTTATTCTCAGGAGTGTCATCGTAAGTCTTATTGTAGAGAGATGACCAGAACTTAGCCCAGTGATCCTTGTAGTTTAGAATCTTTCTCTTTATGTTGAACCAAGAGTAGTGATGGACACCAGGAATAGCACCCACCTGATTGTTGAACCACAGCTCGTACTGCTTTAGAACAGGATGATCAGGATTCTGCAACACGAACAGCCTGGCCTGCTCAGACTCAACTGTTACGAAAGTTACGAATGGTATGCTCTCAAGTGTTCCTGAGTTGATGTAGTCACATCCGTCAGTCCCTTCTGCTGCGTATAGATCTCCCTCATCGTCGTATCTTCTAAGGGTTCCGGGTATGCCGTGTGTAATGTGCGGAAGATTTCTGCTCATCCTCCACTTCCAGGCGTTGACATCAATCCGGACCTTTCCTGCAGAGCCCCAGTACTCTATAACGGGAAGTCCAATCAGATCGACTCCATTCGGGAATCTAGAAGCAAGATTCTTGATCTTAGCGTAATCATCCTCGTGAACAACCTCATCTACGTCTTGCTGCCAGCAAATGTCTCCTGTGCAAAGTGATCTAGCGAGAGCCTTGAGCTTACCGTCAGACTCGTATGCGAAACCCTTTGAACTCCAATCAACAGTGTGAACGACAACCTTCAGGCACTTCAGCTCATCAGATAGCCTGCCAAGATTCTCAAGAGTTCCATCATCAGATCCTGCGTCCACAACCACAATTTCATCGCAGAATCCTGCAAGAGATCTAATAGACTCCTCGAATGGATATCCGCGCGTTGCGCAGTTATGCGTGGTTGTGTAGCCAGAGATTCTTGGGACGTAATTCATGTCATGCTTTATTGCGTTCCAGAATCTCTCCCGCGCAGCGTAGAGATATGACTCAGTGTCGAGAGGATCACTTGATGCAAACCACTCCTCATCTTTGTGTTGGACGTAATCGTTGAGATGAAGCTTGCATCCCAAAAGCTTTGCCTCAATTACCATTCTGGGGCAAGTGTCGTATCCCTGGGGGAGGTAGACAAACCCCTCAGCACACGAAAGCTTTCGTAGAAGTTCATCGTAGGGAACGTTCCAGACTACCTCGTACTCCTTTCCTTCCCTCTTACACCACTCTACAGCATTCTCATATCCCTTGACCCACGAGTTCGATCCAAGGACTATCCATCCCTTCCTCTCATTAGATTCTGCGTTTAGCTGCTTAATCCGTACGAAGAACCTCTCATCAAACACAGAGCTGAGGACGACGTTGCTCACCTTGTTCAGGAAGGGAAAGCGCGTATGATAAATTCTCTGCTGTCCCTCAGACATCCACCAGACAGATTTTGCTCCATAGTAAAAGGAGGAGACAAGTTTTCCGTGAACCTGGTTATCACAGTCGCAGTCTAATCCCGTCTGGGATCTGTGAAGCTCTGGTGATCTGTACCTGCAGAACTTGTAGTCATATTCAAGTACTGCGTACCGCATGTTTGCGATGATCGTTGGAATCAGATTGATATCAAGTTGCGAGAAATTTCCAAATATCCAGAACTTATCGTGCCCTGATTCTAGAGTCTCAACAGATACCTGGCTAGATCTTACCTTGTGGACTCGTAGAGGACTAGAGCTTATCAGGGCTTCGCTAGTAAGCTCTGCTCCCCCAACATAGTCATCGACGAATAGGTCAGCAACAAAAACAACGTCACAGTTTTGTGGAATTCTAGTGTTAGTCATTTTGAGATCCTACACACTACTTCTCACCAGTGAACGCAAAAAAAGCTGCCCACCGTTAGGTGGGCAGCTTTTACATCGTCTCTTCTCTACTTAGATCTCTTCAAGAACGAACTTGAATCGCCTTCCGCTCTTGTTATTCGTTATGCTGAGGTATTCCCTCTCCTCGATGATTGTCCAGTCACCTCTCTCGTTCTTGAGGTGCAAGTCACCGGTGTACATGTTTCTCCAGCGGAGATCAGGAGTTCCTAGATCGTAGGTGTTTGTTGTGTTTGGGATGAGGCCGGTTGAGTTGCCTGATACACCGAAGAACGCGACCCTAGTTCCGTCGTTGACGAAGTTGATTGAGGAACCGCTGAGTGTTGTTGTTGATCCGCTGAGGAATAGCCTTCCTGCACCGGCTGTGGATATAGTTACGTCTCTTCCTGTTACGTTGCTGGTTATTGATGTACCTGCTGTATTGCTTGAAGCAACCCTGAGGTATCCCTGTCCTTCTGAGAAGAGTGTAAGTCCTCCAGCAGCAGCGTGGTTTGCATAGACGTTAGATCCACTGAGGTGGAGGTCCTTGTTATTGGAGGCTCCAAGGAGTAGATCCTTGGGAGTCGTTGGGCTGATTGATCCAACTATCTTAGAGACATTCAGCGAAGTCGTTACACCGTAGTTGTAAGATCCAGAAGTTACCTGGAGGTAACCCTGTGATGTACCCGCTACGTCAGTTGAGAATGTAACTCCCTCTGGGTTTCCTCCAACGCTCGTTCTAATTGTGACGCTTGATCCGCTGAATATTGACTCTGATGTTCCGCCAACAACAAGTGTCTTACCAGCAGCAGCTGTAACCAGAGATCTCTGGCTGGCGCCAGAGGCACCTGATGAGATGAGCAAGAACTCGACGTTGTCTCTTCTGAATGACTGGCCATTTGATCCTGCGTTGAGATGTATTGCAGAACCGCTGATGATCAGTGTGTCAGTGGTTCCTCCGCCAGTTCCTATCTTGAATGCTGCATTATTCTGCGAGGCGACAAAGCTCGGCTGGCTGGAGGCGGCAGCAGAGAGATTGACAAGGTTAACACCAGCACCTGTAAATGTCACACCGTTTGGTGAGTTATTTGCACCAATCGTGACTGTGCTTCCTGTTAGGGTTAGTGCACGTGCCACGTTAGAAGGTGAACCTGACTTAGCTGCGATGGTTCCAGCTGTTGCTCCATCAGTGCTAAGCTCAAGAGCTGTGTTGTTGTTCTTGGCAACTGAGATGGCACCAGAGTCTGACTGTAGGAAGACAGCCGATCCCGAGAACCAGGTGTTTCCTGTGCCTCTGAATGTTGCATCTCCAATCGCCTGATTTATAGCAGCATACTCAGTACCATCACTATTCAGTATGTTGATACCTGTCTTTGCAGGGGATTGGAGACTGACAATTGATCCGCTGACCACTATCGAGTCTGTTGTTCCGCCTGCCTTGATCTGAGCATTCTCAGTTGAGACCTTGTAGGCTGCAGCCTTCACCTTAGCAAGTGAGGAGAAGCTTATTGGATCTGTTGAGTACTGACCGTCCTGGACGTCAAGTATTGCTGCTGCAAGCGTGTCATCACCACCAGCTGCACCGAAGATTAGAGAGTTATTTGTAGTCTTTGATCCGCTTGCGAATGCAACCACAGAAGTTCTGCTGGTGCCAGGAGAACCACCAGAGGCTATGAGAATAATCCTATCCTCAACTCTCAGGTGTGTTGCATCAATGGCGACAACATCTCCATTGACAGTCAAGCTTCCTGGGATAACGACGGTAGATGTAGAACCACCGATTGTTACGCTGTTTGCGCCGGCGTTGGCGAAGATTGCCTTGGCACCGGCTGCATCGCCTGCTATGTTTCCTGCAACTGTGATGTTGCCACCAACAGAGAGATCGCTTGATCCGCTGATCGTACCGGCGTTACCTAGAACTATCTTCTGGCTACCACCCGGGTTGTCATTGATCGTAAGTGATCCTGATGCTGTGACATTTCCTCCGAAGACAGCTGTCTTTGGATTTGCGCCTATTGCACCCGATACGAAGAATACAACGTCTGTTCCTGCAGCCGCTGCATTTAGCTTTCCAGTCTCATCACCGATGAAAGCAACTGATCCTGATGCAGTTATTGACTTGAGAGCTACTTCACTGAAGAAGTTGGTGCCAGTTCCTCCGCCGCCGCCGCCCGCGATTATCTGCGAAAGCGTCCTTGTTCCGCCTGAGTCCTGGAGTGTGAGACCATTTGTTCCGCTGTAGATCTTGGCAGCGCCGCCCTGGAAGACGATCTCATTTGAGGATATCGTGATTGATCCAGTTCCGATGGTTAGCGTACCGCTCACAACAGCATCGCCACCGAATACGGAGACTGATCTTGTGCTAGTTACTCCCTTACCCCCGATTGATCCTGAGACAAAGAATGATACATCATTTCCTGGGAATGTTGGAAATTCTGCAAGTCCTGGATTCGCTATGATTAGCGATCCTGTGACACCGACGGTATTTGATACGCCACCGGAGCCTGATATATTACCGACTAATGCCATGGGTGAGTTCCTCTCAGATTGTAAATATTCTTGATCAAAGAAATGATGGGATTATTTCTCATCATACTCGGGTGCAGGCTCAAGCAAGAACCTGTATCTCTTTCCTGTCTTGTTGAACCTTATTGTTAGACAGTCCTCTTCCTCGATAAGGGTGTAGTCACCCCTCTCATTCTTGAGATGAAGGTCGCCAGTATAGACATTAGCAAATCTAAGATTATCAGAACCTAGGTTCCTTGTCCTGTTACCGTCTGGGAGTATATCTGTGGCTAGGCTAGCCTGGAAGTAGACGGAATTCGTTGCATCAGTCCCGATGTAGGTTGATCCTGATATCTGTAGATCTCCTCCGAAGACAGAGGTTCCTCCGGAACTCCCGCCCTTGGATCCTGCAGTTCCACCTACGAAGAAGTTGGTATCTGTAGATGTGAATGGGCTTGCTGCTCCTGCGTAGATTCCGGGCAGTATGGCAACCTTCGTGTTGACAGCCATTCCGTTGGGTCTAACATCTAGGAAGTTTGCAGTATTACCGATGGTCGTCCTTACGGATGCGAGGAATGTCCCACCTAGTGTCTGATTCCTGACTTCAAGGGTACCTGCATTGTTGCCAAGCGTGGAGTATCCTGAGGTGGTATTTGAAGCGAGATAGAGAGAACCTGAGACCAGGGTGTCTCCTCCGAATACCGATGTGCCAGGGTTAGAAGTACCTCTTGAATCTATGGCACCCGATACGAAGAAGAAGACATCTGGTCCTGCATTAATCGCAGTGTAAGACGTTCCCTTGGTACCCGCGAATGCTGTAGATCCAGTTGTGTTGAGATAGCCGCTAGCGGGACTTGAGAAGTAAGAATCTGATGTCCCGCCTCCACCAGTGGAAGAAATGAATACCTGACCATTTGATTCAGAGGTGATTGTTACGTTGGATCCTGCTACGAGATAAGATCTTCCATCGTGCAGTGTTGTCAAGGATCCCGATAGTCCTAGGGAGGCGTAGACTGATCCTGTGACTTCTATTCCTCGATTCTCAACTCTCAGTACATCACTTCTTGATAAGTCATCGTCTGCAATTCCATTGCCAACCACAAAAAGAGAACTTACATTATCGCGTAAGTTGTATTGCCCAAAGACAGTCTGTCCAGATCCAGAGGCTATTGTAAAGATTCCACCAGCAAAGGAGTGATCACCAAAAGCAACAGTCTGCAAACCCTGCGAATGTGATCCAGTACCCGCTGCCAGTGTAAAAGTACCCTCAGCGTGCGATGACCTGTTAAGTGCTATAGATCCGCTTCCCTCCGCGTGTGCGTAGAAGAATGATGCGGTTGTAAATAGACCTTCTGTGTGAGAGTATTGACCGGAAGCTAAAGTCCTATTCCCTTCAGCGTGCGAGAATGCTGCTGAGGCTGTGGTTAGTAGTCCTGCAGTTCTTGTGTAATTTGCGCTTGCAAGGGTTCTGCTACCCACTGCATATGCACCTTCAGCAGATGCAACCGTTCTATATCCGCTAGCACGAGACAGGACTGCGGACGCCTGTGTTTCCTGGCCGCTAGCGTGTGAATAATCTCCTGATGCTGTGGTGTAATAGCCTTCTGCATGTGAAGCATAGCCCGACGCCTCAGTGTAAAAACCCTCTGCGTGAGAGGCGTAGCCTGATGCTAGCGATCCACGACCTTCTGCGTGAGAGATATCGTATGATGCTGTGGTAAAATAGCCCTCTGCGTGAGAGTACACGCCTGAAGCTAAAGTCCTATTCCCTTCAGCGTGCGAGTAGAATCCTGAGGCGGTTGTAAATAGACCTTCTGCGTGAGATCCAAGGTTCGATGCGAGAGTTCTATCACCCTCAGAATGGGCGTATTGACCGGATGCAACTGTTGATAGGCCTTCTGCGTGAGAGTATTGTCCTGAACCGGTAGTGAAACGACCTTCTGTGTGAGAGTAAGATGCGGAAGCAAAAGTTCCATATCCTTCTGCATGGGAGGCGAATGATAATGCAAGTGAGTACATACCCTCTGCGTGAGAGTATTGTCCTGAACCAGTTGTGAAATATCCCTCTGTATGCGATTGAGCACCTGCAGCCAGGGTTCTATCGCCTTCTGCATGAGAGTAAGATCCTAGCGCTACTGTTCTATCGCCTTCTGCGTGAGAGTAAGATCCTGACGCTGTGGTGAAATAGCCTTCTGCGTGAGAGTAAGATCCTGTTGCTCTTGTGAGAGAACCTTCTGAGTGGGCGTAAGAGCCTCCAGCTGTTGTAAAGTAACCTTCTGCGTGAGAGCCTCGAGATGTCGCAGATGACAATTCTCCCATTGCGAAAGAGTAAGCGCCCGTAGCTCTTGACCCTGACCCGAATGCCGCAGAACCAGAGTGAAATATTGATCCTGTAGCAGCTATAGATCCTGTTAGTGTCAGTACCTTTGATGTTTTATTAAAGGTTAGATCAACAACTCCACCAAAAGATCCTCCATCATTAAACTGGAGGTAAGTGTCAGATCCACCAGGTGTTCCGCTTCCACCTGTAGATGAAATCCTTACCTGACCATTTGATTCAGAGGTGATTGTTACGTTGGATCCTGCTACGAGATAAGATCTTCCATCAAACAGGCTTGTGAGTGATCCAGAGAATCCTCCCTCTGATTTTATTGAGTTGTAAGGGAGGAGTGATGTGATGCTTCCTGACGCAACGATAAGACCATCAACTATAAGCTCTGCTGCTTCAAGTCCTGGTCTTCCTATCTCGAATATGACATCTGCGTTATCATTGGGCTCTGTAATAGAGACCATATTCTCATTTGTATCAAAATTCTTAAGAGCGTAAGAACCAACATAAGAGGAGAAGGTGCCATTACCTGAAAGAGAGACGTCTGTGAATGTGAGGTCTAGCGTAGTTGCTGCTGAGAGCTGAACACCCTGTCCATCTGATGATGTTAGGTATGTGCTGGCTCCTCCTCCGATTTCGTACTTAGCAGCACGTACTGCAACTAGATCCATTGCGGTGAGAGATGTCGTAGATCCGTTAGCGACGTCTAGCTTACCGGCGCCCCACGTATCATTCGCAACCCTTCCCCAGACGAGTGCCTTGTTAGCGTCTGCAGATCCAGAGGCTATCGCTATTCCTCCGTTGGTGTTTGATGTCTTGGAACCAGAAGCCATTAGTATTACTGGGTCTGCAACTGTCAAATTCGATGACGTTACAGAAGTTATTGATCCAGTTACTGTAAGATTTCCAACGAAAAGAGTCTGGGTCAGCTTCTCGTATCTTAGGCCCTTGTCTCCACCGAATGTTGATCCACCATCATTGAATTGAACAAATGTGTCAGACCCTCCGGGTGGGCTTCCAGTTGCTGATATATTAACTTGACCATTAGAAGATGTCGATATAGTGATATTAGATCCAGCAACAAGATAACTTGTACCGTTTGCTAGTCTAGTTAGAGATCCACTTATTCCAGATCTTGATGTTATCGTTCCTGATGCTACAAGATCTCCACCGACAAGTGCAACTCCCCTATTTGTTGTACCAGAAGAGCCCGTAGAACCCGATATGAACAAGAAGACGTCTGATCCAACGCCTGCTAGCAATGTCGACCTGTACTCGCCGGTTAGAGAGGTGGCGGCGTCTGCGCCATAGATGAATAAAGACGCACTATTCACCGATCCAGATGCAATGATCTGGTTAGTGCGTATCTGTTTTGCTCTTAGATCATTCGCCATCTATGACTCCTAGGGAACAGCTACGACGTGTACGTGAACTTGTCCGGTAAACTTCGCAGATGCTGTGACCGTTACTGATGTTGTCGATACAGCTGTGACTGTTACTGAGACGTTCGTCTCATTGTTTCCAGCTGTATCGACTGTAGAAATTACTACAGAGGGAATGACACCATACGGTGTTGTGAATGTGTAAGTACCAGAGTCAGAATCTGTGAAGGTTATCTTGCCTGCTTCCACATCAACTCCCTCGCTAACAATCGCGTCATAGACATAAGCATACCTAGGAGGTACTCTCTTATAGGGATAGACCTTTCTGAATCTATTGAGATCGCGCAGCCTGTAGTTTGCCATCACAACTAAGTATGGTGCTACAGGATTCTTGACGCGACAGTCGCTAGATTAGACCTCTCTCCCTTGTTTAGTGTCATGTGACCAGCAAGGGATTCTGTCTTGAATTTTTCAACTACAATCGTCAATCCATTCGAGAGACTGTCAATGTAGGGTGTGTCTATCTGCTCGATATCGCCCAGTATCACAATCTTAGATCCCTCACCAACTCGAGTGATTACTGTCTTGAGTTCGTGTATGGTTGTGTTCTGAGCTTCATCGACTATGATGAATGTGTTTGAGAAAGTTCTTCCTCTGATGAAGGATAGTGGGCACAACTCAATGACACCCCTGTCCTGCATCGTCTGAAAGTAGGATAGGTCCTTGTCCTTGAATGCGTGCCTAAAGTTGTCAGCAATGGGTGCAATCCAGGGCTCCATCTTCTCCTTCACGCTTCCTGGAAGGTATCCTATATCCTTGCCAACAGGTTGCAGTGACCTAGTGATAATAATCCTGTCATATCTCTTGTCAGAGATACCAGAGAGTCCCGCCATAAGGGTTAGAAAAGTCTTACCGGATCCGGCAAGTCCCGTCAGCGTGACAAGAGGAATGTCATCACGGGTGAGAAGGTCGAGTGCAAACTTCTGCTCCTTGTTCTTGGGCTTAACCGCTATGGTTGAGTGAAGCTTGCAGGAGAGCGGAACTATCCGGTCATCACTCACGACACCTAGGAAACTCTCAGAATCATTCTTGACTGCGACATACTGGTTAGGAAGCAAGCCTTCACAAACCATGTCTTTGTCAACAAAACCATTCTTATAGAAAGCAGGAATTACATCAGAATATTCAATCTCTATCTCAGCAAAACCAGAGTAGATGTTACTCTCTGAGGCTACTATCTTGTCCTTGTAGTAGTCCTCTGATCTCATACCTAGGGCATCACACTTAACCCTAAAGTTGATGTCCTTTGTGACCAGTATGACTGGGTCTCTCGTCTTCGCTATCTCTCTAGCTAGACCGATTATAAGATTGTCAGTAACAGACGGGTCTAACCCCTCAGGGCAAATCTTTCCGTAGTTGATCTCAACACGGATTGTCTGATCTCCCTCTATCTCTATGCCTTCGTGAAGATTTCCACGCTTTCTAAGGTTGTCAAGATATCTGTTAACGTATCTGGCAGCTTCACCAAGTATGCCAGGCTTTCCCTTGAATCTATCGAGCTCATCAAGCACCGAGAGAGGTATTACTACATCGTTTCCCGGGAAAGAGTGTATTGAGCAACGATCATAAAGAAGTACCGAAGTATCGACGACAAAAGTCTTTCTATGTCCCACGCATTCTCCTGTTTGATAATACAAGACCTCTTCCAGGATTAAATTATCAAGCAGGGGAAGTTTCAATGAAATGTTTTGAAAAATGCGAGAAGGATTCCGTTAGCTGCTCTGATCGTGGCTGCAGATACTGGTTGGATCACAATGGATCTTTTTGCTGCACTTTACTCGCAGCAAAGGGAGGAGCAATGACGCTACAGGAAATAGGTGACATATTTGGCGTAACAAGGATGAGAATATGCCAGATTGAGAAGAAGATCATCAACAAGATGGTAGACCAAATTCAGATATAGAGACCTAATGATCTGATACGATGAAGGCCACCTCTCGGTGGCCTTCAAAGTTTGAGAGAGCCTAGTCTACTCAGCAGTATCGCTGCCGAGAGTCATTGACTGCTTGATGAGGTCACTCGCAAGCTTCTTCGCGAGCCTAAGTCCCTTACGGGTGCGAACACCTGCGGACTTGTTACCCTTGAGATTCTTGTGGACGTCTACCTCAACACTCTCAACCAAAACCTTGAACTCATTCCAGGAATTCAAGAAACCGTTCGTATCAGACATTTTATCTACTCTCCTAAGTTAAAAGCTTCGGTGATGAATCAGAGCCCTCTTTTATGAGATTTACCATCTCAGTGATCCGAATCATATCCTCCCTGTCTTCTAGTTCCAGGGCGACAAGGTTTATTATCTGAATCTTCTGGCGTTCGTTTACACCAAAATCCATTATCTTCCTAACAATCTCACGGCAAACGATGCTCTCCTCAGCTGCACGCTCAGCGTCAGTTTGACCATACTTCATCGCTTTGGTCCTCCAGATATCTCATCAACTCGTGTCTGGACTTGAAGTCTAACACGATCAGCAGCAAGAATCTCTAGCGTCTTCGCCTGCACCATTCCTCCGACATCCTCCTGCGTTATCGTGAGAATGCTTCCCCACATCTCATTCTGGACTATGAACGATACGTGCTCCCAGACTGATATATCACACTCATGAGCATCAAGAAGACCAGATATGTTTGAGTGGAGAGACTGTCCTATCTGCTCCTTTGTCATGATTGATCTCATGCTGTCATTTCCGACAGCAATCTCTGTCTTGCAGATGTCAATGACCTTGTGAACGACACCGCAGTTATTGCAGATGGCGAGCTTTGGTACTACCTCGTCCTCTTCATCTATGACAGAGAAGACGACAAATTTGTGAAATATCGGCTCAGGAGCACGCTTGAATTGCGGAAGTATGCAGTGGCACTGCACTAGATGCCTAACACCTTTCAAAGGATCACCTGTTCAGAGACTTCTCGACGTTATTGGATCCTCTTATGAAGGCTTCCTCAACAGATCTCTCAATGAGTGCTGAGACTTCTCTCAGCTGAGATTCATTGAGTGTTATCTTCTTTGAGCGTGAGGCCATGACAAGGTTGTTCACAGTTGTCTCCTTAATGAATGAGACAAGGTTAGCAACCTCTCGCATCGTGTCCTTGGGCTTCTGGTCTCTAACTACTGGCTTTATTGACACTTTCACTCCTTTCTGACTATAAGTCCTATCCCGATTAAATCGACCGACAATTGAATTGTATATCGTACGAAGGATAGAAATGAAGCCGTAGGGAGCATATCTGGTAGGTTCCAACTTATCTCCTTGTCTGCTGCACCTGAGAGTATACGGATCGATCCGTTAGAATTTAGGAAAGACAGCATATCCTTCCTCAGAATGTAACCTGACTTCATGTAAGCTGTCATACTTCTGAGGAATGAGTCTATCAACTCTATCGCTCGTGGATCCTTGTCAAGGGTATCTAGCCCAACTTCAATTCGAACTATATCATTCACAAGGGAAGCCAACCTCTTCTCAATTACAGCACCAACCATCGGATCTGATCCATCATACTTCTGCTGTAATCTCTTCCTGTGCTCAGAAACTGATGATGTACTTCTAGAATTCTGTAGGGTGAAAAGGCTATCAGATAGTGTGATCCTATCAACAACACCTATCTTTGAAATGCTAGTGTTTATTAGGTCACCCTGAAGGGATGAGACCACATCAACACCGCAGCAGATAGCTGCATCGACTAGAAGATTGGCTCTAAGCTCATCATACCCGAATGTGCAAAGCACAACGTCTAGCGTTCCCCGGAGGTTGTTGTACCTAAGTGTTGTCAGGACTTCTGGGGCAGCGTTTCTGCAGACGATACAGAGAGGCTGCCTTGTAGAGCTGTATCTCTCAAGTATGTGATGAATCTCAGTGACACTCTCTATAATTCCGTCGATCACTATCACGTCAACATTTCTTCTAGTCCACTCCTGCCCCTTTCCAGTGGTATCACGCAGAGGAGATGCGACGTGAAACTTATAGCCACTATCTCTCGTGCAAGAGGTATTAATTCTATTAGATCTCGAGACCTTGTAAGACGTGGAGGGAGAACCAACCTCTAAGGCTTCGTTTATGACAGATCTTGCGGGATCAGGTATAGAATCAACAAAACTAGAGAAAACACTGCGATTCAACTTATGGGAATGAATCATAAAACTATCTGATGTAATGCTTCTTGAATTTTTAACTATCTCACCCCAGGATGATCGATCAAATCTCCTTAGCTTAATGAGATGATCTAGAAAGAAGTTAACATTACTGAGTATAAGATCTCCAGCACCTGGTCCAACACTTTCAGCTCTAAAGCACGCGTCTAGAATTATCTTCTTCAAGGAGTCTGAATCCTTGTCCATTATCAGCTTCTGCACAAGTGATTGCGCTGTTGCAGAATTACCAATGTAAACCTGGTCATCCTTTGTAGATACTAATCCATGCAGCTGTGCAGAAACCCGGGACAGATTCTGGAAAACCTCTCCCTCAGAATGAGTGCGTACGTACACTTACTACAGCTCCCGATCCATTCTAAAGCTTACATCCTGCAGTGCCTTCGTATATTTCTGTTAATACTAACAGTCTCAATCCCAGATCAATCTTTCGCCTCAGAACGAATAGTTAGTCATATGAGCGAAATTGACGAGAAGAAGTATCCTGGTAACAAGGACTACTACAAGGGCTTAGATCCCAAGACAAAGGCTGCACGTGCAAGCGATATCAAGAGAAAAAGCAAGATGTCTCTTGACGATCCTAGGGCATACGAGCCAATGCCCGGTGACGAGAAAGAACCTAGGCGGCAGTCTGTCTACAACGACAGATTTAAGAAGATGTTCGGAGGGAAAGATGAGAACATCTCCTACGAGGAGTACATCGACAGGATGGACACCCTTCTAGAGTCAAGACAGTCAAGGTCTCACATAGGTCTTCTTGAGCTTCTAGAATCTGATGATCCCGATGCACGTGAGAGAGCAATATCCGAGGGTGATAATGTCACTAAATCTCTACGGAATAAGGCAAAGCTCGCTAATGCACCGATGAGTGCACTTCGTGCAATCTACAACAAAGGACTCGCAGCATACAAGACAGGCCACCGACCCGGCGCTTCTCAACACGCTTGGGCGATGGCCAGGGTTAACTCGGTTCTAACTGGTGGTCCAGCTAGAAAGGTTGATAGCGCTGAGTGGAAGCGAATCTCTGATTACAGAAAGAAGAAGCGCGGAAAGAAGAAGAAGTAAGACTACCACCAGTCGGGTTTCTTCCCTTCTGGCCACTTGGCAAAACTTGCCTTACTTCCCTTGTAGTAGTTCCTGTAGCTTTGGACTGGATCATTTGGAACTTTAAAGTTGTCCGGCATGCAGACTGCGAATGGCATGATACCAGTCGGTGACTCTGTTACACCCTCAAATGTCGGCGGGATTACTCTGTTAAGCCACCTGTGCACATCGTGTGACTTGTGAATCTTTCCGTATCTAGCTGTGTACTCATCACACAGCGCTAGTCCGTGTCTACTCAACCACATGTAGTTTCCCCAGCAGCGCTG
>JACCDP010045986.1_pt1 | contig 25355 bp, 16 predicted proteins | sample 7445841 | NCBI WGS metagenome assembly JACCDP01 (sample SAMN15323441, study PRJNA562643) | freshwater metagenome | isolation source: river surface water | place: USA:Blue River Watershed | collected 2017-08-17 | reverse complement strand
GTTGCAGCATATACCATATGTTGCCCCAGAAAACAGATAGGCAAATCCACTTCTTTGTGCCAAGAGAGCACCCGAACTAGAGTTATTACAACTAAAAAGCTCACTATCTAATTCATTACTATATGTTTCACCTGGAGTAGAAAACCCGGATGAAGATCCTGTTTGATCATAAGATGCAACATAACCATACCAAACACCACCTATTGAAATGAAGTGTAACAAATCATAATTACCACTAAAACACGGTGGATCACCCAAAGGCCAAACAACCGGAGAATATAATTTTCTTGCATCAATTACTTCGTCGTTTGTATATTCATATAAAGTAGGAAATTGATTTGATGTATTTGGTGAAACTATAACAGAAATACTATGTGCAAAGTTTGGATTTTCTGGTGTTTTTAATATTAATTTATTTGTGGTTATTGATGAGAGATTATTTAATTGAGATATGTAAAATATATTTCCATCGTTATTGATATCACATGTCCAAGATTGATATGAGGAAATATTCGTAGCATTTACAATTTTTAATCTTTGCCCAACATCGGACAATAATGCCTTTACGGTTGTAGAATTGATATTGTACCTAGATCCAGTTAGACCTCTTTGGATATTTCCCGGAAGATTAATTGCTAGTTCTGGAGTATTACCACTAGCTACAAATAAATCTGCAACATCTTGAAGAGTATAACTTATTTTTATGTTATTACTTGAATCATATGATATTTGCACTTGATCTGGTGTGCTACTTTTAATATTTCTAAAATAGGTTATATCTCTTATTGCACTATTGCCATCTATTTCTGTAAATGATGCTCTCTCTGTGTGTCTTAAAAAATTTGCATATGAACTCAAACTTGCACCAGAAAGTCCAAGCATGTAATTTCCGTTAGGCCCAATTACATTTGTGTTTGTAGTGATCTCAGTACCATCATCGAATACGTTTATTATTCTTTTATTCAGGTAACGAAGATCTATAACACTATCACCGGCTTCACCGGCAGGTCCAAATCCAGTATCTCCTTTTGGACCTTGAGCTCCTGTCGGTCCAGTTGGACCTACCGGGCCAGTATAACCAACAATTCTTTGAATTGTTGTCCTGAATAATCTACTACTTCCATGTGATGGCATATTAGGATATTCTTAGTCTTGTTTTGATTGTTGCTATATCCGCTTCTATCAAAGACAATCTTGTTGCTAAATTAGATCCATTTAGAGTTATGCTATCTGATGTTATATTTTCTATTGATAATTCATCTGGAATAAAAACCGTAGTTTTATCTTCACCTTTAGTCTTAACATAGACGCTTATGGGTCCTGCATTTTGAACTTGACTGTTTTTATATTCTCCCATGAATGACTGCATTCTTCGATTTCCGTATGAAAAAATTTCATTATTTAATGTAATCTTAGGAGTAAATAACGCATGTAAAGTATAGGCAGAATTAACAAAGAAATTACCACCAGCATAACCGTTTCCATTTCCAAACATCCATGTGTAATTAAACCCTAAAGGTGGCATTGAAGAATATGAAGATGATAAAATGTGCTCAGAAGTATTTCTTTTTGAAGTTGGTCTTGATTTTCCACTTTCAATTGAATAAGTGAGAGGATCTACTTTAAAATAATAATATGTTGAATCTACACTATGTAAAGTTACTGTTGGAAATTTGTATTGTGCTGTTACAAAATTATTAGGTCTTATATCTGCAGCAATGGAATATCCTATAAAACTTTGATTTGGCACCAAAGCATTTCCATTAACATCCAATGGTTGAACTTTCATTATAAATGGAACTGTTAAATCCATTTTCTCTAAATACTTTGGATTATCCGATACAGTGACTAATGTTTCACCATCACATGGTTTATAAAAATCTGGAACAGACGAACCGTTCATGAATAATGCAAAACTTGCCGCTCCACCATCATAATCACCAACCACGGAAGCAGAAGTATCATTTCCAACAACATATCCGATATAGTTATTGACTATGCCACTATATGATCCGTGTGGAGAAACTTGATATACTGGTTTTACTACATGACCAATTGTTGTTGGTGCTATATCTTGTAATTTTCCTGCTGTTGAACCACTTAAGAAGAAAATATCTCTTCCACCTGATCCACCTAGTTCAGAAGTTAAGGCAAGTAAACTGGTATCAATATTAATTGATCCAGAAATAATAACAGTCAATGAACCATCTGAAGAATTATATGATTCTACTACACCAAATACTTCTGCTGTTACTTGATCATCTGCTTTTGATTTTCTATATTCATCATCACTGACACTATAATAAATTGCATCACCGGCAGTTATACCGGCTTGATAATCGCCGCTAGTGATATTGCATGCCAATCTAGATCCTGCTCCAGACTGTGTTATGTTTATGTTGTTTTGGGTTGAAACAATATTAGAACTTGTACCGCAACTTGGCATATTTTACCTCTTATGATGGCAATGGATAATCCGCATCTGCAACTATATGATAATAAACTTTATCATATTCTACTACGCCGTAATCTATGCAAATTTCTATTCCTGTTTTTGTAATTGATGTAGATACTGTATTTACACCAGATGGAACCCATCTACTTTTTGCATTATATCCAACTGTTCCATTTGAATCCCTACAGTCTCTAGGATAACCAGTAGAACTTGCGGTTTCATTGAAGGCGTCATTTTGAGTTCCCTGATATGGTGAATATAATGTTACAGATGGAATCGTTCTCATCTCTATTGGGAATCTAACAGTATTGCAATTTTGAGTTGGCAATGTAATATGAGTGTGAGCACTAAAATCAGATTTAATACTAGTTCTCATTGTAGAATCGCCTGGTTTCTTATCTAATGGATAACTACTATAATAATATCTTCTGCATTGATTTATTCTATCTTCTATTCTATCGTGGGCATGATGGAATAGTGTTGGTTGACCGTTTATTAAACAGACAGATGCTATGCTTACTGTAGCATCCGTATTTATTGAACTAGAGTTTGCAGTAATGGATCTTATTATTGGAAATAAATCTATACCCACTTCGGTATAGTCATTTTCTCTATCTACTCCAAAATTATCAATATTTGGCATAGTAAATTTAACATCAATTCTGGTCCACTGATCTGTCAGATAATTTTCAGATAGTCTTTCAAAATCTTCTCTAATTCCATTATTATATCTCGCATAATAAGTAGAAATCAAATAACCAGAAATATTACATTTAGCATAAAAACTTAAAGTAACTTCCTGATTATTCAGTGCCTTTGCTGATGGTATTACATGACCAATCGTGGCATAATCATTTGAAGCATATGTTGTTCCCACGCACTTTACATCTAAGTAATATTCAGGACTTCCCTCAACATCATCTTGATAATCCGAAAATTCTTTTCTTTCTATTGAGTAAGATTTTGGTGAAGTAGATGTTATTCCGTCAGTTCTTCTCCACATGTCTGCAAATGCTAGGTTTCCTGTTCCAGTAAAACCAGAAAATTTTCCAGTTGTTCTTTGCCATATTGAAAAGTCACCATTAACTAATAAATTTGTTATCTGTGTCTGTTCAAGCAAACCACCACCACTAGCGTATGATGCACTTGCCCCACTAGCTCCAAGGAAGGATGCAACTTGTGAACCAGATGTTGCCACTCCTTTTCTTGGTAAATTTAATACTGTATATTTACTTGCATCATATTGGGCAGCAATAATTCTTCCATTTATGCTTGCACTCGCAGATGATTGCAATTGATTAGCACCAGATGTCCAATTATCAGTTAAGTAATATATACCGAGAGCTCCGCCACCTAATGTTCCGATGACATCACCACCAGTAGCAATTTCAAATGTGGTATTTCCCGAAAGAGAAACAGAGTCTACAATTACACCTATTACATAATCTTCTTCTGAACCACCAAAGAAATTTAAAGAGTTTGATGATCTACTTAAAAACCAACCATTTACATGAGATCTTCCACCATTAGCACTTAAATACGAAGTTAGACCACTAGAATTATGCGGCCAATATGATATTGCTCTCTCTGCAGTAATTCCCAATGTTGCCGCATCAGCATCCGAAACAGAAACAAAAATTCTATTATTCGCTGTTGCGCCACCCCCACCAACATTGCTATTTAAATAATTTCCTCTATACTGAAGAACTATTCCAGATGTTGCTCCGATTGCAAATAATGCTGGTTTTGATACCCTACCAGTGGTTACTGGTTCTTCTGTAGTAAGACCACCCGAAACGGTATCATCTATAAAATAAACACATCCTGGACTTAGAGGAGAACCAACGGATCCAAAGGTTCCATCTATTTTTCCAACTACCGTAATTTCTGAAAAAGAATCAGTCATTCTGCTGATCAAACCGACCATTTCTGCAGTATCTGGATCATGGGCCTGCGAAGCAACATAACTATTACTAGCTGAACTATAATATACGGGTGTACCAAAAGTAAATCCCGCACTACCACTAGTAATTCCTGTTATTTTGAAAGATATATTTTTAAGAGAAGTATTTCCTGTAAAATTTACATCTCCAGAAAAAGTCAATCCGGATGTAATTGGAAGAGTTCCACCAATAGAGACTGTCCAGGTTCCACTTGTTGCACCAAAAACAGTTATACCTTCCCCCGCAGTTAATCCAAACACCTTTAATAGATTTAATTTTTCAATTATTTCGGTGTTTTCTTTGATCCACCAATCATAAAAAGTATCGGTGGAGGCTAATGCTGTTATTTGGGTATCTTTCTCTATTGTCATCTCGTTTCCTTTATGCCTTTATTTATATCATTCATTTGTAAACATTTGCATCATATAATTATTTGCACCCCTTAAAATATACTTGTTGTCCAGTTTTACAACTTTACCAATAAACATAGATCCAAACCCAGGCGTTGTTGTGAATGATGTTATTGAAAGTTTTATTCTATCGGCCCCATCGGTATTTGGATTAATAAATCTATTTGACCTATCGTTCAAGAAATATCCTTCATTTGGGTTATTATTTGCATCTTTTTCTTCATGTGTACATTGTAAAAATGTTATATCAAAACCAATATAAAAACTCTGTTCTGTTATATCCTTTGATATTTCTAAAGTTTGAGGAGTGAAGAGATAAAACCAATGACTTTTTATAGTTCCGGCATTAGTCACTAATGGAACATGATACCAACCTATTCCAAATTTTATGATAATTGTATTACCAACCTCAAATGTTATTTGATTTTTACTTCTAAGTGGATATGCTCTTTCTGCTTCGAATAGTGATGGAAATAAGTAAGGAACATCATTTCCACCAACCAACTCTTCTACAATTTCGGGTGAAGGGGAAGGTGAAGAATAAATTGGCCAACTAGAATAGAACATAGTTCTAAGGGAACTTTTTAAGAAAAAATTCTCTTGAATTTCATTTAATTCTGCTGCTTGTAATAATATTCCAGGCTTAAAGGCTACTTCCGAATAATTAGTCTTTTTAGTAAATAAAGATTCGTATTTTCTACTTCCAAATGGATGTGGATGTAGTCTATAGGAATTTTGAGTTACTAATATATTTTCAGGAATCACCGGAAGATCCTCCACCTATACCCGATAGATTATTTACACCAAAACCATTTTCTGTTTTGGTTACTTGGAGAATACAATTATCGACTATATTATTTACAAACGATAAACTTTCTACTTTATATCTAACTCGATTGGCACCACATGTGCCAGAATCAAAATTTCCACTAGAATTGTCATTAAAGTAGAAACCAATTGAACTAGAATCACTACTACATGCAACATATTCTATTTCTACATTTAACTTCAAATATCTAGAACCGGAACTAAGAGTTAAAGAAGTATTTAAAGTAGGTATTCTAATCCAATATCTCATTCCATTATCATAAATTGATACGATATTTGAAATTGTGATATTTATAGTATTACCTTGTATTGTATATACCACATCATTTGGATCTAATAACCAAGCAGCATTATACACAGAGGTAATAGGTCCAGAAGACAGAGATCCTTGACTAAAAATTCTCTGTAAATAGAGATTATCATATTGCATTTGAAATTCAAAATTTTCCTGCATCTCATTTAATTCTTGTGCCTGGAGAGGAAAACCAGGTTTAAATGCAATTAATGGAAAATTTAATAAATCACCAGAAGTAGTATCTCCTTCTAATGAAGAAACTATAGATCTGAATTGATTATTTCTGCTATTATAAGGAGAAATGCTTAGTGGAAATTGTGTAATATCTGCCATTTTAACCTCATATTGGTGTTACGATTCTTAAACCTATTCCGATGTTTGTTGAACCATCTGAATAACTGCTCAGACTTCTGGTATTAAAAACACCTGCTTTGTCTAATCTTCCAGTAAATTGGACAGTATCAGACGGAACAACAACTGGTGTTGCTTTATTGATTACATAATCGGTTCCAGTAATTGATAACTTTGAAACACTAGATGCTTCAGTTTTTATATCACCTGTAACTCGTATAACGGTTCGAGATGATGCAAAGGGTGGAGCATGAATTACATCCTTTATTGTAACTCTTTGAACTTTAGAACCCGATGTTTGGGTTACATTTGACCAGTTTGATTTATTATCAAGTTTTGTTTTTGCTGCACCAGGTGTTAGTGCAGATATATAATACTGAGTGTATCTTGCGTTTATAGATTTAGTATATGGTGTATTTGTAGATTGTCCTGCCAAATAATTTACATCACTAATGGATTGTAGAGGATTATCAATAAGTGCATAAAAATTAACAGTATCTGGAACTCTTACATCCGTATCAATTAATTCCTGACTAGAAACTGTAACATTTGTCATTAGATTTGAACATCCTAATATAGTTAAGGGATCTAAACCAATATTATCCGGAGCATCCAATTTTATGTCTATGAGAGAAATTAGTGTTTCTTCGCTTATTCCGTTGAGTATTGAAGAATCTATACTTAGGGTATAATCATAATACCCACTGCCATGATTTAAAATTTCTATACCATTTATTTGATAATTTCCTGAACCGTTTACAAATGTGGTTAATCTGATTTCTGCACCAGAACCAGACATAGAATTTATAGTTATAGAAGGATTTTGTTCTGAAACTTCTAATTCTGCTTGTGTTCTGTTAATCAAATCTATAGATGCCCAAACTATACCACCATCCTCAACCTCATTATTCATATAATAATCATAAAGATATTTGTATGGAGAATTTATTGATATAGTTCCTTCGCTTATAAGTCTTTCAACTTCATCTAATTTAGTTTCAACATTTATTGTTGAATCTGCAGAATTAGATCCATAGAATGCCGAAATATAGTTATCATCTTCTCCCTGAAATAACCAGAAACATTCATTGCATGTCATTGTTATTTGTTTAAATAGTTGTCCAGGCTTATAACTTGAAAATGTGCTATCGCTGGTTGGTATTCTTGTTGCAGACTTGAAATATATTCCACAATTTCCAGATTCATTTGTAGAATAGGCACCACAAAATTGAACTGATCTCCTATATTGATTGGTTTGATTGCCATCAATATCTAAATTATCAAAACTTATAACAGGAATCCACGAGGATGTTACAAATTTAACAAGATCTTGAGTTATCTTATATAATGGCATCCAAGCATAACCATCATCATATCTTCTTATTCCATATTGATGTGTTGGTTTAATTGTTGAAACATAATCGCCCGATAGATCATCTCTGTTATATGGATTATCCGAAATACAAAGATAAACTATACCGGTTTCTGGTATATAAACATAAAAATTAGTAACAGTAGAAGCTAAATTTGGTTTCCACGGTGTATAATATGAACTTCTATTCCAAGTATTATTTTTAACAACACCTATTATATTGTTTTTTGTCACTCTATATGATACTTCTGCGTCTTTCCATGCAGTCTTATGGGAATCCAAAGAATCCGAAGAAAAGGTACTAGAAGTATTTCCTAATAATAAATACTTGATGTTATTTTTACCATAATTTCTAATGTAGTCTGTTACTTTATTTGCCATTTCTTCTCCTATTACGGCCATGGTGAACAATTTCCGCAAGTTAATCCTTGATTTGGACTGGTGAAACCTTCGGAATAGTATATGTTAAATAGATCTTGAATATTTATGAAGAAAAAATTAGACTGTAATATGCTACCGGACCATTTTGGAAAGAAATGAGTTGCAACCCCATATGTTGCACCATCCCAACCATAACCAGATGTACACCCAACGCACGATGATAACCCATATAGTGTCACCCCGGCAACATATGAAATACCCGCACTATATGTGACTCCAAACTGATAAGGACCATAATTTCCAATTTGAGGTATTTCTGAGAGCGTTTGAGTTATGTCGGGGTTTTGAGGTCCTTGATAATCATTAATTGTTTTTTCAAATACAACCCGTATTCCTGCGGGGTGCATCATATTTGAATATGTTTCCCTATAAATGTCTGCAGTTCTTCCTACTTTTAATAAGTAAGAATAATCCTGAATCCAATCAGAGTCCTGCATTCTTGAACCATTTAGATAAGAACCAGCCAAATCAAAACGATCATTATATTCTCCAGTTACTCCTGGATTTCTGAATTTAAATTTATCATTGGGGAATGCTCCACCATTTAATCTTAAAATATTTCTTTTTGGTTCATACACTTCAATATCGTTTGGATTTTCTATTCCAAAAAGAGAAACGAAAAAATACTTTATTGCATTTATTGTTGTTTTTCTCTGATGAACATTTTTTCTTATAGATTTTATAAATTTTATAAAATTTTCATCAGTTATAGTACCACCATTTTTTTCCAAAAGATTTACATCAAAACCATCGGCATATGTAAACGCAAAACTTTCATAAAATTTTGTTTTCGTTGTTTCGACATCTATTAAATCTAATAGTTTTTCCGATAAAGTATATTGTGCTCCCTCTTCTGTATCACAATATAACCAATCATAATATTTTTGTAAAAAATCAAAAACACTTATTGCTTTTTCTCCGGTAGACTCTATATCTTGTTTCTCATATACAACCCAAAGTGGAATATATTTTGTAATATCATGAAGTCTTCCACAAGGAGATGTTTTAGGAATAAATCCCTCAATGGTTTCTGTTAAATCTTCAGAAGATAGCAGTAAATCAAATAAATCATCTATATCCTTTTGAAGTGTATTCTGTGGTGTTGTAGATGTTACTACTACTGGAATCATGAAGCTTCAACCTCTGTTAGATAAATATTATTAATATTATTTGCATACGGTTTAATGTATCTTTTTTCCAGTGGTAAATTGATTCTAAATTCTTCGGTAGATATTGCAGGAATAGATACTATTCCCTGTGCAATGTTGACTCTACCGTAATCATACCCAGTTATTTCTATGCCAGTAGATGTATCAAATGCTCTTAAATTCACAAATGAATTTCTTTGAGTATTCTGGGTTGTAACCAATCTCAAACTAACTCTGTTTCCGTATATGTCGGTAAATGGTGCTTGTGTTACTAAAATGTTATCCACAAGACCAACTCTAAAGGAATTTGAAGTTCCTACATTTATTTCAGTATTTGGAATTCCAGTTGCTATCAAATTGAAAGTAAAATCATCAGATGATATATCTACCTTTTCATCTGTAAATGCTAGATTTACTTCTTCTGATATTTTCTGTGCATCAAATGACTGATCCAATCTTCCATATTTTATATAATTTACTTGAATGTAAGATTTTACTCTGTTTTCTATATCCTGCCTTTGTCTGTTGGTAAGATATGGATTGTTTATTCTTAAATTTAAAGTAACAGAATAATCAACAACATTTGGTTCTACCAATTCTGGAAAAACAGTTACTACTGAATAATCTCTAAGTATTTGAATTAGATCTAGACGATTTTGTAGGGATACTCCACCAGCAGCATTATCGGGTGCTATAGAAATGAAAACTCTACCAAATTTAGGAGGATACACCTCTTCGCCACCATATACTGCATAGTAACCAGTTGGAACTAAACCTGATTCAGAAATCAATGCGATATAATCTGATTTTGTAACTGCTCTGCCTTGTGCAGAGAACCACTTTGGTGCAACAAATTTTATAGCATTTATATCTGGAGAATCCAATCCTCCTCCAGAAATAAAGCATTCTGGACAGGAAACCCCCACATCCAAATTAGTTCCACTGAAATCTGCATTTGCTCCGTTTATAAATGTACTTATGTCATTTGCTACTTTCCCGGAAGAAATCATATATCTAATTTGAACAGAATCATTTGCAGTTAACGATCTACCAAGACCATTCACTAATCCAAACTGAACAACAAACCCACCAGTGCTTAGTCTTTCTATAAAATAGATATTATCATCTGTTATATTTGAACCAATATTTCCAACTAATTTCCATTGTTTAAATTGTGCTTCTCCATCTAGTTGTACCTTTACTCGTATGCTACTAATATCAACATTTTGATTGAGTATAAAATACTTCTGATTTGTCAAATCAACAGATGTTATTGCAGATAAATCGTTTACTAATGTTCCCTCTGTTATCTGTAAAATACAGTCACTGTCTTGAACATCACCAGATTCTAAATTTCTAAAGGAATACTGAACACCATCTGAATTTACTCCATAAAATACGGAATGTTCTGGTACTTGACCGTTGGATGTCGTGTCAATTCCTGATATAAAAATTTTAGCAGTCGAAGATCTTCTACCCGGAACTGTATATCCTAATGGTTTTGCTAGGGATATGATTGAATCAACTCTTTGCGCTGAATCCAAGAACATTTCACTTGCAACCATATTCATATAATAAGCATAATAAAATGTATTATATGCCATAAGATCTATTAATGTTCTTATTGCCGAAGCTTCGAAGTTATAGTCTTTAATTATTGATTGTGTTTTTAAATAATCAATTAGACTCTTTTTAATATCTTCAAAGTCTAAATTACCAAGGATTTTATCCGGTGAATTGGCCATTATCTTGTCCTCTCTATGCTAACTACTAAGGTCTGTTCTGCTCCTGTTGAAGTATTTTCATAAACTATTTCTATATCGACTACTCTGGGATCACTCTTATTTAATGAAAAATTAACTTCTTTCACCAAAGCTCTTGGTTCATATGTATTGATTACTGATTGAAGTTGTATTTTATATACCGTAACACGAACATCGTTATTGTCTATATTGTCAAATAATAGATCGTAAATGGAGCTTCCAAAGTTAAAATCAAATGGTTTCTCGCCAAATCTACTTAAAACTATATGTTTAATCGATTGTCTTATGCAGTTTCCATCTTTTTTTAAATTTACATCACTAGTAAATGTATTTTTACTAAAAAAGAAGGGTATGTCTGAGAATATATTTTTGACAATTTTCATGCCATTATTTATACTCAGAATAATACATCTAGTATAGAACTTAGCTCTGGTAGACTATAATCTGGATCTCTGGATAGTGTATCTCTAACCAAAGTAAGAGTCATACTTTGATTTGCATCTTTATAGAACCCATTATTTATTTCCGCGACTAACCATCTGCCGCTGAGATTCTTTTCTAGTAAAGGCAATCCACCAACAGTTACCCCTTGTTTTATTGTTATAATATCTCCAATATTAACTTTACTCAATGGTACTATTTGAATCGTTATCATTTGAGAACCAAATTGATTCATAAGTGCTTTTCGTGTCAGTGGTGTTTTTCTTGGAGTATCCCAGAAAGTAGCATAAGTTCTAGTATATTCCATATAATCTGTAAATTTAGCACCAACCTCTGGGCACTTGCAACTACATGGATTCATAGGATCGCTCCATAAACAACCAAGATATTGTTCTCCAAGGTTTTTAGCAATTAGATCACATTCCTTTATTTCTTTATATTTTCTATAAAGTTCAAGATAACTTGGTTCTGCTTGTTTTGGAATGTGTTCCTTTGCAGGACAATTGCAATATGGATCGGTTTTTGGACACGCTGCGTTTGAAACTGGTCCGTCTGGATTGGCACATGTAAACTTTGAACACAGATCGGTCTTTCTGGAGAAAACTATAAACTGTGCTGAGAAATTATCATCAAACACATCATAGTTGGGTGCCATAGTTTTGGGTGAAACCAGACCGTAATCGGTTTCTCCAGTTAAATCATATTTCCAAACATCCTGTGTAACTAAACCTGGTTTATATAGTAAGTAGTCACCATATAACCAATGTAGAGTTGTTTGGTGGAAATACTTTTCTATAGCACCGTGTCCAGTTTCCTGTAGAGAATTTTCAGTGTGAACAAAAGCATGATTAGATAGCGGTTGAGAAAGAGAGGTATCCGAAAAATAATCAGCAGACTGAACTGAAAGAACCTTTAGATCATCCAGTGCCTCCGCTCCCTCTTTTGTCAACCTCATCCATCTGTCTAATTCGTCACCGTACCACCAGTAATAGTCTTGGTATTTGTATGCAAATAGATCACCAATATATCCACTACTATCACCTTCTTTAGCACCAAATTTCTTAGACAACACTGCAAATAGTTTCTGTGGTATGAAGATATTCTTTGGAATATGGAACGACCACCAAGATCTATGAGGTTTGACTTTTCTATATGAATATTGCAGATAACCACTACCATGAGCACTTTCTTTATATTCCGGATCAACATCAGCCGATCTCTGGAACCAATCAAAAGTATTAAGTTGTTCGTTATCTACATCTGGTAGTTCTTCACCATGATACCACGAAGACTTCCACCACCATCCCTTTGGATCTGCCGTATAATACGGATATGATGTTTCAAACCCAACTTCTGGCCACAAATCCATCCCATTGTTTGTTAGTGATGTATCATTTAGATTTCTATAATCTTCCCACCAATGATATTGCTTATCCGTTTCTTCATCGGATACTTTTGTTTTCTTTACTGCAACATCAAACCCATATGGATCCATTCCAATAACAACAACATTATTTCTAATAGTCTGTCTTCCGGTTGGACCAGCAGTCAGAGATACTAGATACGGAAGGAAATATTCAGTTCCTGCATCTCGTATGAATCCATTTGGGAAATCTACAATTCTGTCTAGACCAATTGGTTCTGAAAATTCAATTCTAATATATGTTGATAATTGTTCTTTCTTTAAGTTAGCAGGAACAGATGTTGTTTTTATATCAAAAAGGTTAAATGTATTTGAGAAAGATAAAGCGTCTGGTGCAATTAATCCCTGGGTCGTATCGCCATAATCTTGGTTTAGAACAAACCCAAAATTATTTGGTGTTTGACTTTCTGGTAAAGACACTAATGCTTTTTCTTGGAACCAAATATTATTTAAACAGAACTGTGGATTTGGAGAATATGGTTGTTCTCCGTATTCATTGAATGGGAAATTATTTAAAGGATTTGAATCTTCATAATTGTAATTCCTATATAACTGTCGCTGTGTTACAAACGGTGATTGATATTTTTGAGAGTAATATGGGTGCTTTGTTCCACTCGGACTAACTGTCTGATTTTGTGCAGGTTGTCCCCATGCAAAATTATACAACCATTCACCCAAGGTTGCGCCGGTTATACCCTTTGATCTAGCCAATAGTTCATATCTACTACCTCTTATTGATTTCTTTTTAATTGACTTGATATTATAGAGAGAAGATTTTGATCTAATTGGACCTGTTCTACCACCAACTATGCTACCAGTAAGACCTGTAGAAACATCAGTAAATACATTCTTACCCGGAATAGTAGAATAGAAGAATGCCTTTCTATTCCACCACTCTTGATATAAATCATTAAACTTTTGAACTATTCCCTGTTGAACTATATCCCTTGTATATTCTAATAATTTTATTTGTGCATTTAGAATTTTTATTTCTTGCTTTGCTCTTCTTGCTTCAACCTCCAAATACAATGGATTGAAACACAATTTATTATAACAATCTCCAAGTTCTAAACATTTTCTTGCAACTGCTTTGTCACCATTTGGACCAATGTAATCATCGATGTCTGCAAACGCCGCGCCGCCTCCTGGTGTGAAACCATAATTATAATACCATCTATCCTCTGTTCCTATGAATTGAGCAATAGCATTCATGAATTTTTCTCTAGAACATTCTTTTGCCCATTCTGGTAGTGGTGTAAATGTTTTTCTCTGTTCCGCTGAACAGTTGCAACAATTATATGAATCAAATTCGTCGTCAGAACCGGGGGCGCCAGTAGCACCTTCTAGGAAGTTATTACACTTCATGCATTGGCCTGGTGGTAGAACTAATAGTGGAACTTCACCAAGACCATCGACATAATTAAATCCAATACACGCGGATGGTTCTCTACTGAACACACTACCGGTAAGTGGATCTGTACAACCTTGTTTTAAGCATGCCGAACCTCCTTCCTGACAAATATCAATTGGTTGACTGCCACCAGATCCACCACCAACTATAAATAATGAAAAATGCGGATACCATAATCCATGCAATCGACTACATTTTTCACAGGAAGCAATAATATCGCCGCCGGGACTATAGTAGTTAAAAAGATTATCTAATTGCCATAATGTTGGTTCTGCCTTTTCGTCGCATGGTTTGCCATTAGAGTATTGCCTAAGTGGTGGTCCAGCTGGTCCAGGACCCGGTAAGTTTTGTTCGGTGTCTCTTATGATGCCTTTATACTCTAAATTATTAGTTTTAGCTCGAACGCATCCACCATATCCGTTAAAAAGAAGTCTATAAGTTTTCCCACACAAACTAACTTGAGAATTTATTCTATCTTCAATATTTTTTCTTACATTTTCCCATATACCACTATTGCTATAATAGTCATAACACTGTGTTGAAGAGTATCCATTCAAACCTCCACTGGTGCTTTGCCAAGAACAATTTTTAGATTTATTTTTATCAATTATAGTCCATTTTGGTGAACTTCCTGGAGGACCGTAACAGTGAAAAGCTCCGCATTTTAAATCTGTAAATGTAGTAGTGGTGTTAATGCCTAATTCTTCATTGATATATGTTTGTATTTGCTCTGTAGCTACTCTCCCGTTTTGATCATAGCCACCTATAAAACCACCATTTAGTAATGTAAAATTTGCATAATCGGAATCATTTGGTTTAAGATTTCCATAAATACTACCATCGAATTCACTCGTACCACAAGCAACAGCAGAACCACAGCATCGTTTGACGGGATCTACTATGCCTCCTGGTGCGCCGTAAAGGGAATTAGTCCAGGGGGTATCATTCCGCGTGAGTTTAAATGTGTCTGGCATACCTATCCCTTCAGGAGGACAATATACATCCCAAAGCAGCCCCGAATCGCTTGCCGTACCACCATCTTCAACTCCTCCAGGCAACCACCATAGATTGTTACAAGACCATAAATCCATTTGATACTCATGCGAACTCTCATATCTAAGGTAGTCATAATAACCTAACCCGGGCCACACCCACATACTATTTGACGAATCATTTTGCATAACATATCCCCAATTAGTGGGATCTGCAAAATTTTTAGCTTCTATTCTATATGGTTGGATAAAGTCTCGTGTTGCGTTTCCTTCATCATCTGGACCTTTAATATTAAGGGGATAATAACCGTAAAGGTATTTAAAGTCTACAACAAAGGATGAAATTGTAAAATCTCCATTGCACAGATACGAAAAATCACCACTAGGTCCGCCTGACCCTATTTGTGAGGAGTCAGAATCTCCAATAAAATTTGAAAGTAAAACAGGCTGTTGTGTTGAAGATGAAGAGCAACAGGGCAATAGTCTACTCTCTATCCACGAATTTGCCTGTGTTATGTAATTTTGAACATTTTGTAAAAAAGATTCAGCATCAACAATTTTATTTTGTAAATTTACAATTTCTCTATTATATTGAGAAACACCTCGTTGTATCACATTCGCTACATAGTTTTGTATGTTATTTTTTAAGTTAAAGAATTGTCCAATAGATTCTTTATACCACGCATTTGGATTATAGTCTTCCTGATTAACTCCTGGTGGTAATGTAAAATTTGGATTAAGTAAATCTATAGATAAGGTTAATCCGTTTTGTATTTTATCGTTTTTAACATCATAATCGATTACATCAGTAAACGAACCAGCGGCCACTACACTATAGTCTTGTTCTCCCCCAAAGATTCCGTTTTTACCGAATAAAGCTGAGTATTCATCTGGATTGGTTATACCAAGAGGATTGGTAAATATTTCATTATCCGCGGTTCCTCCCACGGATTGCACCGAACAACAAACAACACATCTATATACTTCCCATTCTCGTTTTAGATTTTTTAATCTTACAAACTCTTCTCTTTTTTCCTTCAATGGTTCTCTAATTTTAGTTTGTATAGTGTGTAATTTTTTAATTTCTAATTCCGTTATATCAAATTGTGGTTGCCATGCAACATTCGACCATCTGGAATCCTTTTCTCTATCCAAATAATCCCACCATATAATTGCTTGATTATCTCGCATTGAACCAAAACCAATATCAGTGGAATAGTGAATATTATATTGAAATGGGGTATTATATGTTTTGTTATTATAAAAACCAAAGACATTATCTCGCAATAAAGTATTTGGAATTGTATAAAATGTTATATCTTCTGTAGCGGATGATTGCTGAGAAACTATGGGATTAGTATCTACTGATTCAGATATTAATTTATATTCCTCTATGTGTTTTACTTTGGAAAAATCTCGGTGGTAATTATAGTCCACAATAGAATATGTAAACCCACTCTTGCTACTTAAAAAATCAGAGTATAGATTTTTATAATTTGGATCGGTTTTAGTGTAATGTGACATGAATGCATGATTTTGAAATAGAGTTAATGTGTCCTTTTGATTGGAAACCTCTACATTTAAAACTCTACTAAAATCTGCATAGTCTTCGCTATTTAAATCAAATATCAAACCGGCGTCACTATTTTCCTGATCTTTCAGAAGTTTTTCCAAAGATTTAAAGTGCCAACCATTTTTATCTTTCCAGAAAAAGTAGTTTGGTGCCTCTGGATTATCTTTTGGAACTGCATAATTTGTGATGTAGGACATCAACGACGCAAGATTTATTTGTCCCTGCGGCACACCATTTGGTAAACTTATTTCTCCGTTTTTAAGCCATATTCCATTTTTAGTTGATTCTATTTCTATTGGAAATAAATTTAACTTTCTAGAAATTTCATTTACTAATCCGGGAATGCTTTCGTTATTATTTTCATCCTTTGCAATATAACCTATGAAGTCTTTATCAAAATCTAATAGTGATTTGTTAAATTGAGTATTAAAAATTTCATCAGAAAGGAATTCTAACCGATAGACTATTGCCTTTTCGGTTGTACCTAATTTTGGAGCGTTTATTTCTGCAAAATTATTAATAATTTTTGCATTGCATATGAAAAATTCATATTTTATAATTTCGGTGGTATCAACGAAACCAAACTCAACCGTTAATAATTCATTTCCTGATATATTAAATTGTCCAACCCAATCTAATCTATCTAAAACATCTATATGACCAGACACAAAAGGAGTAAATAAGCTTTCATTGATAGAAAGCGACATCATTCTACTCTCCCCGGTCTTTGCAAAATCTGGGGATACTATATCGAAACTAGAAATTATTTCCCATTCAGATCTATCTTTTGTAAAATTTTTAATTTTATCTATTTTGACAGATCGTAAAAAAGATACAAGTGGACTCTGTGACTGATCGGCAATTGGATTTAAAGTTTCAATGTTTGACATATTATATTGTTATTCTTAAAGATAGATTTCTTCCAATATCACTAGTTTTTAATGCCTGATTGTACAATTCCAATATACTCGAAAGTGCAAAGGGTTTTGGAATTTTTATAACATACTTTTTGTATAATTTTTCCAATTCATCTTCTTTTAATGTTTTAACTTTTATAGAACCAAAAGAAGAACTAGTTACATACTTATATAGAACTGTATTTCTTAATGTCGTGGTGTCAGTATAAGATCCAGGTGCGATGGATGTACTAGTGGGATCTGCATGGAGATTAGTTAATGTTGATCCATTCAATATTCTGTATGGACTTATGACTTCATCTTCCATGTTACCTCTATCAATATAAAAATATTTAGGAGTATTTAGATTATCGACTATTTTCTTTGTGAGTTGTATTACATTATTAGTAGTACCGATATCTGCTATTTGAAATTTACCATTTACTTTTCTCAAAAATAAGAAATGTTCATCTCCATTTATAATGCCGGATCCACCAGTACAGACTAAATTTCTCATTTCTTTTCTCCACTCTAAAACTATTCTATGTTTAGTAGTGTCTATAGAAGTTCCTGTTGGATTGCAATTTACCATGACATCACCATCCCTTACATTTGGTAAATCCCAAGTAAAGAAAGACGATCCTTGATATGTCGTAGAAAGATAGTTAAGGTACGAGGAATATTCCATAGGCCAATCAAGATGTGGATCTATTATTTGATTTGCTAAAAACAAAACCCAGGAATATTTTGGATTTTTGTAATAATCGAAGGATACCTTTTCTGGACTGACGCCATCTGACAAAATATAGGTTTCAAACAAGGTTTCATTTTCAAGTGTAGACTGAGTTAGTGATATCTTTTTAAAAATATCAGCAACCACTACAGTTTTTTCATTTGCAAATGTGTATTCTAATTTTGGAAAAGAAGAAAATAACATTATCCACCCACCACCGATCCAATTGCTCTACTTGCGCCTGCACCCACACCACCCCCATAGAAAGAGCTAGATCTACTTATCACAATGGTACTAAATGGTGCAGCAAGTGCTGGTTCCAATTCCACAAACGATAAAGAAATTGATTGAGCTAGAGGTTTTAGTTCAGATCCACCGGATACTGCATATGAATTCTTAAAACCAGATTTATTTACAGTTACTGCATTCAATAAAGAAAACTGTGGAAATCCACACCAATCGCTATCGATATTTGGATTATTTCCAGGACCAATTCCGAAATACCAAAGAGGTGGATGTCTCACTGTTCTGGTGGTTGGACCTGCTAATGGAAGAGCGGTTGGTAACTGATATGCTTGAAAAAACTCAGCAACACCAGAAGCAGCTGCAGAATCTTCTTCAGTTAACGCTGCAAGCAGCAATTTAAACTGATAAACTCGCTTATTCATGCCCTGAAATGTGGTGTCAGACATGTCCATGCTAGTTAAATTGCCAATAGTTAGATCGTTTAATTTCTTCAAAAGATCAGGAACTATGTTTGCTACGCCCGCGGCCGCATCAAAAAGATCAGCAACGCCAAATAAGTCTGCAATCTGTCTTGCTGTTTTTGATGGATCTGCCTTTGTTACGGTATCGGGTGAATTTATTGCAGTGTTATATGACGCACTAGCAAGTGTTGAAAATTCAGTTGGAGCAGGAACAAACACAGATCCCAATAGTGGTAGACCAGATGGTGGTATGCCCGCAGCGGTGGTATTTTGCGATCTCAGAAAACTATTATGTGTATATTCATAGGCAAAAAATTTCAACCAAAGGGGAACTCTTTTTTGTAGTTCCTCCGAAGCGGGATATACATGGTGAAACATTGCCATTTATGATTTACCTCTTATAGATATTAGTATGCCGTATAAAACAAAATACATTCCAGACAATCCTACAAAATATATAGGTGATCCAAAAAGAATTATTTGTCGTTCTTTGTGGGAGAGGAAATTTTGTAAGTATTTAGATCTAAACAAAAATGTAGTGCGGTGGTCATTTGAGAGTATAAAAATACCCTATATGTCTCCAATAGATAAAAAGGTTAAGAACTATATTCCAGATTTTCTAGTAGAAACAAGAGATAAAAATGGCAACATAACTACTACAATGGTAGAAATAAAACCAAAAAAACAAACAGAAGAACCAAAGGTGGGTAAAAAGAAAAAGAAAACTATTATAAATGAAAGTTTAACCTACGCGGTAAATCAAGCAAAATGGAATTCTGCTAAAATTTTCTGCGAAAAACATAGTATTCGATTTCAGATACTTACAGAGGAGGAGCTATTTTGAGTTACGATAGAACCGGCCGCTCTCTTCAACAATTTAAACAGACAGTATTACGGGCTGGTGGACTACAACAGGTCAGCAGATATGAAGTTATGTTTTCTTCTCCAAGTGGAATGATGAAGACATATCCAGAAAATGTTACACTGCCACCTAGATCATTTCAAACCACACCATTTACAAATTGGGGTCCGGATTATAATATACCAACTAAAAGAGAATATGGTGAATGTGCCATGTCTTTTTATATTTATCAAGATTGGTATGAAAGAAGATATTTTGAACGATGGATGGATGCAGTAATCCCCCCATCACCAGCATCAGACGGCGCAGCGGCCGCCGGATTGGGGCCAATAGAAATAGCAGCCGGTGCCATAGGCCTAGGCGGAGCAAGTGGTCTTTTTCAAGATACGACAGTGTCTGCTGAAAATTATTCAGATTATACCAAACCATATTCTTCATTTGGTGGATTAATACAAATAAATTGTCTATCGACACAGTCAAATACTAGCAACTCATCTGGAAGTGGTTCTGGTATAAATGCTAGTATGATTATGAGAGATGCATATCCACTTTCAATCACACCAACAACAATGAGTTCAGAGGCTTCTGGTTATGGAACTCTTGTGGTTGTTTTTACATTTAGAGATTATTCGTTCTATTGAAAATTATGGAGTTACTATGGCATTAACTGATATTTTAAAATCATCTACACCGAAATACACCGACATCATCCCATCTACAGGCAAAAAAGTCTGGTATAGACCATTTTTAGTTAAAGAAGAAAAAATTCTTCTAATAGCACAAGAAACTGCAAGTGAAAAGGAAATATTAAAAGCAATACAGCAAGTAGTAGAGTGTTGCTTTGATGGTATACCCGATGCATCCTCTATACCACTTTTTGATCTAGAATACTTATTCATTAAACTTAGATCAAAATCTGTACAAGAATTTGCATCTCCAATATTAATATGTCCAGAAACAAAAGAAGAAGTAACATTAAAGATAAACTTAGATGATCTGGAAATAATTAAATCTAAAGATCACACAAATAAAATAAAAATATCGGATAAAATTATAATAGGAATGAAATATCCTAGTCTATCCATGTTCATCAATACTGATATAGAATCGATGGAATTGGAAGATGTATACGATCTAGCGATAAAATGCATAGAATATATCGAAACTCCCGATGAAAAAATAGAAATGAATTCGGTAGATATAACCGAAGTCAAAGATTTTGTAGATAATCTTACAAAGAAACAATTTGATATGATAATTCATTTCTTTTCTACTATGCCAAAGATAGAAAAAACAATTTCTTATAAAACATCAGATGGTACAAAACGATCAATAACACTAAGGGGAATAAAGGATTTTTTCGGATTTGCCTCAGTCACACCAACTTAAATGTTTTTTTTGATGTAAACTTTAAATTAATTCACACATATCATTATAGTTTACACGAATTAGAAAGCATGATTCCTTGGGAAAGAGACATTTATCTTGCGTTGCTGAGGCGATTGATAGAGGATGAAAATAATAGAATTGCAAACGAACAGAATATGTTAAATGCATTGAGGAAGAAAGGACGAAGATGAAAGAACAAAAAGATATAGAAGGATTAAAAAAAGCATTCTTGGATATCTTTTCAAGCACAGTTCAGGTCAATTCAAGACCGATTGTGCAGTCCAATTCCTTAAATATAGACCCTCCCCCACAGGGGAGCGGTCTTTCAGATTCTGGTGGGGTCAATCAAGATAAAGAAATTAATATCAATTTAACAATTGATGGAGGACCAAAAAATTCAGATAGAGACTATAGTAAAAATGTATCGTTTAATAGTAACAAAAGCACCTATAATATAAACTTAAAAAAAAATGAAACACCTGTAGAAAAAATACTTCTACAGAATTCGAATATTTTAAATTCTTTAAATCCATTAAGTCTATCAAGAATTGATAATAATAATATCAATAATGAAAACCTATTCATACAAAATAAAAATATAACCAATGTAAATTTACAAAGGACACTTAAAAATAAAAGAAAAAATGTTGCATTTATGAGTTTCATTACGAAGAATCCTTATAATTTTGCAACAAATATAGGAAAATATTACATTACAGCAAAAAATGATAATAGAAAAATCAATAATTTAAAAACAAATGAAACAAAAAATTTAAACTTTAGTGAAAAAAATAATAATTTAAGAACAATCAATAACATAGAAACCATTATTGATAATTCCAATAACATTCAGACAACCAATCAATCTGATAATTACACGATTAATAAAGGTAATGATGTGTCTAATAAATCTGATAATTACACGATTAATAAAGGTAATCAAGTAAATAATCAATCTGATAATTACACGATTAATAAAGGTAATCAAGTAAATAATCAGTCGAACTCATCATTAACGATTAATAAAGGTAATCAAGTAAATAATCAATCTGATAATTACACGATTAATAAAGGTAATCAAGTAAATAATCAATCTGATAATTACACGATTAATAAAGGTAATGATGTGTCTAATCAATCTGTTTGGATATCAAATAATACTACTAAAAATACAAACACAAAAACAGAAAATATTACTAAAACGGATCAACGCGATGACTCCGAAGGAAAAATAATAAAAGCAATTAGACAAAAAGATGGAAGTATTATCTTTGAAAGAGAAAATACAGAACAAAAGAGAACAACTCTAGTTAATTTAACGGAGTATGAAATAAATGGTAAAACCGCAAAGGTAATATTGGATAGAAATCCAAATGAAACAACAATTCTGAAAAATGAATCTTTGCAATTAAATAATAAAATACTAACCGAAAATAAAAATACAAAAAACATAGATCAAATAAATCAAGATATTGTTAATCACAATACGAAACAATTAAATAACCCAAATTATACATTCTTAACTAAAGAATCATATTTGACAGTAGATCCAACAAAAGGAGAAACTGCCAGAGATGTAGAAAGAATGTCATTTAAAACACTACAAGAGCGTTTAGTGAATAGAATAGAGGCCAGAACTATTTTGTCCAATAAAGAAAATAAAATATTAATTCCTGCGTTTTCTGGTGGTGGTATAGTAAATTCATCTAAAATATTAAAAATTGGCGGTGGTGGTACTGCGTTAGTTGGTGAAAGTGGTTCTGAAATGATAATTCCAACAAAGTTGCCAAATGAAACTAAAACTGTATCTATGTCACCAAAAGATGTTCTATTGGGAAATGAAACTTCAGAAATAAAATCATCGACATCTGATAATATTTCAAAGACAATTGAAAAAAATATGGATCTAAAAAAACAATCATCAACGAGCGAAGCACTAGAGGAAGAGAAGAATAAAGATGAAGAAAAAATAAAAGAAAGAAATCAAATAAACAACACCACCAAGGATACAACTAATCAATTAAACAAACCTGCACCACAGAATAATATAAAAGTAAATCCGGGTCCTTCTAGCGTTGAGAGATTTAAAAGTTTAATACGAAACAATCCAATCTGGCGAACACAACATATGTAAAAACCCCCACACTAGGTGGGGGTTTTATGTGTTCACTTAATTTATTTGACTTAATTTATCAAACCCCGGTCCATCCCGATACTGGATTCAAATCTAGATTATATGTAATTGAACCATCTGTAGAAATTGGTGTTATATTAATTCTTTGAGATGGATCTACATTATGAATAATGAAATTTCCGTTCGAACCAAGTTGAGCTGTTGCATTTTTAATTGTAATAGATGAATTGGTATTATTGAATGAGCCTTCTTGAACAATAGAAAGATTAGTATCACCGCCAAGGTCAGCACTGAAATTTATATCTGCACCATCTTGTTCTAATATATCAAAATCAACACCATGCTGAACATGAATTTGACCGACTGTACTATTACTGGTGGTTGTTTTCAATTTTCCAATATATGTTCTAGAAACATAATCAGGTCCTGACTGACCAGAACCGTATTCTGGCATGAAAAATAGAACTGGTCCTATATTCTGCTGAGAACTGTTAGGGGAAGATCTAAGTTCTAAAACTGTATCGGTTTGCGACAAAGCAAATCCCTTTGAAACATTACATTGAACATAATTTCCCTGTAACGCTATACTTCCAAGGATACTTGTATTTGGTCCAACATTGAATTTAGTTGCTGCGGTAACTGTCGAACCACTAGCATCTATTCCATATCCAGGAGAACTAAAACTCATAGAAGTCAAGTTAAACCGTGAATTTTCACCACTTTGATTTAAAGTATTTCTTTTTATAGTTTTTGCCGTACCAGATATTTTATACTTTATTGTTTGGAAATTATTATATGTTATTGTGGTATTTTCTTTCGTTATACCCGCATTATCCTTTAGACCAATCACATTATATAGACTACCGGGAAAGTTGGTAGGTGCACCAGAGGTAGAGTTCAATGATAATGTTTGTGCAGCAAAGGTGAATGGTTTTGCCTGTGGAATACCACTAATAACATCAGTGTGATCTCCAATAAAAAGACCACCAGTTCCCAGACTTAATGGATAATCTCCACTAACTCCAACATTTACGAAGAATTGTGCAGCAGTATTGCCTGCTGGACCAGATACTCCGATCATTTGTCCAAATGGTGGATGTAGAGGAGCAAATGTGCTAAATTTGCAGAAAACTACAGAATCATTATATCCGGGTACACTAGTGGAAGGAGAGGGTAATGTTGCTCCAGACGCTCCAGACGCTCCAGGACCCCAGAGAGACCAGTTAGATACTATATTGCAATTATGTGTAGCACCAGAAGCCCCCGCCGATAAACCTAGCCAGTAATATGTTGCCATTTATTTTCCTTTCGTATGAATGTATATATGTATAATAGAAACAACCCCGAGGCCTTCGGGGTTGTCGGACCGGAGATGCTATCTCTGGTGGGGTTAGTCTTCAGCGAGCTTCTTGAAATATTCAAGAGCATCGGTCGAGTCATCTGACTCTTCCTCGACTGGGGGCTTCTTGGTCTTGGTAGACCCACCCCATTGCTTTTCGGCAATTTCCTCTTCTTCAACATCCTCTGCGGTTCGTTGACCCATTGGAGCCTTACCACGAATATCACCCTTCAGAACGCTTTCCAACTTAGTCTTAAGTTCTTCGTAAGACTTAAAGTTAGAAGGATCTGTGAATTCCTTAAGAGCATTCTGAGTGTTCCAAATCTTTTCTAGTTCTGCATCAGCACCACCGAGCAGAGCAGAAGACGAATCAAACTCACTCTTGTCGTAGTTGACATAACCACCAACATTACGAACCTTGAGCTTAAAGTTTGCGCCAGTCCAGAAAT
>JACCDP010192501.1_pt1 | contig 25356 bp, 27 predicted proteins | sample 7445841 | NCBI WGS metagenome assembly JACCDP01 (sample SAMN15323441, study PRJNA562643) | freshwater metagenome | isolation source: river surface water | place: USA:Blue River Watershed | collected 2017-08-17 | reverse complement strand
TGTAAAAGTAGACAATGATAAACCAGCATCTATCAAATGTATCATACCCACCAAAAGTGGCAACTGCAATTGCCGAACTACAAGACTTCATAGCAGGTTGTCGTGATGCTCGTGAAGCCAGAAAAGCCTTGGCGGTGAAATTGGTTTACCAAGATTACTTATACGAAGAGATCCAGACAATTTTAGATGTGTCTTTAGGTTCGATAACTGGTTGGAAGCAAGCTTACGAGCAAAACGGACTTAATGGCTTAAAGTTAAACCATAAAGGGCGAAAAAGCTATTTGAGTAGCGAACAACGAGAACAAGTGTTAAGTTGGTTGCAAACCAAGAACTGCTGGGAACTGGGGGAATTGGAGTACAAATTAGCCTTTGAATATGATGTGGTTTATGAGTCAAAGCAAAGTTACTATGATTTATTCGATGCTGCTGACATAGCTTGGAAGAAGACCACAAAGTTAAATCCCAAAGCCAACCCAGAGGCTGTGGCAGAAAAAAAAAAGAGATTGAAACACTACTGGCAAGCAAGCGTTCCGAAATAGAAACCGGAAAATTGAGGGTATTATTAATTGATGAGTGTCATTTAATGTGGGGAGACTTAAGTGGCTATGTCTGGGGGAGAACTGATACAGAAATCACAGTTCCAGTGGTGAATGAGCGCAATAAACAAACATATTATGGGGCAGTTGATTATCTTGAAGGAAAATTGCTGCTTAGAGCTTACGATAAGGGGAACTCAGAAAATACAATTGATTATCTGCGATATTTACTAAATGAGTCTGGCGAGCAACAATTGTTACTTTTTTGGGATGGTGCGACCTATCATCGTTCCAAAGAAATTCAAGAGTTTTTGGATGAAGTTAATCAAGGTTTGACAATTGACCAATGGAAAATACGCTGCGTCCGTTTTGCACCCAATTGTCCAGAACAAAATCCTATTGAGGATATTTGGTTACAAGCCAAAACATGGGTGCGGCGTTTTTGTGCCTTAATTCCAACATTCTCACATTTGAAATGGATGTTTGAATGGTTTATTCGACACACTACCTTTGATTTTGCCACTCTTCAGATGTACGGATTTTTTTCAAAAATCAAATAGGAGTCCTATAAACAATAATAAACCTTACCATTCTTCGGATTTATTACCTGAAAAGAATCTGTATCAATAATTGAAGGTAAAGCCCGATTATTAACTAAAATATTTTGTGGTTTAATATCTCCCAAAACATAACCAGCAGCGTGCAGTGCTTCAATAATTGAAACAATATTCAGCGCCGTTGTGTGCAGAAACCGCCAATCAATCTCAAGTTTCAAAGCTTTACGACGACGGGGATTATAAACATCAAGAAGTTCTTTTCCATCCTTAATTTCAGGCATCAGAAAGCCCACAAAATCACCCTGATCATTTTTCAAAACTGACTTAGGCCAAGCAAAAGAAACATGATGAAGATGGGAATTTGGTTCTGTGGGTGGATGTGCTATCATTACCGCTAACTTCTGCACCCGTTCAGGTGTTGAAGAATGGTAAATTTTCGCTAAATAACCTTTTTGATTAGTTCGCCAAACTTTCGCTTCACCACTATTAGCAATCTCTTCACCCAATAGAGTAATTGATTTTCCTGTAATGGCACAGGTAAGAACTGTCATATAATTTTAATTAGATGGGTTGAAATAAATATCAAATGGTATTTGAAAAGTTGCAAAATCAATTTCTAACCCCTCTCCAAACCTCTCCCCTGCAAGGGGAGAGGCTTTAAAATGCCCCGTTTCACAACTTATCTTTTCATGTCCCCTCTCCTCTTAGGAGAGGGTTAGGGAGAGGTTCTTCTCTACTAAATCTCTTCTTCAAAGAGACACAAAAGCAAGGTTTTATCATCATCAGTGCGAGAATTTAACCTTTCAGAATTGAGAAAATCAATTACATATTTTTCATCATCTTCTGGTTTAGCAGTTTCTCGCAAATATTCCTCCAAAGGTTTAAAGAATGGCGCATGAGGTTTCCAGTCACTCAAACGAATTGCCACTTTTTCTAATCCATCAGTAGAAGCACAAATAAACTCTTGTTTGCCTGAAATTACCTTTACCTGCATTTCCTCCAGTGCATTAGCTGAAGTGACAAAAGTTGTTTCGTTGAAAAATTCCCCCTTATCTGGTTCAAACAATAATTTATATTCTGCATCTTGGGAACACACTACCATAAAACCATCCCCAATTTGCATAGCTGCAACCCATTCAGGAGTCGCTATAAAAACTAAAAGTGTACAAGCTAAATCATTGACAGGATAACCTTTATTATCTGCTTTTTCATTTAACGCAGTAATAACATCCTTGATAAATTTAGTAAAAACTTTCTTAGCTTCCATTTCCGAAAGTGGTTGAGTAAAACCTTGTTTATCAGGAAGTTCATTAATATCAGCAAAGCATTTAATTACAGTTTCTACCGCCAATTCAGAACCGAAGTGAGAATATTTAGCACTTCCAGCACCATCAGCAACCGCGCCCACAATCACATCCTTAAAAATGCGATAATTTCCGTAGTCTTGACAAGGTATTTTCTGCTCTTTATGACTCGTTCCTGTTGCACAACGCGCTATAGCTTTCCAACCCACAATAAATAAATCCCCTGTATATTTTATTAGACTTTATAACCCCTCTCCAAACCTCTCCCCTTGTAGGGGAGAGGCTTTAAAACTCCCTGTACAAAAACTCATTTTTTCATGTCCCCTCTCCTCTTAGGAGAGGGTTAGGGAGAGGTTCTTCTAGCTTATACACCCTCTAAGTAGTAATTTGCCCCCATCCCACCGGCGGTAATGCCACAGCTTCACCTATTTTGCCACTAGAAACCCGTTTCATGGAAGTGGAAAGCCAAACAAATAAAGAGCGAAAATCTAAACCATTCAGGGTCACTGGAGGACGTTCTGGAGGGGCAATTTGTCGGAGTTTATTCATATCTGCACCCTGAACACCAACGGTAAAAAACAACATTCGGCGCTGTGCGTCTTCTTCTCTCACTCTTTGCGCTGCACCTTCCCAATAATCTGTAGGCGCACCATCGGTAATTAAAAATACCCAAGGACGATAATAATGGACACCGTTATCTTTATAAGACTGTTTGCGGGTTTCTAATAAATCCAAAGCGTATTCTATAGCTGCACCCATTGGGGTGACACCATCTGTTTCTAGCTTAGGCGGTGTAAAATGGTCTATGGTGACAAAATCTTGCGTCAGTTTCACCGGTCCAAAGGTGACAATAGCAACTTCTACACTTAAAGAGGCTTGAGCATCTTTCATCACATCTTCTTTGAAAGCTGCCAAACCCCTATTTAACTCCTGTATAGGTTGTCCTGACATTGAGCCAGAGGTGTCAAGCAAAAGAATTACCGGACAACGATTTTCCGGGTTTTCCACAAATTCGGGCATTCCTACTGGCATTATTGATACTCCTGGTTAATCAAAGTTAAGATGCAAAGTATCTAGTTTAGATTTCACTTGTTACTATATAGCTTAACATTAGTGTGAGTACGGAATCAATACCCATAACTGCCTAAACTTGAATAATGTAGCACATACCATAACCTGGATAATAAATACCAGTTTACAGTTAAATAAATATAAGAAAATTCAGAGATCTATGAATTTTTTGGCAGAAAAACCGCAGGAGAAATTTTGAAAAATTCTCCCAACTTTTGAATATGTTCAACTGTTAAGCTGTTGTGCATTTAATTTGTATAAATGAGACAGGCAAGATGCCTGTGCCACAAGAGTTCAAGAATTTATGACTATACAATTTAGCTGCATAACAGCTTAGCTTACGTTTCTTGTTGAGAACATAAGATGGGAAATAGATCCATCTTAGCTTTCATTAAATGTAAGTATTCAGCTATATCACTTGTTTCCAGATACCCGACTTCTAAGATAGATTTATCCTTTCCGAATAGAATCAATCAAAGAAGTCGGGTATCTTATCACCTTCCCCAAAATCCCCCGATCCGGTAAACTCAGAAATACCGCGTTAATTCCCATAACTTCCATCATGTCCGATTCCCAAGTAAGTGCTGCTGTTGCGAAACTTTACGACACCTACCCATTCCCTCCCGAACCCATCCTCGATGAACCACCACCAGGATATAATTGGCGTTGGAATTGGTTAGCTGCTTACAACTTTTGCACAGGTAGAAAACCACAAAAACAAGATATCCGCATCTTAGATGCTGGTTGTGGTTCTGGAGTCGGTACAGAATATTTAGTACATCTCAACCCCCAAGCGCAGGTAGTGGGAATTGATTTAAGTGCTGGTACATTAGAAGTAGCCAAAAAACGCTGTCAAAGTTCCGGTGCTGATCGTGTAGAATTTCATCACCTGAGTATTTACGATGTAGAACAGATATCAGGAGAATTTGATTTAATTAACTGCGTTGGTGTGCTTCATCATCTACCAGATCCCATTCGCGGTATTCAAGCATTAGCGAAAAAACTCGCCCCAGGTGGACTAATGCACATCTTTGTCTATGGAGAATTGGGAAGATGGGAAATACAACTAATGCAAAAAGCGATCGCCCTTCTCCAAGGTAACAAACGCGGTGACTATCGTGATGGTGTCCAAGTCGGGAGAAAAATCTTTGCCTCGCTACCAGAAAATAACCGTCTTGTCAAGAGAGAAAAAGAAAGATGGGCAATGGAAAACCAGCGAGATGAATGTTTTGCGGATATGTATGTCCATCCCCAGGAATTTGATTACAACATTGATACATTATTTAAACTAATAGACTCTGCTGGATTAGACTTTGTAGGTTTTTCTAATCCTGGATTTTGGCAACTAGAAAAGCTGCTAGAAAAAGCACCGGAGTTAATTGAACGAGCCGCAGAACTCACAGAACGCCAACGTTATCGGCTCGTAGAATTACTGAATCCTGAAGTAACCCATTACGAATTTTTCCTCAGTCGTCCCCCTCTACCTAAAACCGACTGGTCAGCAGATAGCACATTATTAGCAGCAATTCCCGAACTTAACCCATGCATAGATGGGTTTCCCAGTCAATGCTTATTTAACTATGATTACCAAATAGTTAACTTATCAACAGCCGAACTTGAGTTCATGCAAAAATGTGATGGTTCTGCCAAAATAGCCGACATTATCAATCAAAGCGAGCTAGACTTAAATGGAGTAAGACATCTCCTCAAACAACAACTAATCTTACTCACCCCCGCTTCATGAAAAAAATCATTACCCAGACAATGGTCTGACCACTGACAACTGACCACTAACCACTAACAAAAATAAGTTAATTGTTTTTTTCTAAAGTATTGTTACCGGATCGTGATATGATTCAACTGACTGAATGTGCAGTCATCTCATATTAGCTGTACTGGTTTCAAGTCTCGTGAGCTTGTCAGACGAATCAATTGCACCGACTCAGACAACACAACAAGATACGAAATCTGGTTTTGATGAAACAGAACCAGCAGGTTCTTCCATGGAAGAATTCTATCAACTCTATCAGAAGTTGTTAGTAATCACACTTGTGTTGACGGGGATTATTTTTATCTCTGTGTGGATTTTTTATTCCTTAAACATTGCCCTCAATTATTTCATTGGGGCGTGTACAGGTGTGGTTTACTTAAAAATGCTGGCTAAAGATGTTGAGAGGCTAGGTGGCGAAAAAAAAGGTTTAAGCAAAAATCGTTTTGCTTTGATCATGATACCGATTATATTGGCAAGTCAATGGCACCAGCTACATATTTTGCCTATATTCCTGGGGTTTCTCACCTATAAAGCTACCCTCCTCATCTATATGGTGCAAACTGTATTTATTCCTGAAGCTTAAAACTCAGGCTCACTACAGACAATCCTCCCATCCTCGATTTTTGGGGAAAACCTTGAAGAACGCCCATGCTTAGTGTATTAAACGCCTTTAACGCTTTTCCCCTCGCCGAATTGGAAGTAGGTCATCACTTCTTGTGGCAACTGGGCAGTCTCAAAATACATGGGCAAGTATTTCTCACCTCATGGTTTGTGATTGGTATCCTAGTAATAGCATCACTAGCTGCCACCAGAAACGTCCAAAAAATTCCTAGTGGCATCCAAAATTTAATGGAATATGCCCTAGAATTTATTCGGGATCTAGCGAAAAACCAACTCGGAGAGAAAGAGTATCGCCCCTGGGTACCATTTATTGGTACGCTATTCTTGTTTATCTTCGTATCAAATTGGTCAGGAGCATTAATTCCCTGGAAGCTAATCAAATTGCCTTCTGGTGAACTAGCAGCCCCCACCAACGACATCAATACAACCGTCGCATTGGCATTGTTAACATCTTTAGCGTATTTTTACGCGGGATTTAGCAAGAAAGGTTTAGGCTACTTTAAGAAATATATAGAGCCAACACCGGTTCTATTGCCAATTGCTATTCTCGAAGATTTCACCAAGCCCCTGTCCCTAAGCTTCCGTCTATTTGGAAATATATTGGCGGATGAATTAGTAGTCGCGGTATTGGTATTGCTTGTGCCTCTCTTTGTGCCTTTGCCAGTTATGGCTTTGGGTTTGTTTACTAGTGCCATTCAAGCCCTAGTATTTGCCACCCTAGCCGGGGCGTATATTCATGAAGCCTTAGAGGGACACGGTGAAGAAGGACATGAGGAGCATTAACGCCCTCAGTTGATCGCCCAGTATGGCTTACGCCAAGTTGCACTATCAGACGAGCAAACTTGCTCCAGATATCGCTATAGCGATTTAAAAACCTAGTGTAGTGTGAAAACACACATCTAGTTGTTACGTACATTTGTAATTTTTGTAGTTAAAGCAAGGAAAATCGTCATGGATCCATTAGTACAAGCTGCCTCAGTTCTAGCTGCTGCTCTCGCTATCGGTTTAGCTGCAATTGGACCTGGTATTGGTCAAGGTAATGCAGCAGGTCAAGCAGTAGAAGGTATTGCACGTCAGCCCGAAGCAGAAGGCAAAATTCGCGGCACACTACTCTTAACCTTAGCCTTCATGGAATCCTTGACAATTTACGGCTTGGTAATTGCCTTGGTATTGCTATTCGCTAACCCTTTTGCCTAAGACTGAGAAAGTTTTGTTAGTGTAGAGACGTGTCAAGATGTCACAAAAAGCCAAAAGCTGGACATCTACACGCCTCTAAAAACTGGCAATTTACGGATCATCTTTAGGAAGGGATTCGTAAAATTATCAAAGGCTGGATTTCATGACTAGCCAAGAAAATTACTATTCCAGCCAAAGAGGAGAGAAATGTTTGATTTCGATGCTACCTTGCCATTGATGGCATTGCAATTCCTATTGTTGGCAGCTTTGTTGAATGTAATTTTCTATAAGCCTCTGACTAAGGTATTGGATGAACGAGATAACTATATCCGTACCAATAACCTTGATGCTCGTGAACGTTTGGCTAAGGCAGAAAGCTTAACCAAAGAGTATGAGCAACAACTAGCATCTGCTCGTAGGCAGTCACAAGTGACAATAGAAACTGCCCAGAATGAAGCTAAGAAAATTACGGCACAAAAAATAGCCCAAGCACAACAGGAAGCACAGGTTCAACGGGAACAAGCTGCTAGGGAAATAGAGCAGCAAAAGCAAGCCGCTATGGCTACCCTAGAAGCACAAGTTGATGCCCTCAGCAACCAGATTCTAGAAAAACTATTAGGACAGGCTTTGGTGAAATAGGATTAAACTATATCACCAAATTGAGTTCTACGAAAGCATAAACACTGAAGGGCATTAGCCCAAAAAGTGGTGAAATTTAGGTGTCCAAAACATTGGCACTTTTTCCCCTATGGGGAAAAATCAACGAATTACCAAGCGAGCAGCGCACTTGTAGATGGGTAACATGGGCAATATTTTTTTACTTGCCGCAGAAGCTGTTCACTCTGAGATGGCAGAAGGCGCAGCAGAAGGCGGTTTCGGTCTAAACCTAGACATCCTGGAAACCAATCTAATTAACTTAGTAATTCTGATTGGCATACTATTCTACTTTGGACGCAAAGTTTTAACTAATATCTTGGATGAACGACGCTCAAATATTGAAAGCGTTATTCAAGATGCAGAAGGACGCTTACGGGAAGCTCAAACTGCTTTAGCAAAAGCTCAGGAGCAGTTGACCCAAGCACAACAGGAAGCACAGAGAATTACTCAAGTAGCTGGAGAAAATGCTCAAGCTGCTAAAGATGCGATTTTAGCTAAGGCAAATCTGGACATAGCCAGATTGAAAGAAACTGCCGCATCTGATTTGAATGCAGAACTAGAGAAAGCGATCGCCCAACTGAGACAAAAAGTAGTGCAGCAAGCACTACAAAAAGTGGAAGCACAACTCAAGGGTGGCATTAGCGACGATGCTCAACAAAGTTTAATTGATCGTAGCATCGCACAATTGGGAGGCGAGATATGAAAAGTGATGCAGCAACCGCTGAAATATCTCAGCCTTATGCACAGGCTCTATTGTCCATTGCTCAATCTCACAACTTAACAGAAGAGGTGGGAACAGATGCCAGGACTTTATTGGGCTTGTTAACAGGGAGTCAAGAACTAACCAACTTTTTGAGTAATCCCTTTGTACAGGTAGAGAACAAGAAAAACCTCCTCAAGCAATTACTTGGGGAAGGTGTAAACCCCTACCTACGTAACTTTTTACTGCTGTTAGTTGACAGAAAACGCATTGCTTTCTTAGCACCAATTTTGCGGCAGTATTTGGCACTATTACGCCAACTAAATCAGACCGTATTGGCTGAAATTACTTCTGCGGTTCCCCTCACAGAAACCCAACAGCAAGCAATTACAGAAAAGGTCATTGCCCTTACCAACGCTCGTCAGGTGGAAATAGAAACCAAAATAGACAGCGAGTTAATTGGTGGTGTGATCATCAAAGTTGGTTCTCAAGTAATTGACGCTAGTTTGCGTGGACAACTACGTCGTATCTCTTTGCGTTTAAGCAGTAACTAAAGAGTTTTGATAAATGTCAGGAGTCAATAAAAACAAGTGACAACTGACAACTAACAACTGACAACTAACAACTGACAACAACAGAAATGAGCATTTCCATTAGACCTGATGAAATCAGCAGCATCATCCAACAACAAATCGAGCAATACGACCAAGAGGTTAAAGTTGCTAATGTTGGTACAGTGCTACAAGTAGGTGACGGTATTGCCCGGATCTATGGCTTAGAAAAAGCTATGGCTGGGGAACTCCTAGAATTTGAAGATGGTACTATTGGTATCGCCCAAAACTTAGAAGAAGATAACGTTGGTGCGGTATTGATGGGTGAAGGTCGGCAGATTCAAGAAGGTAGCTCTGTAACCGCTACTGGTAGAATCGCCCAAGTTGGTGTAGGTGAAGCTCTAGTTGGTAGAGTTGTGGATGCTTTGGGTCGCGCCATTGATGGTAAAGGTGATCTCAAAACTACCGAAAATCGGTTAATTGAATCCCCAGCACCTGGTATTATTGCCCGTCGGTCTGTACACGAACCGATGCAAACAGGTATTACCGCTATTGACTCCATGATTCCCGTAGGCCGTGGTCAACGGGAATTGATCATTGGTGACCGTCAAACTGGTAAAACAGCGATCGCTATTGACACCATCATCAACCAAAAAGGCGAAGATGTCGTTTGCGTTTACGTAGCTATCGGTCAAAAAGCTTCCACCGTTGCTAACGTAGTCCAAACCTTACAAGAAAAAGGGGCGATGGACTACACAGTAGTTGTTGCTGCTAATGCCAGTGACCCAGCTACCCTGCAATTCCTCGCTCCCTATACAGGCGCTAGTATTGCTGAGTATTTCATGTACAAAGGCAAAGCGACCTTAATCATCTATGATGACCTTTCCAAGCAAGCTCAGGCTTATCGCCAAATGTCCTTGCTTCTGCGTCGTCCACCAGGTCGGGAAGCCTATCCTGGAGACGTATTCTACATTCACTCTCGCCTGTTGGAACGTGCTGCTAAACTCAGCGATGAACTAGGTAAAGGTAGTATGACCGCTCTACCTATCATTGAAACCCAAGCTGGTGACGTATCCGCATACATTCCTACCAACGTAATTTCTATTACCGACGGTCAGATTTTCTTGTCTTCTGACTTGTTTAACTCTGGTATCCGTCCTGCTGTAAACCCCGGTATCTCAGTATCCCGTGTAGGTTCTGCAGCACAAACCAAGGCAATGAAGAAAGTTGCCGGTAAGATTAAATTGGAATTGGCGCAGTTTGACGACCTACAAGCCTTCGCACAATTCGCCTCTGATTTAGACAAAGCCACCCAAGATCAGTTGGCGCGTGGTGTGCGTCTGCGGGAACTCTTAAAACAGCCCCAAAACGATCCCCTCTCCGTAGCTGAACAAGTAGCAGTTCTTTACGCTGGTATTAACGGTTATTTAGACGACATCGCAGTTAATCAGGTAACTACTTTTGCTAAGGGTTTACGTGATTATCTGAAAAATGTTAACACTGCCTATTACCAAGGCGTACAAGGTAGCAAAGCCCTCGGTGATGCAGAAGAAGTAGCTTTGAAAGCCGCTCTCACCGAGTTCAAAAAGACCTTCCAAGCAGCAGCGTAAAAGTTTTGGATTTTGGATTTTGGATTTTGGATTAAATAGACTCGTCCAAAAATTAGATATCAGCCTATACAATACAGGGATGTGATGTTTATTTGCAGATGAGTCTAATCTAAAATCCGAAATTCCGAATCTAAGATCTAAAATCTAAAATCTAAAATCGGATTATGGCTAATCTCAAATCAATACGCGATCGCATTCAGTCGGTCAAAAACACCAAAAAAATTACCGAAGCCATGCGGCTAGTAGCTGCGGCGCGAGTACGTCGCGCTCAAGAACAGGTAATTGCCACCCGTCCCTTTGCTGACCGTTTAGCACAAGTATTATACGGTTTACAAACTCGGCTCAAATTTGAAGATGTTAATTTACCCTTACTGAAAAAACGCGAAGTTAAATCAGTAGGGTTATTGGTAGTTTCCGGCGATCGCGGTCTTTGCGGTGGTTACAACGGTAACGTGATCCGCCGTGCCGAAAGTCGCGTCAAGGAACTTCAGGCTGAAGGCGTAGAAACCACCTTAATCATTGTTGGCCGTAAAGCTACCCAATATTTCCAACGTCGGGGTTACAAAATTGATGCTACCTATAGCGGTTTAGAACAAATTCCTACCGCAGCAGAAGCTACCAATATTGCTGACGAACTACTTTCCCTATTCCTAGCTGAAAAAGTAGACCGGATTGAGTTAGTTTATACTCGCTTTGTATCTTTGGTTAGTTCTCGTCCAGTTGTGCAAACCTTGTTACCCCTCGATACCCAAGGTTTAGAGGCAGCAGATGACGAAATTTTCCGTCTAACTACCCGTGGTGGTCAATTCCAAGTAGAACGGGAAAAAGTAGCCAGTACAGTTCCAGCTTTACCTAGCGACATGATTTTTGAACAAGATCCAGTGCAAATTCTGGATTCCTTGTTGCCATTATATCTGAGCAATCAGCTATTACGAGCTTTACAAGAATCAGCAGCTAGTGAATTAGCCGCACGGATGACAGCGATGAGTAATGCTAGTGATAACGCGGGTGAGTTGATTAAAACTCTCTCCTTGTCTTACAACAAAGCCCGTCAAGCCGCAATTACCCAGGAACTTCTGGAAGTTGTCGGTGGTGCAGAAGCGCTTACTTAATTTGGTCATTGGTGATGGGTGATGGGTAATTCTTGTATGATTATTTATCACCTGTTACCGATTATTTTTGGTGAGGTTGAAGAGGGAACGAACCACTTCAGGGGCAGAGGACGCAGAGGAAGAGTGTTTAAGAGGTATTTTGAGTTGGTGTTGATAACTGTTAATTTATTGATTTTATTTTTTTAGTGTTAAATAATAGGTCTTCTGAAAAATTATTGCTGGAAGTAATTCAGCAAGCTAACAATAGAGATTGGATAGAAGAGTATTTAGATTTAATTAAGGAATTAATTGAGTTTACAGGTTTGGATAATGATGATCCACGTCTAGTTTTATCGCTGGCAAAAAGTAACCGCTTTCCTGTCACTATTAATGCTAGATATGTTCTTGCAGGTTTTAGGAAAGGTAAACCTTTAGTACGTTTTATTTTTCCATACGATTGTGAAGAAATTACTCAATTAATTACTGTAGCAATGCCTCCAGAAATATCTTCTCACAAGTATGAACCTTTACGTGGAGAAGATAGAGAAAAAACACCTTATTTTTTAGCTTTCCCAGGATATCCTCAAAAGTTACTAACCTTAACACAAAAAGCTGCTTGGAAAAAAGCTATACTTTCTGAAGTAGAAAGATATGAGCGATCGCCATACAAAAAGTCTCATGAGTCTATAGTTTATGATGTTGTAGTTGATCTAAATTATCGAAAATCATTACTTGATCAAGTGTTTCCAGTCCAGGATACAAAACCAATAAATGACTCAAAAACTGAAATTTCAAATAACAGTGTTTATTTAGCCAGAAAAGTTAGTAAATGCAACATAATTACAGTTCCATCTTGTACTGAATATGTTACAGGATTTACTAAGATTAGAAATCAAATGAATGACCGACAACTTCATTTGTTGCAAAACCAGTATTTCGCACCTCAAAGGACAGTTACTGCCCCAGAACTTGCTAGATTAATGAACATTGATAATTATGTAGTGATTAACTCTATATATGGTAAACTTGGACATCTTTTTTGCGAAGCAACTGGAATTACTCCGGGTAAATGTAAAGATGGAACAGTTAGGTGGTGGACTATTTTTTCTAAGGGTTATAGGAGTAAACAAGGTTTTTTATGGGAAATGTATCCAGAAGTTGCTGAAGCGTTGGAAATACTAGGATGGGTTAATAATAAAGAACCACTTGAATTATTAGAACAAAGAAAAATAATTGAATCAGCAAATTATTTTAATCCAGAAAATATTGAAGATGCAAGAAAAAAAATCAACACTTCTATTATCCAAAGACAAGGACAATCTGATTTTCGGCGGAAATTACTGAATGCTTATAATAATAAGTGTGCAATTACTGATTGTGATGTAGAATCTGCGATTGAAGCAGCACATATTATTCCTTATCGCGGTATAGAAACTAATCATCCTGCAAATGGTTTACCATTAAGAGCAGATATACATACTCTTTTTGACTTACATTTGATATCAATTAAACCAGATACTTATGAAATAATAATTGCACCAAAAATTCAAGAAAGTTGTTATCAATATTTAGCTAATCAAAAGTTGCACTTACCGACATATCAAGAATTTTTACCAAGTCAAGAAGCATTAAAAAAACACTATGAAATATTTTTAGAAAATATTTTAAAAGAAAAATAATCCCTATTTCTCACCCGTACGGATAAAATCTAAAACTTCCTGTTGTTTATCTGTTGGCACTTCTCGCAAATTTTCTAAAACAGTCTGTTCAAAGGTCATAATTTTATGGATAATTGTCAATCTTTGGTAGCCCAATTAATGAGACTTAATCCTAATAAGCGCAAGTATTATCAACGAGGTCTAAGAGCTATGAACCTGATACAGTCAGTCTTTTAGTTGATTTTGTCCCCCCTTCAGTCATATATTACAATTAAACATCCTGTAAATCCTGAAATTTTGGATATCCTGATTCAGACAAATAGGGATTTGAAGATAGACAGAATTATTTTCTCTATTCCCTAGTATCTGCTATATGATTAATTCTGTTGCATATCATATCTGAATTAGATGATTAAATTAATTGGTATTTTCCTGAGTTTGTTACTGGTTTTTGGCTGGAATACTCCAGTTATGGCACAATCTCAAACCATCACCCCGGAAGACTTACAAGCAGGGGATGAACTGGCAACAAAAGCCTTTATCGCTACAGAAAAAGGTGATTTTGTGACTGCGGAAAATTATTGGACACAAATCATTGAAAAATTTCCCACCAATGCGGGAGCATGGAGTAATCGTGGTAATTCTCGTGTAAGTCAGAATAAATTACAAGAAGCATTAGCAGATTATAACAAAGCTGTAGAACTTGCACCCAATGTTACAGATCCTTATTTGAATCGGGGAACAGCCTTAGAAGGTTTGGGAAAATGGGAAGAAGCGATCGCTGATTACAATCATGTATTAGAATTAGATCCTAAAGATGCCATGGCCTATAATAATCGAGGTAATGCCAAAGCAGGTTTAGGGAAATGGCAAGAAGCTATTTTAGATTACCAAAAAGCTACAGAAATAACTCCAAATTTTGCCTTTGCTCGTGCTAATTATGCCCTAGCTTTATATGAAACTAGTCAAACAGAAAAAGCCATTCGGGAAATGCGAAATATAGTCCGTAAATATCCCCGATTTGCTGATATGCGAGCCGCCTTAACGGCCGCTTATTGGGTAACAGGAAATAAAGGCGAAGCGGAAAGTAATTGGGTAGCAGCTTATGGACTCGATACCCGCTATAAAGATATGAACTGGGTAACAAATATCCGGCGATGGCCACCAACTATGGCGGCAGCCTTGGATAAATTTTTGAAATTACAATAAGGGAAGTTGACAAAATAAATTATCCAATTATCGGAGGTGACGTTATTTCTTTAACGCACCTTTCAATTTCCACAAACTTAAAATTAAAGCCATTTTCTTGCAACTTTTCCTCTTTCGTAACTTCTCCAAAATCAGCAAATTCAGGAAAGTATATATCTCCCTGAAAATTACCTTCCACAATAGTTAAATACAACTTATCAGCAAATGTGATTGCCTGAGTATAAATTTCTCCACCACCAGCAATAAATATTTCCTCTGTTTCACTCATTTTTGTCCATGCAATTGCTGTTTCTAGTGAATTAAATACCAGACAGCCAAAAGCTTCAAAATTAGGATCTCTAGTGATAATTATATTTGTACAATTAGGAATTGGTGTATTAAAAGTTGCATAGGTTCTGCGCCCCATAATTACAGGATGCCGTCGAGTAATTTCGATAAAATGACGTTCATCTGTGGGAATATTCCAGGGAATACCCACATGAATATGTTCCTTGGTTGAGTCAGCTAAAATCAGATTTTCGGACATGGCGGCAATGAGACTAATTAGTGGCATAGTTGGTAATATCCTGATTTGAGAATAGGTCATGAGACTTAATAAATATGGTTTTGGAAAATCATAAATAATACCAATTTTTTATGAAGATGCACATAATCAGCCTCCTCTGTAGTCCCCCCTTACTAAGGCGAATCCGGGGGGTAAATTAAGCTTTTGTGCATTTAATTTGTATAAATGAGACAGGCAAGATGCCTGTGCCACAAGAGTTTAGAAATTTATGATTATACAATTTAGCCGCCTAACAGCTTATACGCAACTTTACAAAGCAATGGTATAAGTTTTAGAAATGATAATTAGCACTCTTAAACCGAAATAGCTATGTTTAGCATATAGGGGGCGATTTTCTGGTATATATGATTCTAATTTACCATAAAATAATACATCAATAATATGACTCATTATGGCTTAATATGTCCTGCGGCATCTGGACATCTCAACCCTATGACTACTTTAGGGTATGAATTAAAAAAACAGGGTCATCGCGTTACTTTATTTGGTATTCTTGATGCTGAACCAAAGGCGGTAGCAGCAGGGTTAGAATTTCAGTCAATTGGTGAGTCTGATTTTCCTAAAGGGTTCATGAAAGAAATGTTTACCGAATTAGGAAAAATGAGCGGATTTGCTGCATTGCAATATACGATCAAATATATACAGAAAGGAGCATTTATTACTCTCCGCGAAGTTCCCACCTTAGTTAAACAAAGAGATGTAGATGCACTTATAGTAGATCAAGTTTCTCCAGAGGGGGGGAGCGTTGCTGAGTCTCTCGATATTCCTTTTGTTAGCTGTGCTTGTGCTTTAATGATGAATCGAGATATCAGTGTTCCTCCTTTCAATACATTTTGGGATTATGGTTCTTTTCCTTGGGTAAAAGCACGAAATTGGGCAGGTTATAAATTATTAAACCGTGCTGGGAAACCTATTAGAGATGTTATTAACGAGTATCGGTCTCAATGGAATTTAAAGCCTATCTTGAATGCTAATGATTATTACTCAAAACTTGCTCAACTTTGTCAACAACCCAGTGAGTTTGAATTTCCTCGGCAAGATTTACCTAACTGCTTTCATTTCACTGGTCCTTACAATAATCTTTACAGTAGAGAACCAACTCCTTTTCCATTTGCAAAGCTGACTGGACAACCCCTCATTTACGCCTCAATGGGGACTATACAAAATCGCCTATTGGAAGTTTTTCACTCTATCGCAGAAGCTTGTAATGGTTTAGATGTGCAATTAATCATTTCCTTAGGTGGTTCTGCCAGTCCTGAAACTTTACAAGGACTGCCTGGAAATCCGTTAGTTGTGAGTTATGCACCACAATTAGAATTGTTACAAAAAACCACTCTCACTATTACTCATGCTGGCATGAACACAACTTTGGAATCATTAAGTAATGGTGTACCAATGGTAGCAATTCCTATTGCTAATGATCAACCGGGAGTAGCTTCTAGAATAGTTTGGTCAGGATGTGGGGAAGCTATTCCTGTGAAAAAAGTCAATGTTGATAATTTGCGGACTGCTATTAAAAAAGTGTTGACTGAAGATAGTTATAGAAAAAATGCTTTGCGATTAGAAGCAGCAATTAAGAAAGCAGGAGGAACAAAGCGAGCAATTGATATTGTAGAACAGGCAATATCTACAGGTAAACCTGTTTTGTCCACAATTAATAGACATCTCCAGTAATTGTAGAGACGTTCCTCATGTAGGGATTCTCGTCTCTACAATCTTTTTCACCAGATGTCTAAAACTGGCTGATTTTGCTTTCTTTTCCCCCTCATAACCATTTTCACACCCCCATCGGGACCTAATAAAGCACCTTTCCTTGCCGGTTGTACGGGTTGAGTATCAGCCAATTCCATATTCCAATTAGACAACACATTTGCCAATACCAATTTCATTTCAAATAAAGCAAAAGCCATCCCGATACAGCGACGATTTCCACCACCAAAAGGTACAAATTCAGAAGGAGAAAATTGCCGTTCTAAAAAACGCTCTGGTTTAAACTGTTTAGAATCAGGATATAAATCCTCTCGATGATGAGTTAGATAAATACAAGGAACTATAATAGTTCCTGCTTCCAAATTATAACCCATCAATTCAAAAGGTGATTTTACCAATCTATTTAAGGCCAACATGGCCACTGGATACATTCGCAATGTTTCTGAACAAACAGCATTCAAATAAGGTAATTTAAAAATCTCATTGGCATCTACATTTTCACCTAAATTATCCAATTCTTGCAATAATTTTTCTCGTACCTGGGGGACATGATTAATCCAGTAAAGCGCCCATGTTAAAGAAGTTGCAGTAGTTTCATGACCTGCTATCAATAAAGTAATTAACTCATCTCGTAATTCAACATCACTCATGGGTTGACCATTTTCATCTTTAGCAGCCATCATTAAAGATAATATATCACTGCGAGATGAATCAGGTTTTTCTTGACGTTCCTTAATTTCGGCATAGATAACCTCATCAATTTCACCTTTTAACTGTAAGAATTTGTGCCAAGGACTCCACCCACCTAAATCTGTTTGTAAAAAGGGAAAAACTAACAGCATCGCTCGCAAAAAAGGTTTTTCAGGATTGAGAATTTTTAATAGTAATGTCTTCAATTGTTCATAATGTGAGCCATCCTGTAAACCAAATACAGCTTTTAAAATTACTTCAAAAGAGATTTCTTGCATAGAATAAAGGACAGTAAATGGTTGTTCCATTTGCCATTTATTTGTCACCTGCTGTGTAATTTTGTTGATTAAATTACCATAACCCAGCATTCGTTCTCCATGTAAAGGTGGAGTTAATAATTTACGTTGACGTTGATGAGGTTTCCCTTCTAATGCTAATAAAGATTGTCTTCCCAACAAAGGGGCCTTAATTCCTGCTGGTTCACCAGAATCTAAATATTTGGTATCAGTGCTAAAAATTTGTTGAATTCCTTGGGGGTTGCTAATAAATATCTGGGGAGTGAAAACTGGCCCAATTCTTAAAGTAAAAATATCACCATATTTTTTAGCACATTCTTCCATATATCCCAAAGGGTCTTTCAACCATTGATATGTCTGTATCCAAGGGTGGTTTTTAGGTCCATCGGGTAATTGAAAATTAGACATGGTAATTAATTTCCTATGATTACAAATTAGTTAAAAATCAATACGGTTCAGTTCATCCGCAAAATCTTTTTTGAAAACGAACCGCAGAGACCCAGGGAACACAGAGAAAAGAGATCAATTTGTTGATCCCTGAACTGTATTGAATTAAAATTATAACTGGGTAATTGTCTTAATTGTTAATTCCTGGACATTATTAAAGACTATATTTGCCCCAGCTTGTATTAATTTCTGTCCATAAACTTCACGTCTTTCTGTTGTTTCTTGAACGTGAGGTGGTAATACACCAACACCTAACCAAGTGCGAGAATTATCTACAACTTTTGCTTTTTCTACAGTGTGCATATCTGCTACCGTATCACCGACATAGACAACTATTGGTTTGTGATTACTACCATTTTCTAATATATTAATAGTCGCAAATAGTCCAGTGGGATCAGGTTTACCGGGTGCATCTTCCATGGCAATTAAGACAGGAGACTGTAAACCTAAACGTTTTTCTAAAACGTAATTAGCACTCAAACGAGTAGCACCACTGAAAAAACCCCAAGCTATACCAGAGTTAGTTAATTCTTGAAAATAACTTGGTTGTACTAATAAAGGTTCATGACAAATATAACCGTTCCAATTTTGAGAATCTGTACCTCGATAACGACTTTGAAAATAAGTCACAATATTTGTATAATCTAATTCTATTTCTTCCCGTTGCTGTCCTTGGCTAACAAAATGGCGGTAAATTAATTCTTGGGACGCTTCCCAATCATTATTCCAAATTCCTTCTGATTTCAGGTTATCAATGTCCACAGGTGTGGGACGGTATGCCTGGGCTGTAAAATATTCTACTGTATCAGATATGGCACGACGATATGAGCCGCTAACGTCCCGGATAACTCCATCTATATCAAATACAACTATTGCTTTAGGGTTTTGGGTCATAGCAAAAATTAAAAAGTCAGATTTATCAAGTTCTATCTTAATCTTATCTGATTTTTTGTTACTATTTAGGGATTTTAAATTTTTCTGTATCAAGATAAATTATTAAAAATACTGATATAATCATACTACGTTTTAAATTAAATCGGTGGCAAAGAATATAAAAAACGCGTAACAATTCAGGTGAGGTGATAAGATCCCCGACTGCTGATATCAATTTATCATTTCTGGACAGAATAAATAAAAGAAGTCGGGGATCTGGGTATGAATGACTGCTATAGCTGAATACTTAAAAAAATGGTAACTATCGTTGTCCTGGTTAATATTGTTATTTCTCTCATGCTCCTTTATTTAGCTCAAAAATTACGAAAAATAACGTACACATTGGCATTTGTTGCCGATAGTTTAAATCAATTTGAACGTGCTACTTATCAACTCCTCCATACAACACCAGAGAATATTTATAGAGGTGCAGAAAACATTCATAACCTCCGTTTAGAAAACCAGATTCGTAAACGGCAAATTCAACAACTGCGCCAAATTATCAGTCTCATTATCTTAGTTAAACAAATTTACCAAGGTCAATTTTGGCTGTCCATATCTAAAATTACCAAATAAAAATAAGCCGAAATTCAAAAATCCGGGTAAACTGGGATAGAATCTCCAGAGTCATCAATTATGCTTAAGCGTTCTAAGTTCGAGACAACCCAGTCTCAAATCATGCACCGTGCAGAAGAATTAATTAGTGCTGCATCCAATCGCTATCGCATTACGGTGCAAGTCGCAAATCGTGCTAAACGGCGACGTTATGAAGATTTTGAAAATAATGAAGATGCCATCATGAAACCCGTCCTCAGAGCGATTATTGAAATGTCTGATGAACTAAATCAGCCAGAAATTATCGGTGAATTATAAAATGTAAACTAATCACCGTCATACCTGTCAGGGGTTTGGCGGTATTTTGGATAATGCAAATGAAACATAAAAAACTTCTCAGGTGGCAATTTTTTTCACCGTTGATTATTACCTTAATAACAGTGGTGATTATTGTTTTGGGAACAGGAAATAATAATTTATTGCATATTTCACCCGCAAATTCTCAAATACTTGCTAATAGTGATATTTGGCAAAAAGTATATCAACAAATTCCTGATTTACCCAAAGAAAATCAGTTTATTAGTAAAACAACTGGACAAGTTGCCGAAAACAATACTCTAGCTAGTCGTCTGATTCGCTATCATATTTATACTAAAGGTAGATCGCCTATTTATCGCCTTGACTGGAAATTAACTTTAGCTGATTATTTGGATGCCAATGAACCGATATATGCTGAAAGTTATCCAGGTAATGATAGTTTAAAACAAAATCCTTTAGCAAGCGATCGCACGGCTATTATTAAACTCACCCGTCAGCAAAGAAATAACCTTGTCCAAGTTTTAGTGAATATTTTTAATCCTGATGCTAAATAGCATTTAGATCCCCGACTTATTTTATTTATTCTGTCCAGAAATGATAAATTGATCACAATCACAGAAGTGGGGGATCTTACCTCTTACGATTGAACTTCACCATCACGAAATATGGCGGATAAAAACTTAGAAGATGTAATCATCAAAATTGTGAAAACCGTGATTAAAAAGGAGATAAAAAATCTCAATCAGGATAATTTGCCAATGGTTTTGACTGATTCTAATTCTAGCTTAGATAATTTGCAAAATTCACATCCTCCAGAAGAACTTATTAATGATTTACAGATTAGCCCTTATACCAGATTACCTGATCAACAAGATATAGAACTTGAACGCAAATTACGAGAACTCAAGTTTAAACAAGAATTAAGAAAAGATTGGATTTCTTTTTTAGTTAAAGACGTAATTGGCTATTCTGTAACTATGATTTTTATTCTCACACTAGCTGGGTTTTATCTATTTCGTATTCATCGCCACTAGTAGAGACATTCCCTGAAAATTCTTGATAAAGAACGTCTCTACAAAGATGGGTTTTTAATTATTATTGATTATTCATCACTTGTGATGATAATGGTGTCACTACATTAGATAAATGTTGATCCATCCAATTACCTAAATCAGTTATGACCTCAAGATAATTAATATCATAGTGTAAATCATGATAGCCTCCCGGATATTCAATTCTTAACTTATCTGGATAAGTTACTTTTTGATAAAAAATTTCACTTCCTTCTGGCAACGCAATTCTGTCAGCACTACCATGTAAAATTAACAATGGTAATTGCCATTTTTCGGCGTTAGCATGAATCCAATCTACTGTTGCAAAAAATTCTGTAGATAACCTAGCAGTAGCCAAAGTATGACGTAATTTATCGTGAGTATAAGAATCTAAAATTTTCTGATCTCGTGAACCAGCGTTAAAATCCAAACCAATATTTAAGGAAAAACGCGGCCACACCTGGGAGAGTAACTTACCTAAAATTACTCGACTCAGTGGTACTCCCACTTTACCAATGCTGGGTGCAAAAGCAATCACTCCTGACAACGCAGATTTATCTTCTACATAATGGAGAGTATAATCTAATGCAATTACTCCTCCCATACTATGTCCGAATAGAAAAATTGGGTATTCTGGTTGTTGCTTTTGAATCAAGTTGAGGAAAGTTTGCAAGTCATCACGAAATTCAGACCAGGTATTAATATATCCTCTTTGACCGCATGAACGCCCATGACCACGTAAATCAAGGCCATAGACAGCATATCCCTTCGGTAACAAATATTCAACTATAGTCTTGTAAAGTCCGCTGTGTCCTCCAAGTCCGTGTACAAGCACTAAAATGCCCCTCACTTCACCCCCAGGATGCCAGCTTTGGTAATATAAATCAATACCCCCAACACCTGGAAATTTGCCTTCTTGACGAGATACGATCCCCTCGCTGTGATAAATCATAAAGTTAAAATTTTACTTCCTTGGCCATAAGCTACTAGCTTATTAACGTATATTGTAGATAAACTTGCTTCTAACTGTAGGAATAAATACAGACAATTTATATAATAATTATCATGTTATGGAAATAACCACAATAATTAATCAAGATAAATCCCCCATTTGTTTGAAAAGTCCGGGATCTAAATATGTGCAAAGTAGTTACCTATATAACAATATTTGATATGGATATAGCTTAATATTAAACATTTAGTTATTTACTAATTAATCATAAAAAAAACAACTAACAAAAGTCACAAATTATGAAATTTTCCCTAGCGGCAAATGCTGTGCAAGCGCGTCAGACAAAAGAAAGATTTGCTAAACCAGAAGAACAATTGTCCTATGAATTGGGGAAAGCAGTACAGGAATTACCACCGCTTTATACAAGATTATTAGCGGGAACAATTAGTATGGTTATATTGGGGACAATTTCCTGGGCGCATTTTTCCGAAATTGATGAGGTTGCAACTGCACCAGGAGAATTAATTGCTTCTACCCAAGTAAGACCGGTCACAGCTTTAGGTAATGGTTCTATTTTAGCAGTGAAGGTCAAAGAAGGCGATCGCGTCACGAAAGATCAAATTCTCATTCAACGTGATCCTAATTTTCAACAAACTGATGTTAACCGATTAGCTAAATCTAGTAAATTAATTGAAGATGATTTACAACGATTGCAAACTGAGCGTTCTGGAGGAAAAACTGCGGGAACACGCCTCCAAGATGAACTTTTAAACTCTCGGTTATTAGACTATAAAGCTAAACAAGCAGCAGCAGCAGCAGAAGCTAAACGTCAAGAATCTATTCTCAAACAAGCCAAAGTTGGTTTGAGTCGTTTACAAGAAAATTTAGCTAATGCTAAAATCACTTTTATCAATGTGGAAAAAAACTTAGAAAATGCCAAAAAATTGCGTTCTATGTTAGACAATAACTTATCTATTGCCCAACAAAGAGAAGAAAATCTGCGTACTTTAATTCAACCAGGAGCTTTACCCAGAGTTGATTATTTAGAATCAAAAGAAAGATTAAATCGTGCCAATACAGATATTATCAGAAATGCGGATGAAATTACCAAAAACCAAAATAATTTAACCGAAGCAAAAGATAGAATTACATCTTTAGAAAAAGATATTGCTGGTCAATTTCAGGAAATTAGTCAAGCAGAACAAGCTTATCAAACAGCCCGAAATCAAATTATCCGCTTAACCTCAGAACGTCAAAGTGAAATTCTCACCCAAATCAATAAACGCAAAGAAGAATTAACTAATGTTGCTGGTCAATTAGAACAAGCTAAACAACAAAAAGACGGCGAAACTATCAAAGCCCCCTTTGCAGGAACAATTTACAAAATTAAAGCTACTAAAGGCCCAGTACAATCAGGAGAAGAACTATTATCCATTTTACCAGCAGGAGAAGAAATGCTCCTAGAGGTAAAAGTTCTCAACCGTGATATTGGTTTTATTAATCAGGGAATGAAAGCAAAAGTTAAAATCGCCACTTTCCCCTTTCAAGAATTTGGTGTAGTTGAGGGTGAAGTATTACAAATTAGTCCCAACGCTATCATTGATAAAGAATTAGGTTTAGTTTTTCCCACCAGGATTAAGTTAAGTAAACATTCTTTGAATGTGCGCGGACAAGAGATAGAATTCAGTCCAGGTATGGTTGCTAACGCCGAAATTGTCACCCGCCAAAAATCAGTATTAACTTTCATTCTTGAACCTATTACTCGACGTTTTAGCGAAGCCTTTTCTGTGAGATAATTTAGCTGAAGACAGGTTGTTATTGGGGTGGGCATTACCCACCATAGACAGATTTTGTTATTAAATTTTACTTTGCTTTAATTTTGTGGCTAGATGAATACTGATGGATAAACAAAAATTAAAAAAACTAATTATTGGTAATTTAACCTGGAAACGAATGTTAAAATCTCTCATTTTTATTTATGCCTTTTTTGCTATCTATACTAAATAGGTGTAGATTGGGTTAAGCCCTAGGGCAACCCAACCAAAAATTGATAATAATTATGTTAGCGTTTTTTGTGTTAATCTAAGATAAGCAATTTCGCGCTATGGGGATCCCCGACGATAATGTCAATAAATTATGAATCAATGTTCATAAGTCGGGGATCTAGTTTCTATAGCTGAATACTTACCAATCTCTTAATCATAACTGTAAACAATGCCAATAGAATCACAAACGTCTAATATTGATAATGATATTTTTACTGATTTTGGTGCGGTGATGATTCCTCAAGCACCAGATGACTTTAAATCAGGGTTTGTCGGCATTATCGGCCGTCCTAATGTGGGTAAATCCACTTTAATGAATGAACTTGTTGGGCAAAAAATAGCCATTACTTCCCCCGTATCCCAAACTACTCGCAACCGCTTAAAGGGAATTTTAACTACAGAAACAGCACAATTAATTTTTGTGGATACACCCGGTATTCATAAACCCCATCATCAACTAGGGGAAGTGCTAGTCAAAAATGCGAAAATTGCCATTGAATCAGTAGATGTGATATTATTTGTGGTTGATGGCACAGTTCCTTGTGGTGCAGGCGATCGCTATATTGCCGAATTACTAATTAATAGTCGGACACCTGTAATTTTAGGCATTAATAAAATTGATCAACAACCCGAAGATTCTCAAAAAATAGATGAAACTTATCTCCAACTAGCTAATACCTATCAATGGCAAACTGTGAAATTTTCCGCTAAAAGCGGTACAAATTTATTAGAACTCCAAAACCTATTAATTAATCAACTCGACCCCGGTCCATTTTACTATCCACCAGATTTAGTCACAGATCAACCAGAAAGATTTATCATGGGTGAATTAATTAGAGAGCAAATATTATTATTAACCCGTGAAGAAGTTCCCCATTCCGTAGCGATCGCCATTGATTTAGTTGAAGAAACCCCAAAAATTACCCGTGTTTTGGCCACAATTCATGTTGAAAGAGATTCACAAAAAGGAATTCTTATTGGTAAAGGTGGGACAATGTTAAAATCTGTTGGTAGTGCAGCTAGAGAACAAATTCAAAAACTCATTGCTGGTAAAGTTTATTTAGAATTATTTGTTAAAGTCCAACCAAAATGGCGACATTCACGGATAAGATTAGCAGAACTCGGTTATCGTGTGGAAGAATAGGAAGAATAGAATTGACACTCCCCGGTCTAAAGAAACGGGGATTCTACATTCATCGTCAAAACTTGCTCAACCAGGTTTGCACCAAGTAGAGTAGAGGCTTCAACTCCTGTAGCGTTACTTTGGGGATGCCCTCCCCT
>JACCDP011102239.1_pt1 | contig 25357 bp, 20 predicted proteins | sample 7445841 | NCBI WGS metagenome assembly JACCDP01 (sample SAMN15323441, study PRJNA562643) | freshwater metagenome | isolation source: river surface water | place: USA:Blue River Watershed | collected 2017-08-17 | reverse complement strand
CTACACTTCCGGAACTACAGGGAACCCCAAAGGAGTTATGCTTTCTCATAAAAATTTCATGAGCAATGTCATAGCCACCGAGCACTTATGCCCCTTTAAAAGGGAATGGAAGGCCCTAAGCTTTTTACCATTGAACCACGTGTACGAGCGCATGCTTTCCTATTTGTACATTAGTCAGGGTATTGCTGTGTATTATGCAGAAAGTCTTGAAACCATTGGCGAAAACCTGAAGGAAGTAAAACCACAGGTGTTTGTAACAGTACCCCGCTTATTAGAGAAAGTATATGAAAAAATAGTGGCAACCGGATCACAACTCACAGGAATAAAAAAGGTTTTATTTTTCTGGGCTTTACGTTTAGGTTTGCGATATGAACAACAGGGTGCCAATGGCCTCTGGTATGAATTGCAACTTAACATTGCCAATAAACTTATATTCAGTAAATGGAGGGCAGCTTTAGGTGGTAATGTGGTGTGTATAGTTTCCGGTGGTGCAGCCTTGCAGGTTCGCTTGGCACGCATATTTAACGCCGCCCGTATAAAAATTCTGGAGGGTTACGGACTCACAGAAACATCGCCTGTAATAGCAGTAAACAGTTACGATTGTATTAAAATTGGTACCGTAGGAGAAGTATTGAAAAATGTAAAAGTAAAAATAGCAGAAGACGGCGAGATTTATGCAAAAGGGGATAATGTTATGCTGGGTTATTACAAACAGCCCGAACTTACCAAAGAAGTGATTGATAGTGAAGGCTGGTTTCATACCGGTGATATTGGGGTGCTGGAAGAAGGAAAATTTTTGAAAATCATTGACAGAAAAAAAGAGATATTCAAAACATCAGGCGGTAAATACATTACACCCCAGCTGATAGAAAATAAATTGAAAGAAAGCCGTTTAATAGAGCAGGCAATGGTTATTGGGGAAAATCAAAAATTTCCGGCAGCCTTGATTGTTCCGGCACTCGCAACATTAAAAGAATGGTGTAAGAAAGAACAAATTCCCTGTTCTACCAACGAAGAAATGATTGCGAACCTTGCAGTTGTAAGATTAATACAGGCAGAGGTAGACAAAACCAATGAGCAGTTGGCACAGTATGAAAAAATAAAAAAATTTGAATTACTGCCCTGCGAGTGGAGTATAGATAAAGGAGAAATGACCCCTAAATTATCATTGAAGAGAAAAGTGATCATGACAGCCAATCAGCGGCTAATAGATAAAATTTACCCGCCTAATAACTTAGACATATAAGCTTTAACGGGAAGAAAAATAAGTATTATGAAGAGATTTATAAAAAAAGTAGCCGTATTGGGATCCGGAGTAATGGGCTCCCGCATAGCTTGCCATTTCGCTAACATTGGTTGTGAAGTGTTATTGCTGGACATAGTGCCCAAAGAACTCAACGATGCCGAAAAAGCTAAGAAACTTAGCTTAGAAAGCAAACCCGTAAGAAACCGCATAGTCAACGATGCACTGGCGTTTGCGTTAAAGTCTAACCCCTCTCCGGTTTACAAAAAGCAATTAGCGAACCGCATCACAACCGGAAACTTTGATGACAACCTGAAGGACATTGCCCCATGCGACTGGGTGATTGAGGTAGTAGTGGAAAACTTAGAAATTAAAAAAAAGGTATTTGAACAGGTGGAAAAATTCCGTAAACCCGGAAGCCTTATCACCTCTAATACTTCGGGGATTCCTATTCACCTGATGTGTGAAGGAAGGTCGGAAGACTTTAAGCAGCATTTTTGTGGAACGCACTTTTTTAACCCTCCCAGGTACCTCAAACTACTGGAAATTATTCCAACTCCGGTAACCAGTAAAGAGGTGCTTCAGTTTTTGATGCAGTACGGAGAACAATACCTGGGAAAAACAACTGTATTATGTAAAGACACACCTGCTTTCATTGCGAACAGAATAGGGGTGTTTGGCATTATGTCTTTGTTTCATACAGTAGAAAAGATGGGCCTTACCGTTGAGGAAGTTGATAAACTTACCGGGCCGGTTTTAGGCAGACCTAAATCAGCAACTTTCAGAACCTGTGATGTAGTGGGCTTAGATACCCTGGTGATGGTTGCGCAGGGCCTGGCGCAAAAATGCCCTAACGATGAAGCGAAGGATTTATTTGTGTTGCCGGCTTACCTCAAAAAAATGACAGAGAATAAGTGGCTGGGAGATAAAACGGGGCAAGGCTTTTACAAAAAAATAAAAAACAAAGAGGGAAAGTCAGAAATTCATGCACTCGACCTGAAAACACTGGAATACAAACCAACGCAAAAAGTAAAATTTCAAACGCTGGAACTTACCAAAACCATTGATAGTTTAAAGGAACGTGTAAAAGTGCTGATAGCCGGAAAAGATAAAGCGGGAGAGTTCTACAGAACCATGTTTTCCGGACTATTTCAGTATGTTTCTAATCGTATTCCCGAAATAAGTGATGAGCTGTATAAAATCGACGATGCCATGAAAGCCGGATTTGGCTGGGACATTGGCCCATTTGAATACTGGGATGCTATAGGTCTGAAAGAAGCAGTAGCCGTAATGGAACAATCGGGCTGCAAGCCTGCATCCTGGGTAAATGACATGCTGGCGGGCGGAGCAACAGCTTTTTACAAAATAGAAAACGGAACCAAAAAATACTATGATGCTGTTTCCAAATCATACCAGCTAATACCTGGCACGGAAGCATTTATTGTGCTCGACAATATCCGTCAGAACAAAACCGTTTGGAAGAACAGCGGGCTTACCATTACGGATATTGGCGACGGCATCATAAATGCCGAATTCCACACCAAAATGAACACCATAGGAGGGGAAGTATTACAAGGCTTAAATAAAGCAGTGGAAATTGCCGAGAAAGATTTCAGAGGACTTGTCATCAGCAACGAAGGAGCTAATTTTTCTGCAGGAGCTAATGTAGGTATGATATACATGATGGCGGTGGATCAGGATTACGATGAGCTGAACATGGCTGTTAAAATATTTCAAAATACTACTTCCAGGCTCCGGTATTCTTCTATACCCGTGGTAGCAGCACCGCACGGACTCACACTGGGAGGAGGCTGTGAAATATGTATGCACACCGATATGGTGGTGGCGCACGCAGAAACTTATATTGGTTTGGTAGAGTTTGGAGTAGGACTTATCCCCGGTGGCGGAGGTACAAAAGAATTTGCGTTGCGGTTAAGCGATGCCCTGCAGGAAGGAGACGTGGAACTAAATACTTTCCGGGATAAATTCCTCACTATAGGGCAGGCTAAGGTGTCTACTTCTGCTCATGAAGCCTTTGACCTGGGTATACTCAGAAAGGGAATAGACAAAGTAGTGGTTTCCAGAAGCAGACACATTTTGGAAGCAAAACTGGAATGTATAAAACTGGCCGAAGCAGGTTATGCTGCCCCGGTTCCGAGGAAAGACATCAGGGTTTTGGGGAATCAGGCCCTGGGATTAGTCTATGTGGGTGCAGACTCCATGAAAAGTGGAAACTATATCAGTCAGCACGACCAGTTAATTTCAGAAAAACTGGGGTTTGTACTGGCCGGTGGTAACCTTTCACAACCAACACTGGTATCTGAACAATACTTACTTGATCTGGAAAGAGAAGTGTTTTTATCTCTTTGTACAGAAAGAAAAACCCTGGAAAGAATTCACAGCATCCTCAATGGAGGAAAAATTCTGAGAAACTAAAATTATTGACATTTTTTTATAACAACATTATGGAAGCATATATTGTAGCCGGATTCAGAAGCGCTGTTGGGAAAGCCAACCGTGGCGGCTTTCGTTTTACGCGGCCCGACGACCTTGCCGCAGATGTAATCAGGCACCTGGTAGCCTCAGTGCCACAATTAGACAAAGAAAGAATTGATGATGTAATCGTAGGCAACGCAATGCCGGAAGCTGAACAGGGTTTAAACATGGGGCGCTTGGTTTCTTTACTGGCTTTGGATACCGATAAGGTTTCAGGAATGACGGTTAACCGTTATTGCGCATCAGGGCTGGAAACCATTGCCATTGCCACCGCTAAAATAAAAGCAGGTATGGCTCATTGTATTGTGGCCGGTGGCTCCGAAAGCATGAGCCTGATACCTATGGGTGGCTGGAGGGTAATGCCCAATCCGCGCGTGGCTAAACAACACCCCGACTGGTACTGGGGAATGGGACTAACAGCCGAAGCCGTAGCCAAAGAATATAAAGTTTCCAGGGAAGAGCAGGATATGTTTAGTTATCAGTCGCACCAAAAAGCAGTAGCGGCCATACAAGCAGGTAAGTTTAAAGAGGAAATAGTACCGGTAAAAGTAACAGAAACATTTCTGGATGAAAAGCAAAAAAGAAAAAGCAAAGAGTTTGTGGTGGAAGTAGATGAAGGGGCGAGGGCAGACACTTCCATAGAGGCATTGGCTAAACTTAAACCCGTGTTTGCACAAGGAGGAAGTGTTACAGCCGGGAACTCTTCTCAAACCAGTGATGGTGCCGCTTTTGTATTGGTGATGAGCGAAAAAATGGTAAAGGAATTAAACCTGAAACCTCTTGCACGTTTGGTTTCACATGCGGTAGCCGGCGTTCCGCCCCGCATTATGGGAATAGGCCCGGTTGAGGCTATTCCCAAGGCCATTCAACAGGCCGGACTAAAAACGGAGGACATAGACTTATTTGAACTGAATGAGGCCTTTGCCTCCCAGTCCATAGCTGTAGTAAAAGCCTTACAGCTAAACCCCGATAAAGTAAATGTTAACGGAGGAGCTATAGCGCTGGGGCATCCCTTAGGCTGCAGTGGCGCTAAATTATCGGTTCAGCTATTCAATGAACTGAAGCGCCGGAATAAAAAATATGGAGTAGTTACCATGTGTATTGGTACCGGACATGGGGCTGCCGGAGTATTTGAAATGCTTTAGCGTGGAATAAATAATCAGCAACTGATATAAATAAAAAGAAGAAATTTTTTAAAACACTTAAAAACTATACCCATGAGTACATCAGGCGCAGCAACAACTAAAACTGCAAAAACGAAGGGGAGTGAATTTCTGATAAAAGAAACACCCGCACAGGAAATTTTTATTCCTGAAGAGTGGACAGAAGAACAACTGATGATGAAAAAGACCTGTGAAGATTTTATTAACCAGGAAGTAAGTCCGCACCTGAATAGAATTGATGAGCAGGAGGAAGGACTCATGCAATCCATACTGGTAAAGGCAGGAGAACTGGGGATATTGGGTATTTCTATCCCTGAAGCCTACGGAGGTTTGGGCTTTGATTTTACAACTTCTATGCTCACTACTGAAGTAATAGGAGGGGGGCATTCGGCAGCCGTTGCTATTTCAGCCCACACAGGCATCGGTACCTTACCTATTCTCTATTATGGAAGCGAAGCACAAAAGGAAAAATACATTCCCAAACTGTCTACCGGTGAATGGAAGGCTTGTTATTGCTTAACAGAGCCGGGTAGTGGTTCAGACGCTAACAGTGGTAAAACCAATGCGAAACTTTCTGCAGATGGCAAACATTACATACTCAACGGACAAAAGATGTGGATTACCAACGGGGGCTTTGCGGATATTTTCACCGTGTTTGCAAAAATCGACAACGATAAAAACCTTTCTGCTTTTATTGTAGAAAAATCTTTTGGAGGTATATCCCTGAACCCTGAAGAACACAAAATGGGGATAAAAGGAAGCTCTACCCGCCAGGTATTTTTTAATGATTGCAAAGTACCGGTAGAAAACTTGCTGTCGGAAAGAGAAAACGGATTTAAAATTGCGGTGAACATCCTTAACCTGGGCCGGATAAAATTGGCGGGCGCTGCAATAGGTGGCTGTAAACGCACCATCACCGCTTCTGTAAATTATGCCAACGAGCGCATACAATTTGAAAGGCCTATTTCTAAATACGGAGCCATTCGTTATAAATTGGCAGAGCAGGCGATTAGGGTTTTTGCCTCTGAAAGTGCAATATACAGGGCTTCTCAAAATATTGAAGATGCTATACTGGCCCTCAAAGAAGGGGGAATGGATGAAGCCAAAGCAAAGTTGAAGGGGGTAGAACAGTTTGCTGTGGAAGCAGCCATACTGAAAGTACATGGTTCGGAAGTATTGGATTATGTTTCTGATGAAGGTGTACAGATATACGGTGGAATGGGCTACAGTGCAGAAGCCCCGATGGACAGAACATACAGGGATGCAAGGATAAACAGGATTTTTGAAGGCACCAATGAAATAAACCGTTTGCTTATTGTTGACATGATTTTAAAAAGAGCCATGAAAGGGGAGTTAGACCTTATGGGACCGGCACAAAAAGTTGCTGCTGAACTGGTAGGTATTCCTGATTTTGCGGAACCAGATACGGCCTTGTTTGCCTATGAGAAGAAATTAATTGCAAACTATAAAAAGGCCATTCTACTCATTGCCGGAGGAGCAGTACAGAAACTAATGGCAACGCTAAGTAAAGAACAGGAAATACTGATCAATATTGCTGATATGATAATTGAAACTTATGTTTCCGAATCGGTGATGCTGAGGGTAGAAAAGTTAGTGGCTATGAAAGGTGAGGCCAATTGCAAAGAGCAACTGGATATGATGAGGGTATATATCAATGAAGCCTGCGATAAGATTTGGTTAAATGGCAAAGAAGCCTTAAACAGTTATGCAGAAGGTGACGAGTTAAAAATGATGCTGATGGGTTTAAAACGTTTTACGAAGCAGGAACCGTTTAATATGAAAGAAGCCAGACAGCGTATAGCACAAAAAATTATTGCAGAAAATAAATATTGTTTTTAAAGGTGAAGAATTTATTCTATGAAGGAAAGGTGCTATGGTCGCACATAGATGCAAATATGCATTTAAGGCATTCGGCTTACGCAGACTTTGCGGCTCAGGCGCGGTTAAACATGCTCGACTCAATTGGGATAACTGCAGATACACTGAAGCAGTATAAGGTGGGGCCGATATTGTTTCGGGAAGAATTAATATATTTAAGAGAAGTAAATCCGAATGATGTGGTAAAAGTGAGTTGTGAAATGACGAAAGGAAGAATGGATGGCTCCAGGTGGTCATTTACCCAGGAATTGTACCGGGGTGATGCGGTAAAAGCAGCCATAATTCACGTGGATGGAGCCTGGATAGATATGGTCCACCGAAAGCTGGCTTCTTTACCACAATTGTTTCTGGATAAATTTATGCATGTACCTAAATCGGAAAATTTTGTTCTGGAAGAAATAAAAAACAACAAATAATATGAGCACCCTGGAAGCGCAATTTGAAGAGGCTAAGAAAAAGGTATTGGAACTACCTGAAAAGCCTTCCAATGAGAAAATGCTGGAACTATATGCCTTAAATAAACAAGCCACTATTGGTGATATCAATATTGATAAACCAGCCATGTTTGATTTTGTTGCAGCAGCAAAATACAATGCCTGGAATGCGAAAAAAGGAATGCCAAAGGAAGAGGCCTTGCAAAAATACATTGCTTTTGTACAAAACCTTTTTGAAAAGGGGTAAACAGTAAATTGCTGGTGATGAGAACCTGAGAAAAGTGTGAGGGTATTTTAATAATAGTGTAGATAGTGTTAATTAAAACGGGGCTGAGTGTGCAAAGTATAAGAATTAAAGAGGAACAAACTAAAGAAGCCATTAAGCCAAAGATCAATCTTGGCTCCTATGTGGCATTGGGAGATTCGGTAACTGCTGGTTATGCCGATGGGGCTCTGTATTTTGAAGGGCAACAACACTCTTATGTAAATATACTGGCTACACTTTTTCAATCCATACAGCCGGTAAAATTCAAACAACCGCTGCTAAATCCGGCTTCTGTGGGAGTTGGATTTTTCGGAAATTCAAGAATGGTGTTGAAGAGTGATATTGATTGTAAAGGAAAGGAAAGTTCCGCATTAATGTACCTGGCTCCCAGAGGGGATATCAAAGCATTTGTGAGTAATACCTACATGCAGGACGGACCTTTTAATAATTTAGGGGTGCCAGGCGCCAAGGCTATTAATTTATTAATGCCTGGATACGGAAACTCCGATTATGGAAACGGTAATTTTAATCCCTTCTTCACCCGCGTTGCTTCAAACCCTAAAACAGCCTCTGTTTTATCAGACGCCTTAGTTTTGAAGCCGACTTTTTTTTCCCTTTTTATTGGGAATAATGACATATTAGCCTATGCGCTTTCCGGCGGTACTACAGATTCCTTAACCCCACTGGAAGGGCCTCCGGGAAAGGGATTCAGAGAGAGTTTAAACAGTATAGTAAATAGTTTTGTTGAGGCTGGTGCTCAGGGTGTCATCGCCACCATTCCCTATATTACCAATATTCCTTACTTTGTATGTATACCTTATAATGGATTATGGCTGGAAGAAAATGAAGTGGATCGGGTTAGATCAGCTTTCCCATCATTTTCTTTTCAGGCCGGTGCTAACCCTTTTGTATACGAGCACCCTGACTTTGGAATTTGCCAGGCAGAGAAAGGGGACTTGATTTTAGGCGACTTATTGCTCGATCCTGAAAAATGTGCCATGCAGTCGGGGAAATTGGTGCTGCCAAAAAAATACGTGTTAACCAGACTGGAAGTTCAAAAAGTATTGGAACATACCGTTGCTTTTAATACCTGTATATTCAATGTAGCAAAGGATAATGAATTGGCGCTGGCAGACATTTCTGCGTTTCTGAAAACCCTTCGTATTGACAGAAAATATAACACAGCACTGGGCTCTATGGAATATAACAGCAACTGCATTTTTTCACTCGATGGTGTTCACCTCTGTTCTGCAGGTCAATTCATGCTGGCCAATGTATTTATGAAATCGATTAATGACACTTACTCCAGATAAATCAGCCAAAGCTTTTTTGGTGTTGAATATTTTTTTGTGTAATTTAAAGAGTCCGGAAACCGGCATCAACGGAATGCTTTAGGCGCTTTTACAAATGCACGGTAAATAGAGTACAATAATAAAAATTTAAGGAACCTGTAGGCTATTCTTTATGGAAATGGAATCTTCTGATTCAACCGTATATCGTCAAAAAAAGAAGGAACGTTTACCAAAATTTCCCTTTGATAATATTGCTATTTCTATGTCTGGCGGAGGCTTTAGGGCTACCGCCTTTCACTTAGGCTTAATTACCTACCTGTCTTCTGTGGAATGGAAAGGAATAAGTCTGCTGGAGCGAACACGTATTTTGTCTACCGTATCTGCCGGAACTTTTACTGGAGTTAAATATATTTCCTCACTCAAGAAGGGAGGAAATATTGTAGATTGTTATAAGAGCCTGCATAAATTTATGGCCGACTGTGATTTAGTGTCTGAAGCCCTTCAATACCTTTCAGACGATAAGTACTGGAAAGAAGGAAAACAACGAACGCTGATCAATGCCTTTGCTGCCATTTATAACCGGGAGTTCGAATCAGAAAAATTCGGAATACTCTGGGATCAAACACATCCTATTCACCTGAAAGAAATAAGCTTTAACGCAACAGAATTTAATTTCTCCCTGCCTTTTCGATTTAAAAAGTCTGAATTAACCAGAAAAGGACATGAATACATTGGAAACAGAAAAATACATATTCCGGTTGAAATTGCTAAAGAAATACGCTTGTCAGATATTATTGCCGCAACTTCTTGTTTTCCATTTGGCTTTGAACCCCTTAATTTCCCTGATGATTTTATTCATGAGGAATGTAAACACCTCAGTGATCATTCTCAGCTACCGCATAAGGTGTTTGATGGTGATAAAATAGTTTACCCCATTGGTTTAATGGATGGTGCCATCGATGATAATCAGGGAGTAGATGCGGTGGTTGTGGCTGAAGAATGTATGAAGAACTACCCGGAAGAGTTAAAAAAATATTGTTCACCTGATGATAAGGCTGTAGACCTATATATTATTTCAGACGTATCTCCGCCAGATATGGATAGCTATAATCACAGCGGGGTTGATAACATACCCTTAGTGGGAAAATGGACATTTGACAGCCTTCGCACCTACGGCATATTCAGCGCCATCATTGGCATGGCTTCTATTGTACTGGCTTTTTTAATTGATACCAAATTTTTCATCATTGCCCTTTCCGTTTTTGGTACTATAGAAATACTGATGGCCTTGGTATTGTTGATTTTTTCAATGGGAATTACTGGATTAACAAGAAAATTTGGTGTGCCTGATTTTGTTGTAAACCGTTTACTGCATTTTGACAGACTAAAGTTCAGTACCCTTTACAACATGTTTATTAACCGGAGAAATTCTGCCATGAAATTGATAACAGACGTATTTCTAAAACAAATTAAATGGTTTAGTTTCGAAAGGGTATATGGCGACCCGGCTTGGAGAACACGTTTAGTACAGAATGCCACCAGAAAATTAACCTACTCGGAAGTAGAAAAAAGAAAAATAAAATACCCTAATTTAAGTAAAACACTGGCCGAGCCCGGAGAAAAAATAATGAATACCACCACCAGGGCAATTAGCATGGGAACCACGCTTTGGTTTACCAACGAAGAACTGGAAGGAGAAAAGAACCTCCTGAACACCATCATTGCTACGGGGCAGTATACCATTTGTTTTAATCTCCTGGAATATATTGAACGGCACCTGAAGAATAAACACTATGAGCAGGATTATGAAAAATATCCGGAAGAGACGAAAAAAAATATCGAATTATTGCAGCAGGAATTATTGAAAGATTGGGAAAAATTCAAAATTAATCCATATTGGCAGGTAGAAGAGTGGAATAAAATAACAAAAGAAGATGACCGGGATCCGGGCTTAAGAACCAATTCATTCAGGACGCAGGAAACCTGATAAGTGAAGTTTTAAAATCTTATAAACTGTATAGTGCTTCCCGTAAGGCGGATTATCAACAGGAATAGGGGGTGCTGAATTTTTAAAGCCATCACGACCTTATAGCATTAATTAGTTGAATATCCTTTTCCCAGTTAGCCAAATGCCAGTCTTTTTGCTCATTGTTCCAATTCAATAAAACTGCCATTCTTTCTAATACAGTAAACTGATGTGCCTTCACCTGATCTATATGGAAATACAAATAACCTGTTCTCCTGATCAGGAAATCGGAGGGACTCATGCACATTTCCTGATCTATGCAATACAGAAGCTGAGCTTCCAGCAGGGCAGGTAGCTGTCCGGGCTCAGGTTTTTGTTGGATAGTAATAAAAATGCTAAATACCTGATCGATATTTGAACCAAAACGATACACCAGATTTTTAGCTTCTTCCGCCGAAATTCCCAAACGCAAAGCCTGTTCAGTTTTTTCTTTCAGGAAGTCGGAGAATTTTTTGCCTGCCGGTATTGTTCCGCCCGACAAGCTAATGTTTGCAGTGTTACAAGCCGGTAGCCTTTTTCCGGTAGCTGATACATGCAGGGCAGCAATTTTGTCTACCACCCGTTGTGCCATCTTTCTATAGCCGGTAAGCTTGCCTCCCGCAATAGTCAGGAGCCCGCTCGGGTAAAAAAACATTTCATCTTTTCTGGATATTTCTGAAGGCCCTTTGCCTGGCTTATTCACTAAGGGTCTTACTCCCGCCCATACCGATTCAATGTCTGATAGCTCTAATGCAGTTGAACTAAAAAAAGTATTGACACATTTTAATAGGTAATTTTTGTCTGCCAAACTCACATCCGGGTACCTTAAGTCACCTTCATAAAAAGTATCGGTAGTGCCAATATAAACTTTCCCTTCTCTGGGTATCACAAAAATCATACGCTTGTCAAACGTATCAAAGTACAAGGCTTGTTTAACCGGAAGTTTTTTAGCGTCTACTACTATATGTATCCCTTTGGTGATGTGTAATTTGTGGGTGTTTTGCTGTTGATCCAAATCGTCTATGGCGTCTACCCAGGGCCCTCCGGCATTTACAAAATACGGTGCTGTAAACTGGTGTTCAGTATTCGATAAAACATCCAGGGCATTTACACCATAAATTTTTCCTTCACGGTACAAAAAAGAAAGCACCTTCATATAACTGAGTGCATACACTCCCTTATCTACGGCTTGCTTCAACACTTCAATACAAAGGCGGGCATCATCGGTTTTGTATTCATAAAATAAAATTCCGGCCAATAATTTTTCGGGATCTAACAAGGGTTCAGCAGCTAAAGCTTTTTCTTTGGATAATACCTGGTGCCATTCTTCCTGCTTAACACCGGCCAGCCATTCATACATCCACATGCCCACACGCGCACTCAGTTTCCCCAGCGAACCATTTCGGATAATGGGTAAGAGCATTTTTTCGGGTTTGGTGAGGTGAGGAGCATTGCGGTGCACAATTTCCCTTTCCTTACCTACTTCGGCTACCAACCTGAGTTCAAGCTGTTTTAAATAACGCAGGCCGCCATGTACCAATTTGGTAGACTTACCCGAAGTTCCCGAAGCAAAATCTTGCGCCTCCAGCAACAGCACTTTTAATCCCCTGCTGCAGGCATCTAAAGCAATTCCTGCACCGGTAATGCCACCACCTATCACAATTAAGTCAAAACTTTGTTGCAAGGCTTCGTTTACAATATGACTCCGGTTAATGGAAGAGAATTTTTTCAATGGAAAAAAATTAGGTAAGACTAATTTACGAAAAATTAAGCCTTTTTGCAGTGCGACAAGCTTTTCTGGTGGTTGTATAAAGCTGCAATAGTAAGTTCACCAATTGGACTAAAGTAGCCTTGTTAACAAATATATAAACCGGCAGACATGAACAGACTTCCTCAGAAGCCCAGCCTTTCCCTTACCTTATGTAATATCGGCTGACCAATACTTCGGGCCTTGCTGGCTCCTTTTTTTAATTCCTCCTCTAATAAGGAGGTATTGTTCATGAGTTCGAAGTACCGTTGCCGGGCTGAGGAAAATTGATCCAATATCAGTTGCAATAACTCATTTTTGGCATGGCCGTAACCATAATTCCCGGCTAAATATTTTTCTTTTAAACTCTTTGTTTGTTCATGAGTAGCTAATAATTTATATAAAGCAAAAACATTGCAGGTATCCGGGTTTTTGGGCGATTCCAGCGGAGTGGCATCGGTAACAATGGAGAGGATTACCTTCTTCAGTTCTTTTTCCGGAAGAAAAATATTGATAAAATTATTATACGACTTACTCATTTTTTGTCCGTCTGTTCCCGGAACTATCATCACTTCTTCACTGATTCGGGCTTCAGGGATAACAAAGGTTTCACCATACAAATGATTAAAAGAACGGGCAATATCCCTGGTCATTTCGAGGTGTTGCAACTGATCTTTCCCTACCGGAACGTATTGGGCATCATATAAAATAATATCAGCAGCCATTAATACAGGATAGGTAAAAAGCCCGGCATTTACATCGCTCAGCCGCTCCGATTTATCTTTAAAAGAATGGGCATTTTGAAGCATAGGGAAGGGGGTAAAGCAATTCAGGTACCAGGTAAGCTCACACACTTCACTAACATCGCTTTGGCGGTATAAAATATTTTTATTGGTATCAAAACCTAATGCTATCCAGGCGGCGGCCACACCCAGGGTACTACTTTTCCGGAAAGCTGCATCTTTTACAGTAGTGAGTGAATGAAGATCGGCAATAAAAAGCAAAGCCTCATTTTGGGGATCTTTACTCATTTCAATTGCCGGAAGCATTGCCCCTAAAATATTGCCCAAATGCGGAATATTGGTGCTTTGAATACCCGTTAAAATTCTAGCCATGTTAATGTTTTTAAGCTGTATTACCTGTTGTTCTCGTATGTACAGGTAAGTAAGGCGTGGGCAAAGTTATTGTTTTTTTAAAAATTTCAGCAGTAATCATTAACTTTACCCCATGGAATGGCTTAGACGCATACTGGCAGCACTTTGGAAAGTCCTTTTCATTTTCAACTTCGTAGTAGTGTTTTTGGCCTGCTTCCCGCTCATGTATATTTTCCTGCAAAAGCGTAAATGGTTTAAATACGTGTTTGTGCTTAAACGTTTCTGTTCCTGGTGGATTTGTTTTTTTTCTTTTATTTACCTGAGAAAAATCTGGAGAGCCCCAAAAAAAAGCATTCAGCAACCTTCGGTGATCATTGCTAACCATAGTTCTTACCTCGATATAGTTATCAGTTACTTGTTTTTGCCGCATTACTTCGTGTTTATGGGAAAAAGCGAATTGCTGAAAGCCCCTCTATTCGGGCTCTTATTTAAAGAAATGAACATAGCCGTAAACCGTAAAAGTACTACAGATGCGCACCGGGCCTTTGTTAAAGCAGGAGAAGAGATAGACAGGGGAAACAGTGTTTATATATTTCCGGAAGGTACCATAGCTTCTGATGCAATACTGAAAAATTTTAAAAACGGGGCATTTAAACTGGCGATAGATAAGCAGGTACCTATACTGGTGGTTACCTACCTCAATAACTGGAAAATTTTACAGAATGGTGGCTTTTTTAAAAGCCTTGGAAGCCCTGGAATAGCCAGAATAGTCATTCATCCGTCCATACCTACTAAAGGGATGACAGACGCTGATGTGAATACGCTCAGGCAAAAAACCTATGACCTTACCAAACAAACGCTGGAAGAGTACGAAAAATTCAGCCGTTAGTTTTTTTAACTGTACTGATGTTTATTACCTTTACCTTTTCAAAAGAACAGGAGCATTAAAATAACAATACAATACAAATGAAAATAGATATAAAAACGGTTGATGAAGTGGCGCATTTGGCCAGACTGGAGTTTGATGATGCAGCTAAAGAAGAAATTGTGAATGACATGAACCGCATGTTGAATTTTGTCAACAAACTGAATGAGCTGGATACCAATGGAATAGAGCCACTCATTTACCTCACGGAAGAAAGAAATGTGTTGCGGGAAGACAAAGAAGAACAAAGCATATCCCAGCGTGAAGCACTGTTAAATGCCCCTAAAAAGGACAGTGACTATTTTAAAGTAGCTAAAGTAATTGAACAAAAATAAATCTCATGATAAATTCTCCCGAACTTACCGAACAGGAACTGGATCAACTGAGGTATCCTGTTGGTAAGCTGCAATTACAGGAACAATACAGTCCCCGGCAATTGGATGAACTCATTCATAAAATAGAGATTTTTCCTGCGGATTTACTTCAGGTAACTTCGCAGTTAAAAAAAGAGGACTTGAATTACCGCTACAGGCCGGGTGGCTGGAACATCCGCGAAATAATTCACCATATTTCAGACAGTCACACCAATGCTTATATCCGCATAAAACTGGCATTAACAGAGGAAAACCCTACCGTAAAACCTTACGATGAAAACAAGTGGGTGCTAACTGCGGATGCGCTGAGTGATGATATGGAAGGCTCTCTCAGTATCATTAAAAACCTGCACAAAAAAATGATAATGATACTGAAAAGCGTTTCGCATAAAGACCTTGAACGTACTTATTACCATCCGGATATGAAGCGAAATGTGGCGCTTAGTCAGTTACTGGGTATTTATGGCTGGCACGGTCACCATCACCTGGCGCAGATAAATGTGGCTCTGGAAAAGAAATTCCGGTAAACACATTTCCATCGTCGTAGCCTTAGGGGCTGGTTTATGATATTCTTGTTCAAAAAAAGCCAAAGGATTTAATCTGCCTTTTTGGAAGGAATACTCTTTTCAAATGTTTATCTTTGCAGCTGTTAAACAACAGGTATGCAAGCCATCATTGAGAAAATCGACAGGAGTATTTTGGAAGAAGAGTTTACAGAACAAAAATTCCTGCGCCATACAAATAATGGGGATAACCTCATATTCAGCATTACCCATCATGATTCTCCTAACATAATGATGGAGATTGGCCGCCTCCGCGAACTTACTTTCAGGCATGCGGGTGGAGGTACTGGTAAGAGTTATGATATTGATGAGTACGATGTTTCCAAACATCCCTATAAGCAATTGGTGGTTTGGAATCCGGCAGATAAAGAAATAGTTGGGGCCTACCGTTACATTGCCTGCAGGGATGCGGAATATATTGACGGTAAGGTGCAATTGGCCACCACTGAATTATTTGAGTTTTCGGAAAAATTTTATAAAGAATACCTGCCTTATACCATAGAATTAGGACGCTCATTTGTACAGCCCCCCTATCAGCCCAGTGAGCAATTCAGAAAAGGCTTGTTCTCGCTCGACAATCTTTGGGATGGCTTGGGTGCTATAGTGGTGGATAACCCCGACATGAAGTACTATTTTGGGAAAGTAACCATGTACACCGATTTTAACGTGCAGGCAAGGGATTTGATCCTTTCCTTTATGAAGCATTATTTTCCCGACCCTGAAAACTTAGTTAAACCAAAATATCCGGTTGAAATAAAAACAGACCTGAGTGCTTTCCTGAAGGAACTCAGCGGACTCAGCTACAAAGACGGGCATGTAGTACTCAATAAAATGGTACGTGCGCTCGGCGAAAATATCCCGCCCTTAGTAAATACTTACATGAATACCTCACCGCTCATGAAATCCTTTGGTACAGCTATTAATCCTGGATTTGGCGGAGTGGAAGAAACCGGAATTATCATTAAGTTTGATGATATTTATCCAACCAAAAAAGACAGGCACCTTAACTCTTATATCCGGGAAAAAGAACAAAGAAAATTAAAGCAACATAGTTAATAACGGCTTTGTACACATAAAGCATTAACCTTAATATTACTCTCATCTGTGACCCAACAACAAGCATTAATAGCCTATCTCACCGGATTTATTTCTCCGGCCAGAAAACTGCGATTTGATGCAGTAATTGCAGAACGTATGAAGCATATATGCGTAGTGCTGGAAGATATTTACCAGGCACATAACGCCAGCGCAGTGCTTAGAAGCTGTGATTGCTTTGGGATACAAGACGTTCATTTTATAGAAAATAGAAATAAGTACAAAATAAGCGAAGATGTTGCCATGGGATCCAGTAATTGGCTGAGTATTTACAGGCATTCCGAAAAAGAAAACAATACAGTAGATTGTCTGCGGTCTTTAAAAAACAAGGGCTATAAAATTATTGCCACCTCACCGCATAAAAATAATTATGTGTTAAGTGAGCTGCCGGTAAGGGATAAATTCGCCCTGGTGTTTGGAACCGAAATAGATGGTATAAGTCAGGAAGTGGTAAATGAGGCGGATGCATTTGTAAAAATACCCATGTATGGATTTACGGAAAGCTTTAATATTAGTGTGTGTGCAGCCTTGTGCATGCATGAATTAAGCACCAGAGTTAGAGCCACCGTAGAAAATTACAGACTGAATTCAGAAGAAAGAGACAACATTTACTTAGAATGGCTGAAAAACAGCATCCCTAAAAGTGAATTGATTGTAAAGGAATTTGAAAAGAAAATGGCAGGCGAAAATAAAACGTAAAAACACGATGTCTTTAACATTCAGGGAGTAAATGTGTTTTCGAAAGCTAATTGTAATTTGACTTTTTGAAATGAAAAATTGGATTATAGAACTATATTTGGACAGTGCTGTCAGTTTAAGTTCAATTTTAAACTGAAGAGATAAAACAAATCAGATCAGCAGTTAAAATTACTTTTTTGTATTATTGTTAGCAATAAATTGGTATCCGTTTTGATTAGAAGAATACAGGAAACTTAATACATATTCTAAACATTAATTAAATTACATTAACTATGAAAAAAATTCTTTTAGCCGTTACAGCTTTATTTATTTTAGCTTCAGCTACTATGCCGGGAGATGGAAGAAAAATACCCCCTACAACACTAAAAAAATTAGATGGCACTAAAATTAATTCCTCTTCCTTTTCAAATAATGGAAAGCCTATAGTTATCAGCTTCTGGGCCACCTGGTGCAAACCTTGTAAGAAAGAACTGGATGCCATTGCAGAAAGTTACAGTGAATGGCAAAAGGAAACAGGGGTTAAATTAATTGCTATATCAGTCGACGACGCCCGTAGTTCAGGGAAAGTAGTGACAGATGTAAAAGCCAAAGGCTGGAAATATGAAGTATACATAGACGAAAACCAGGATTTTCAAAGAAATATGAACGTAAACAATGTTCCGCATACATTTATAATTGATGGGCAGGGCAATATTGTTTGGAGCCATAACTCTTATGCAGATGGTGACGAAGATATTTTATTTGAAAACATTAAGAAAGTTGTAAAAGGAGAAAAACTTACGCACTAAACACTATTAACTAACCAAGAACCACAGTAAACTTGTGAAAAAGAGAAATCACCTAAGCAAAGCCCTAATTCTATTATCAGCCATTTGGGGCTGGGGTACCACCACTACTTTCGCTCAAACAACAGAACAGGCAAGTGAAGTAATTAGTCAGATACATGGAAATTTTCAGGTAGACGGACAGTATTATATTGAAGATACCTCCATTGGTGCCCCTATAGTAAAGGAAAAAGTGTTGTCCAATGGATTCAATAATCTTATTTTCACCAGAGGAAATTTTTCTGCTGGTTTGCGTTACGAAAGTTATCAGAATGTCATGCAGGGTTTCGATCCCAGGTATAAAGGGCAGGGAGTACCTTACCGCTTCGCCAGGTATAAAGTAAATAATATGGATGTTACCCTGGGTAATTTCTATGAACAATTTGGGAGCGGTTTAATATTCAGAAGCTATGAAGCCAGGGGCTTATTGTTTGATAATGCCATGGATGGTTTTAGACTTATTTACAACCCTTATAAAGGCGTTACCTTAAAAGGCATAATAGGTAAACAGCGTACATTTTTTAGTCTGAGCCCAGGAATTATCAGGGCGGCGGACGGAGAAGTAAATATTAATGAATTGTTCGACTCCTTAGCCAACAAAAAAACCAAAGTAATACTTGGGGGTAGTTTTGTAAGTAATTTCCAGGCCGATCAGGATCCTTTATTGGTTTTACCCGAAAACGTAAGCTGTTTTGGAGGCCGCATGAACATTATGCGTGGTGGATTTAACTTTTTTACAGAGTATGCGTATAAGATTAACGACCCTTCTTTAACCAATAACAATAGTTATAAAGACGGGCAGGGTTTATTTGTAAGTACTTCATTTGCTACTGAAGGTTTATCGCTAATGTTATCCGGAAAATACATAGACAATATGAGTTTCAGAAGTGACCGGTCTGCCTCATTAACTGCAGCCATGATTAACTTTTTGCCTGCCTTGTCTAAGCCCCATACTTACCTCATGATGGCCTTCTATCCTTACGCTACGCAGCCTAATGGAGAAGTTAGCTTTGCAGGGGAGTTGCAGTACAAATTTAAAAAGGGTTCCTTTTTAGGAGGGGAGCATGGAATGGAAATGACTTTAAATTATTCTCTTTCTTACGGTACAGATACCACGCTTTTAGATCCGGTAAAGGATACCCGCAAATTCTACTATTCTGTTAACCCTATGAATGTTGGCGATAAGTATTTTGAAGACCTGAATCTGGAGGTTATGAAAAAACTATCTAAAAAAGTAAAAATGACCCTGATGGGTTCTTTGCAGTTCTATAACGATAATATCATTCGCCACAGCAACGCCGCTGCAGGATATGACAATATTTATTCTACCATTATCTTGGCCGATGTTAACTATAAATACAAAGCAGGGTCGGCTATTCGTTTTGAGGTTCAAGATTTACGAACCAAGCAGGATAAACAATCCTGGGCCAGTGCCATGATAGAATGGACACCCAGCTCTCATTGGTTCGCAGCAATTCTGGATCAGTACAACTATGCTAATGAAAATACAGCCAAGCGTTACCATTACTTTTTAGGGTCACTTGGATACATTCAGAATGAAACACGTATAACTTTGTCGTACGGTAAACAAAGAGCCGGGATATTTTGTGTGGGTGGAGTGTGCAGAAATGTACCAGCTTCCAATGGATTTAGTATTACAATTTCTTCTAGTTTTTAACGTTATAAAAGCAGCATCATGAGAAAAATCAGCTTTATAGTAGGAATAGGCCTAGTGCTTGGGGTACTTGTTTTCGCAGCATGCGATTACGTTAGCAACCCTTATGAAAATAATAATAGCTCTACAACCACAACAACCGGTAATACCACAGGGTCAGCTCCTGTGAGGAAAATGCTGGTAGAAGATTATACCGGGCACAAATGCGATAATTGCCCCGATGCGGCCAGAGAACTTATGAAATTGAAAGAAACCGTTTACAAGGAAAAAATGATCATTGTAACCATTCATGCCGGAGGTTATGTAAGTACTACCCCTCAGGGCGGACATCAATTCCCTACAGATATGACCTGCCCCGAAGGCAAAGATTATTTTAATACAATGGGAATTGTGGCAAACCCCATGTTTACAGTTAATCGCTACAAATACCCTACAGGTGATCATCAGCTTTCTAAAAGTCAGATAGGACAAGGAGCAAGCGATAATGCCAACCTGGCCCCCGACTTTAAATTAGAAATAACCAACCAGTACGATGCTGCTACCCGTAAATTAAATACCAGTGTAAAAGCTACTACCCTTAAACCAGTTACCGGAAGCTATAAAATGGTTATAATGCTGGTAGAGGATAGTGTTATTGCAGAACAACTAGATAAATTTAACACCCCTAATTATATACCAAATTATGTACACCGGGATATTCTCAGGGGATCATTAAATGGTACCTGGGGTGAACAGGTGTTTAGCGGAACCATTAACCCCAATGAGGTGAAAACGATAACAGCGCCTACTTATAACCTTTCTACCAAATACAACGAAAAACATTGCCACATAGTAGCCTATATTTATGACGCTGCCAGCTCCAGCTCTAAATACTATGAAATAATGCAGGTAGAAGAAAAGAAAATAAAGTGATGGTTTTTAGAATAATATAGGATCTATTTTATGAATACTATTAAACGGTCAGGAAACTTTTTCCTGGCCGTTTAAATTTAATGGAGTAGTAATGAGTTTTATGTTGAATCCTATCCTTCCAGCCCTAGTTTTTTTCTAAGCCTTAGGGCAATATCCGGATAATCAGTAATGAGCCTGTCAACGCCCAGTGCAATCAGCCTTTTCATATCCTTTTCTTCATTTACGGTCCAGGTCATAATCGCTATGTTTAAAGCCTGTAACTTCTTTAACATAGCTTCGTCTATAAGTATAAATTCCGGGCAATAGATGTCTGGTAAAAAGCCCAGCTTGTTCAGGTTTTCTTCCAGGTCATCGTTATTTTCAACCAAAAAGGAAAGGCATAGCCCTGGGTCTGTTTTTTTTAATTCCTGTAAAATGCGTACGTCAAAAGATTGGAAAATGATCCGGTTAAAAAGCTGATAGGGCCTTAACACCTCATATACTAAATGAACAAAATCAGCAGGGGCAGGGTTAAATAATTCTCCAAACTCAGGCTCTGTTTTTAGTTCAATATTGTAAATAATATTTTTAGCAGGAGTTGAACGAATAAATTTTTCAGTAGTTTCAATGACCTCTGTTAGCAAGGGTTTGTAGCAGGGTAAACTTTGCTGATTCACAAACCGGGGATTTTTTCTGCTTCCACAATCATATTGTTTTACCTGGGCATAATTCATTTGGTAAATATTATGCTGTAGTTTACTCTCCTGTTCAATTGCATTGGCTTCTGGATCTATACAAAACTCCTCATTCATCCAGGCTTCGTGAGAAACAATTACTTGCCGGTCTTTAGTAATCACCACATCCATTTCAATAGCATCAACTCCCAGTTTCAGGGCTTCGGTAAATGCAACAAGGCTGTTTTCAGGATAAAGGCCCCTGGCGCCACGGTGCCCATGTATTTCTAATGGAGATAGTTTGTTCATACCTAAATATATCAATTCTATTACAAAGAACAATTTGATTTGCATCTTCCGGTACTTCCCTTTACTTTTAGGTTATGATAAAGTTTACTGCCATTTTAGAAAAGTTCGGAAAGAAAGGAGAAAAAACCGGATGGACCTATATTCTTATTCCACAGGAGGTGACAGAAAAGATTAAACCCAATACCAGGAAGTCTTTTAGGGTAAAAGGAAAATTGGATCAATTTCCGGTGCAACAGGTTTCATTGCTGCCAATGGGAGATGGGGACTTTATTCTTCCCTTGAATGCGGCAATGCGTAAAGGTATCGGTAAAACCAAGGGAATGAAATTAACTGTAAGTCTGGAGGAAGATAAAGGGGAAATTACGCTTGATACCGATCTTATTGCCTGTATAAAGGAAGATAATATGGCCAATAAAGTGTTTATGGGCATGCCTCCCTCACACCAGAAATACTATTCTAAATGGATAGAAAGTGCCAAAACACCGGAAACCAAAGCAAGAAGAATTGCTGCAGCCATTACAGCCCTAAACGAAAAAATTTCTTTCGGTGAAATGTTGAAGTCTGCTGCAAAGAAAAAGGAGTAAGCGGGAAATATTATTTTATCTCCTTTTGTTTAACACCGGTTTTTTTGTCAATCCAGCCTATGAGATCAATGTCGTTGAATATGGCTCCTTCAAAGCGGTTCTCTATTAAGGGTAACAGCTCCTCTTTAAATTTAATAAATAATAAGCGCAGTTCAGATTTTGAATCAGTGTTCAGGAATAATTTAATGTATTTTAAGAAGAGTGATTCAAAAATATACACCCTTTTTTTCTTATAAAAGAAACGATACGTAGAGCGTAGAATACTCGGATATACCAATTGATTACCCAATTCAAAATGAATGAGCAGATTGAGAATTTTCAGAATACAAATAATATCTTCACGGTTATTGGTGGGTGGCGCATTAAGAATTTGATAACACCACTTAAGGGAAGTACGGTATTCTTCGGCGCCAAAATACAAACAGGCCACATTGTTCATGATAACCATTTTGGAAGAAGGAGTTATTCCATCGTCATATTTTTTAAAGCCTTCTTCTATGTCAGCAACATGAAGTAAACCTTTTTTATACTCCCTGAAGTGCAAACTGGAATCTGTGATACCAATATAGAAGGTTTCAAATATTTTGACATGAATCTCTCGTGTAGTATAACGTTCACCTATAATTGACGGAATTTCACGTAGGCTTTCCAGTGCCATAGTTATCTCTTTTTTTCGGTTGAGATAATGATTAGATTCTACCAGACAATTGATTCCATTAATGTACAGAAAAGTACAATCCAATATACGGTCTTTGTTAGATTGAAATAACAGGAAGAGTTTGTTAGAATACTTATTAGTGGATTCATATTCACGCAGTATCCGGTAGTATTCTACCTTGGCCAATAAATAGTACACGTTAGCTTCAAAGGAACCAGCTCTTGAATTATCTCTGAACAGTGGATCTTTATAAAAAGATTTCATAAATTCCATTTGTTCCGGATTTTTAACATACCCTGTGGTTCTTCGTTTCATGTGAATCTTATCACGGATATGATTATACTCCAGTTTAGACCTTAACTTTTCAAGGGCTACAAACAATTCTTTGTAATAATCATTCATCTCTTTCTCGGAGAGGTTATCACGGTCAAAACCCTTTTTCTTTTGTAGTTTAAGTAAGGGAAAGATAACCTCAAACCTATCGTGTTTATAGGCCAATTTTTTTGCCTTTTCTATGATTTTGATGCTCTGCTCATCCAATTCTTTTTCGGATAGAATTTGTGCAAGATCAATGTATTTATTAATCTCCCGGTCAATGGAAGAGTCGTTGTGGTATATGCTGAGCGATTCAAGGATTAAGTTGTAGAGTTGATTCTTCTGACCGGAAATATGTTTAATAAAGGGTTCGTTTTTTAATTTTTTTAGTAAGAGGGTTTCATCATAGTGCTTCATCGTCTCTACAGCATCAAATAATTTGAGGTAATTTTTTTTCTCTTTGGCGCCATGGCGCATCGCAAAAATTTTAAAATACCTCTTCTCATTTTTGCTGAGGGACTGAACTAAATCGAATAAGGCGTCTTTTTTTTTCATTTCAAAAGAGGAAAAGCGGATGAAAACAGGATAATATTAATTAATTGAAAATGAATAAATTAAATATAAAATTAAATATCAAATCATAGTTTTGGGATTAATAGAACCTGCTAACTATGTTACATTTTGCAGCACGTTATAGAATACATTAGCTAAAATAAAACGAATAAATTATGAGAACAAATTTACACATCTTCTTGTTTCTTTTGATACCCAACTTATTTGTTGCCCAAAATAGGCAGAGTTATGGGAGAATAATTGTGAAGCTGAAACATAGTCCTGTTAATATAATTAACGAAACTAACAGACAAGTAATAACCGGCTTCGATCGCTTAGATGCCATAAATGAAAAATACAAGGCTAGTTCAATGAAAAAGATTTTTGTTGAACCTGAGGGAGTAACTTACCCTGAAGAACTTCAGCACGTATATGTAATTGAGTTTAACGCAGCCATTGCTGATGAAGAGCTGCTAAAAAGATACAATGAAATTACCGAGGTAGAATATGCAGAGCCCGATTTTGAACTAAAATTGGAGGGGCAACAAGGTATGGCAACTACCCCCAACGACACTTATTTCGCCTCCAGACAATGGTCTTTGAAAAATACGGGTAATTTCACCATTTACCCCAAACCCTCTAAGGTAGGTGCAGACATGAATGCTACCCTTGCCTGGGATATCACTACCGGAGACACATCAACCGTTGTTGCTATTATTGACAGTGGATTTAAACTGGATCATCCTGAAGTTTCAGGGCGCATCTGGATAAACCGTAAAGAGATAGCCGGTAATGGTAAGGATGATGATAACAACGGATTTGTAGATGATTACAGGGGATGGAACTACGTAGGGTCAAACAATAACCCCGGAGATGATAATGGGCATGGAACCAATGTAGCCGGAATTATTGGCTGTAATGCCAATAATAGCTCAGGTTACGCTGGGGTAAACTGGAAATGTAAATTAATGATCATTAAAGTACTTAATTCCAGCGGAAGCGGGGATAATTCTAAGATTTCTGATGCCATATTGTATGCGGCAAATAATGGGGCAAAAGTGATTAACCTTTCATTAGGAAGCACTTCCTTTTCTTCTGCCATGCAAAGCGCCGTAACTTATGCTTTTAACAAAGGCGCACTCGTTGTTGCCGCTTCAGGAAACAACAATGTAGGTACCATTGATTATCCGGCAGCTTACACTAATGCTATGGCGGTAGGTTCTACCAACCCCGATGATACCCGCTCGGCCCCTTTTGGAAATAATAGTAATGGTGGGAGCAATTATGGAACACAGCTTTCGGTATGCGCCCCGGGCAATTTTATTTATGGCTTGTACCATACCAGCAACACCGATTTTTCTTATTGGTACGGCGGAACTTCTCAGGCTACTCCACACGTAAGTGGACTTGCCTCCCTGCTGCTTGCTAAAAACCCTTCTTTAACCCCAGCCCAGCTAAAAAATATTATTGAAAAAACGGCAGATGATAAAGTAGGATTAGCCACAGAGGATGTAAGCGGATGGGATAAATACCATGGATGGGGAAGAATTAATGGTTATAAAGCCCTGAGCAGTTCTTTGG
>JACCDP010771318.1_pt1 | contig 25371 bp, 27 predicted proteins | sample 7445841 | NCBI WGS metagenome assembly JACCDP01 (sample SAMN15323441, study PRJNA562643) | freshwater metagenome | isolation source: river surface water | place: USA:Blue River Watershed | collected 2017-08-17 | reverse complement strand
CGCCCGCTGAAGAACCTTCTGTTCCCAAAGTTCCAACCCTTACACAAACACGGGCTGCAAATACTACAGCATTTGTCCCTCCAACACAACTTCGAAATCTGTACTCGCTCGCCTTCCGAAATACATTGGGACTTCCTCCTGTCGCATTAGCAAGAAGCTCGGCTGTTCAACCTCCTTCGCCACCTCCTGAACCGACAAATTCTGGGTACAGACCTCCTGACTTCTTGTATTTCATTGGTCCTGATGTACCTAGATCCTTTGAGAATCTTAAGGGACGCCCTCTTGAAACCAATATTTCCAAACCATCCAAATTATTCAGCATTCTCGGACTCAATCCTCCTCTCGCTGATATCAAAGATGGGTATTATTTATTCAGTGTTACACATAAAATCAAGAAAGGTGAATTTATCTATAAACTTGTCAAATCCAAAAAATGCGATACTCCTGCTGAGATTGGAAATCTTCCTTGGGCATTCCAGTATATTGGTACAAAGAATGATCTCTATATTCGTGGTGTAAAGCCTCTTACTGCGAAGAAAGAGCCTGCGAAAGCCAATACTACTGAAGGATCGGATGCGCCGAAACCGTCGAATGCGCCGAAGCCGTCGAATGCGCCATCTGTTCCCAAAGAAAATACAACAAAAGAGACAAAAACAACAGCATTTATTCCTCCTTCCAAACTCGGTGTCTTTTCAACTAAACTTGCCCGTGCGCCTGCGGGAAACTTGGGTACATATACAGTGCCTAAGAATGAAACATCCCCTGGTCTCCCCTTCGGTCCTGCCCCTGCCGTTTCATTTGGTTCTAGCTCTCCACGCAACAATGCCTCAGATTCCAAAGAATAATTGCGTGTGTCTTGAAGTAAACTTTTTCCCGTTTCCACCTAAGAGAATGGGAAACAGTTCCTCGAATCCCGTATATCAGGGAATTTACGCAAAATTAATTCAAATCCAAAATCCCCACAAACGTGCTGAGACAATTCAGACAATCCTCGCTTCCCCCGAATATGTCTTCGCAGCGAAACAAGCAGGTGTCTACAGTTTTCTTCTTCAGTATGTTGCGCAGGTTCAAAATGGACGTCAACCAACCCCGCTTCCGGGCGAACACGCTCAACAAACTGTATCACAATCCCAGCGGATGAATACGTATGCGCTTACACAACATGTGGCTGCTCAACAATCGCCTTATGAACAGCTTTCTGAAACTGCGCAAAATGACAAAGCTCTTTCTTATTTTCAAGCCTGCCTTCAGGTTCTCGGTCTTGAAGAGGAGGTTGCGCTTACAGAAGAGGCTCTCAAAGCAGCCTATAAGAAAGCTGCTTTCAAAGCTCACCCTGACAAAGGTGGAAGTGAAAAGGCGTTTGAACTTGTCACTCGATCCTATGCGTACTTGAATGAGATTCTTCGACGTATTCGCGGCGGTCGAGATAAGTTACGTGAAGTTGAAGCACCCAATGCTCTCAAGGACAGTCGCCATCAAGAATCCAAGGAGTTTCAACATGTACAACCAATCCGATTAAATCCTGACAAACTCGATTTGAATGCGTTCAATCAAATGTTCGAAAAGACACGTATGCCAGATCCTGAAGATGAAGGCTACGGCGATTGGTTGCGTGAAGAAGGAGCCGCATCTGCGCCCACCTTTAGTGGAAAATTCAATCGCGATGTCTTTCACAAAATGTTTGAAGAACAACAACAAAAACAACCCCGCGCAACGACGCAGATGTCAATTATCAGCCCTCAATCGATGACACTCGCACCTACAATGGGTGTTGAACTCGGTCGCGAACGACCTGCTGATTATACTGCTGCTGCGAATGCAAACTTAAAATATACAGATCTCCGAGCTGCTTATACAACGGAATCTACCTTTTCAGGTCAAGTCTCCAATGTTCGTGTTGATCCTCGAGACTATGAATCTTATGCGAATAGTCGCAAGCGTGCGCCCGACCCGCTCCGTGATGAAGAACGTGAAGCCCTCTCTGCTGCTGAAAAAGCAATGGAAGAGCGGGAACGACAACGTCAATTGCGTGCGGCTCATGAAGGGGTCGCCGCTCAACAACATTTCGACCGAATGAAACAACTCATCTTAACTGACGGTGTTCCCATCGGAAAAACAAAACGAACATAGATATAGAAATGTTCGAGGGATCTTACATATGGATAACAGCAATCCTCGTTGTATTGCTCGCATCATATTTTGCGGTATCAACATACAGAAAAGATATCATTGAAAATTTATTTCGTGATAAGAACTTAATTAAGAAAGGAACGGACCTTCCCGTCATCTGGTTGTATTATGATAACAGTGATGTAAATAGTCGCTATTGGTTTGATTTCGGCAATCGTTCATCGCGTGTCATTAATACCCCCTTCTTAAATCTTTGTTACCAGACAATTGTTGAAGCCAATGCTGGACAATATCGTGTGGAGGTCATCGCAGGTCTTACGGATGCTGCGCAACGTCTCGGAGGATGGGATCAAGTTCCTCAATTCATGCGCAATCCTCTCGCCTCCATCGGTCCCGCGGAGCTCAATTGGCTTCGCGCAGAATTCTTGTCCCGATTCGGTGGATTGTGGGTCAGCCCATCGATTGTCTGCTTGAAGCCGTTTGCGAAACTTGAACCTGGTGTTCTTCATTTCTATGGAGTCGATCGTGATGAGAGCTACGCTGGACCTGCGGGAACAACTGTCCCTGGTTTCCAAGTCATGGGAATCTTAGAAGCAGGAGATCCTCGTATGATAAGTTGGGCAGATGCCGCCTATGCGCGCCTTGAAGAAGGGGGTGGTGGCAAACAGATCCGTGGAGATAGCAAGTGGGATTACACAGCCTTCGCGACAGGACCTACAAAGGTCTTCTCTCGTGAAGAAATCAGTCGTAAGAAAGATGGGCGGCGCATTGAACTCGAAGATCTCCTCGCAGCAGGTGGAGATGGGCAACTCCCCTTCACCATCCCTCCCGAAGGTGTCTATGTCGTACTTCCCTGGGATGAACTTCAAAACCGTCGTAATTTCGGATGGTTCTTGCGCATGAATGAAGATCAAATCCTCAGTAGTGATCTTGCTGTCTCTGAAATCTTCAGAGCAGTCGTTTAAAGAAACTCAACAACCACTTCACCCGTGCTTCCACTTAAGTCTTCGTATTGACTTGGGTTGAGCATATACAAGGTCGCTTTATGACCGTTCAAGACCTTTTCCTGGCTTTGTATTTCGATCCCGTACAAGGGGGCTAAATGGCGAAGAACAGTAATACAACGATGTTTTGAAAAGTCATTGTGAAGGAATCGGTCCGCCTTACACGGGATATAATAAGACTCGAGTTCCGGAAGCCAGCTTTCCAATGTTTCAAATGATAGATCATCCTTTGAAAACCATCGATGATATTGGACATGTAATTGTTTGAGAACCTCTGTGAAAAATTCTTTGGGTGGTGCTTTCCGAAATAATTTGGTAGGCATCCCTTTCCTATCTACGTAGGGGTCGGGCAACTTGTATCCCACGCCTTCCGAAACAAAGACAACAAGTCAAGGAAATGCGTTCGTCCATGGGTATAATAAATCCATCCCTGGATAATCAACTCATACAATTTTTGTTCTTGCTTGGGAGGAAGAATACCAATACTTTTTGTACACCGTGTCAAATCGGTTAAGAAATCTTCATAACTAATTCCTGAATTCCACAAAATAAACAGTGTTTCATAGACCTTTTCATCTTGGTTTCGCAAAAAATATTTGACAAGATCTCGAATGCGCTCATCCGATTTTCCTGTAAAAATATATTTGAGATTCTGTTCTGATTTCTCGCATCCCAGTGCTTTGATACATTTCATATACTGAAGTAATTGACGAGGTGACAAACTCATTGTCATAAGATTTATGTACAAAGGCTCTGAAAGAGGTCGATCAAACCCAAGACGTTTGAAAAAGACAGAATAGACGTCCTGCGTCGGCACAGTTTCAAGTTCAACATGAAGACAACGAGAACGGAGAGGTCCAATCAAGTCACTTACGTGACGACTACAAAACAAGAATCGGGTTGTGTGAGCGTGTGTCTCCATCGGTCGACGGAGTGCCTGTTGAGAAACAATCGGCAAGGTATCAGCATCATCAATAAAAATCCACCGATACACTCCTGGACGATTTGCCGAGTGTCGTACAAATTCAGCGAGCCCTTCGCGTACTGTATGAATCCCTCGATCTTTGTCCGATGACAACATATACACCCATTCAGGGTCGTGAATCGTAAAGCCGTGGGCTTTTGCGTAGGTTTCTAGGAACTGAAGCGCAAGGTGTGTTTTTCCAAATCCAAATGCGCCTGTAAAATACAAATGCGGAGGATCTTCCACAACTGAATTTAAAATCGAGTAGGCATTGGTTTGCCCTACAAGTTCTTCTTCCATTGAACATACTTTGGTGGTGGTTGCTTAAACCCTTTGCCCTCTTTGAGGTAGATGTCTCAAGACTTATACGCACGGTTAGGAGTCAGTCGAAATGCGGATCAAGATGAAATTAAAAAGGCATTTCGAAAGATGTCATTGAATCATCATCCAGACAAAGGAGGTGATGAAGAAGCCTTCAAGAAAATCAATGAAGCGTATGATGTGTTGTCTGATCCGCAACGCCGACAGATCTATGATCAGACAGGAAGTATCGATGGTGAAATGGCAGATGCGATGGGGGGTATGGGAGGCGGATTCCCCTTTGATATGGGAGGACTCGGCGGCTTATTTGGTATGTTTGGAGGAGGAGGTCCTTTTGGACCTATGGGTGGTCCTATGGGAGGCGGTAGAGGAGGAGGGGCACAGCGTGTTCGTCGTGAAAAAGGTCCTGTCAAAGTACATGAAGTCCCTCTTGGTATTGCTGATTTCTACAATGGAAAACAGCTTCATGTTGAATTCGATCGTCAGAAGTTCTGTAATGATTGTAAAGGAGAAGGATTTACCAGTTTCAAATCCTGCGACGGGTGTGGAGGAAGTGGGCATGTGACACGTATGGGGATGATTGGTCCTGGAATGGCGGTTCAAATGAATGGACCCTGTCCCGATTGTCAAGGCGTTGGCAAACAAGGATCGAATTCATGTGGAAAATGTAAAGGAAAGAAGTTTTTGACGCAAGCCAAAACTCTTGATGTCAAGATCGAACCTGGAATGAAGGCGGGCGATATTTTAGTGTTTCCCAATGAATGTTCTGACAATCACGACTTTGTAACTCCTGGAGATGTTCATTTCATTCTTCAAGAGGCTGATGAAGAGACCATCTGGAAACGGGATGGCAACCATCTTCGAACAACCATCGACATTGGACTTGAACAATCGTTACTTGGCACAAAAAAAGTTCTCAACGGACATCCTGGATTCGTCGACGGATATGAAGTTGTTGTACCCATTGGAACTCAAAATCAAGAAGTTCTTCGTCTTTCAGGTGGGGGTATGCCCATCCGTGGATCGACGGAAAAAGGGGATGCATTGGTGACGGTTCGTGTGACAGTAGCACCAAAGGAACGTGAACTTTTAGAGAAGAACAAATTGATTTTTCAGTCAATGTTTCTATAAGTTATGAATTGTATGTTCCACACTCATACTCAAATGTGTAGGGGGCTTCTCCGTGACGCTGGTCAATCTGCCAGCCTCGAAATAAATAAGCAGGTCCTTGGAGACGATCCATAGGGCGACCTTTTGAACCCATAAGATAGGTCAAATCAAGACCGCGTACAAATTCTAGCGCACGAGGACGTCCATCCTTTGAAAATCCGATCACCTGCCAGAATTTACTGTTGGCAAGGAAGCGAGATCCAATGTAAAGTGGGCGTATATGAGCATCGGAGACAGATTCAGGTTTCTCTTCAAAGAGATATCGGTGAAAGACATTGAACTTAGATCCAGAGGAATCCTCAACTTCATAGAGGCTTGGATTGTGTTCATTGCGTGAAAGGACTTTGACTTGCGTTCCGTTGGGAAGATAATAGATTGACATGGTTTGTTGTAAGGGGGGACAGATCGAAGAGGGGATGTGTGCCTTCAATTTTACAAAAAAAGAAAAGAAATTCTCTGGAATCTGTTTTCTTTTAGAACAAGTTCTTCTGTATGTTCTTAAACACCAGGAGCAAAGGAACGAGGGTTCTCGGCAAGCTTCCATTCAGCATTCATTCCGCTCAACGCCTTGGCTTCCTGCGCAGAGGAGAGCAACATGCTAGGAGCAGACAAAGGAGAAGGGTTCAACATCATACCACCCATCATATTGTTGCGACGACGACGCATGGTGTTGCGGCGGTTCTTGCGGTTCTTACGATCCTTGCGAGACGCCTTGCGATTCTTACGAGAATTCTTACGATTCTTGCGCATGGTGTTCTTGCGATTCTTACGCTTACCGAAGGAGCGGATGGGGATAAAACCACCCGCCTGGTCGCTCATGCCGCGAATTTCATTGAGAGCAGAATTCAATGAAGACACACGCGCACTGGCGGCGAGTTCAGCAGGAAGAAGGGACTCATCCGTTACAACACCGGGATAGGGACCGCCTACCAAAGAGGCACCGCCGTGTTGATTGACGTGGTATCTTCCATAGTCCTGACCCTGTTGAAGGCTCATGTTCTGAGGACCATTCATAGAGGTATCATTGACGGGGGCAGGCATCGAGTATTCACCTCCACGCATGCGACGCATGGTGTTCGCACGACGGTTGGTGCGGCGATTCTTGCGCATATTCTTACGCGTATTGCGGCGATTCTTACGAGTATTAGCCATCTCTCTTTTCTATTAAGACTCACGAAAATCTACGGCTAGTCTAGAAATGGAACCTGAGTGGACACGTCGTATCTCCAGTACAGTTGTTTGTAATTTCTTCTATATTTTCTTTGTTCTCAATGCCATCGTCGCGGTTCTTGCGGTTATTAGTTTAGTCGGAACTTTCACATTCATGTCAGTGCCGAAGGGATTAACGCCCGCACTTGGACTCCAAGCTCTTATTTCAATTCTTCTTGCGACCACGCAAGCCCTTTTCCTCTATTTGATCTGCGATCGTGCTTTGAAGCCGACAGTAGAGGCTGAAAAACGTGAAGGATTTCGATCCACTTATGCGTTGTAAACAAGTTCCGTAAGTTCAAATGTCTTGGGAGCGACCGTGTATACAATCTTTCCCTTTTTCGCTTCACGAAGAGCAATTTGCTCGTATTTTTGACTACGTTGTCCCAAGAATACGAGTAAATGAGTACATTCTTTTACAATCATCGCATCACGAACAAATCCAGCCTTTCGTCCTAACCGAAAGTAATCTGCTTGAAGGGATTGAATGTCAATCTCATTTCGTTCTGCCCAGAGATTTAAGAGTGCCGAAGACGTCCCTTCATCAGGAAGAATCATCTTATCAGGCATACGTTCCCAGAGGGAAAGAAGCGGATTCATAATTTCTTCTGCGACATGAAGGGGTGTAATCGATTCCGTTTTGCCTAAAATGCCAAGATACAACGGTTGTCCGCGTTCAAGAGTTTCTCCAAAGAGATCCATCGTGAGAGTGTAGATGGGTACTGTTGGATAAGGTCTTCAAATTTTCTACCCTATATATAAATGGGCGGTGCCTTTTCTGCGTCAAAAAGTCAAACCCTTGTACCTGGAGTCTCTGTAACACGAGATGAAGTTGAAAAGATTGTGGCGGATGGGATTCAATCGATCAAGCAGAATCTAACATCACTCTCAGCAGCTCAGCAGCCCCAGAATACGGCTGACTCTGCGAAATTCGAAACACAACTTCGAGGCATTGCGACAAAAGTATTCAATCTTCAAACACAAATCAGTCGTAGCAATAAACAGCTTCTCGAGGAGATCGGTAAGCAGATCAAAGCGGCATTGAATTCTGCGGTATCCATTCAGACAATGGGGCAAAAGGCTGCGCTTGAAAAGCAAGTTCGCGAATTAACTACGAGAATCGCTGATATTCTACAACAGAAGAATGCGATGGAAAAACAAGCGGCTGCCGAGACCCAATCGAAACTGAATGTCTTGACAAAAAATTTACAAGCAGAAAAGAATGCGCTTCAGCGTCAATTAAATGACAAGCAAACCGCTCTTTCTCAAGCCATTTTGGAGCGCAATGCGGCAACGAAACTTGTTCGAAACAAAGCCGCAAATGCAGACACTCGTCTTCAAGAAACAACCGCGGCATTGGAACAAGCTCGTCAAGAACTTGAAACGATTCGTGCGCAAGTCACCAAGAAAAATCAGGAATTCGCCCAAGCGCTCAATCAAGCCAAAGCCGCAGCCGCTGCCAATGCTGCAAAAAAGATTCAGAATGCGCAATTAGCGTCTGCTCGAAGCCGATCTCTTGCCAATCATACTGAATCTCCTGAACAAAGCAATCGATCCTTTTTTGGTATGTTTGGTGGTGGGTCACGCCACACTCGCAAATCTCATCGCAAGCGTCGTATGACACGTCGTAAACATTAATTAATCACAATATTTAAGCTAACTGTTCAAACTCATTGACACCACGCATGGCGGCGGCTTGAATGCGACGCTTCTGGATCTTTCCTGAGACGACATAAATAGAATTTTCTGTCATCACAAGGAAGTCTTCCTGAACCTTGTAGACCTTCTGGATAAGACTGGTGAACTCATCCGCACTCTTTACGAGCATTTTTTCCTTGGTCTCCTGATCTTCACCCATAAATGCCTTGTTGGTGGCGGTGTCAACATAGTAGTCAAAAAGGACAGGCTTGTCTTCCTTAATAGCAAGACGAGCCGCATGAACCAAAGTCGTTACAGAAGGGATGATTTCTGTAGAGGACGCATTCGTAGCCGGAGTAGCATTCTGCGAAGGAGCTGACATCTCTAAGTCTAGCAGATTCCGGGAAATGCCTAATCTGTTTTTTCCGCAAAAGGACGAAGAATCTGCTGTGAATGACGTTTGAGGATTGTGTTCATAAAGTGATACGCCTCGTCCAATTGTTCGCGCTTTCGAGCACCTGTGACGATAATATCTCCCGTTTGAAAGGCGAGAATCGTAATTTTCTTACACTGTCCAATCGCGTCACCTTCGCCCGTTCCTGCGCATGGATTCGGACACATACAGATCCCCTGAGGATGTGAAGGATCACGTTGTTCATTGTAGTAATATTTCACATTGACTCCTTGGTGAATGAGTTTCTCGAACGAGCTGAAGAGACGGTAGTCGTTGCTGAGAATACTGTGAAGATTGTCACGATTAATATTTCCATTCACATGGTAATCACTGTTAATCAATTGAAGTTTGAGGCTTTTAATAATCAGAGGATTCTCTGAAATGGGTTTGGGAAGAGAGGAAAGAATGGGAAGAAGCCATTCCAAAACCACACGCCCAAAATCAATGCCTGTAATTCCTGTCATTTGAATTCCTCCGTTCGCAAAGAGTTTGATGTTGACTTCCTTAAACACGCTCGGATCATCCAGACGACGCTTTCGAACAACCAGAGTGGATTGATTGAAGAATGTCTTCTTCGCAACCTTCTTTTTGGTCAACATGTCTTTCTGAGAAGCGCCAATTCGTTTGTCTTTGTGTTCCATTTTTAAGATTCCTTCTTCTGGATACCCAAAGGGGATCAGAACAAGAGGAAGTTGATCAAAGAGAATGTCAAGTTTGAGAAGCCCGCCAATGTTTCCAGTGGCTGTATTTGTAGAGATTCGTAGAGGTGTAAAACTTACTTGTTCAGAGTTCATCAAATCGTTTGTATGGCTTCAGGTTCCTTAAATCCCTGCTCCAATTTTTCAAGTTGTTTTTGAATCCATTCGAGAATATCCTCCAAAAATTCACTTCTCTTTCGAATTCGTAAAATATCTGAGTCTCCAAAAAATGTTATAGAATGAATATCTGAAACAGAGAGTGTTCCCATGGAATGAAAGAAAAAGAGAACTTGAGATAAGAGCTCTGAATAGGTTGAATATTGAAGTTTTTCCTCTAGATATTGACGCTTTGTTTTTGGATCTGCGTTTAGCAAAGTATCAAATAATTTTTGACATTCCTTCTCACGAGTCGATTGAAGAATAAAATAGCGGATATCTCCTCTGCGAAACTGAATATCGACATCTGGAATTCCTTGTACATACTGCTTGATCTGTTGTTCTTTCCACTGAACATGTGTTTTCTCGAGAATAGGTTCAAGACGATTTCGAAATTGTTGCGGCGTGGGCGTTTCAAATGTAATTCGCAAGAAGCGGTGAAGAATAGAAGAGTGAATTTTAGAAACGGAATTACAGAGGAAAAAAATAAGAACTTCATTCGCAGGTTTGTCCAGAAGAGGACGCAGAGCCGTCTGTGCTTGTTCTGTGAGTGTCTCAGCTTCATCGAAAATAATAATTTTAGGCTTCTTGCTTCCAGAGAGTTCTTCGAAAATAGTATAGATTTGTGAATTCGCGAAAGGATAGACTTTGGATCGCACAGATTCTAGACTACGTTCATCACTTGAATTCAGAAAAAGTGCCCGCCCTGTATAATGTTTTCGTTTTCCATACATAGCTTCGACAAATGCGTTGGCTGTGGTGGTTTTTCCAGAGCCTGGTGGTCCTACAAAGAGTAAATGAGACAAAGTCTCTGGATATTTTACAAAATTTTCAAGTAATTCTGCGATGGAAGAATGTATTCCTTCAAATCCCACCATAATCCTTTCTCATGATTGGAACAAAAGTTTTAGATAGGGATACAAGTATTCAGCCTAAACGAAAGAATGACAAAAGGGGTTAGGAAAATGCCGCCAAAACGGGAACGTAAATCAAAAAAATCTGACACTGTTGTCGAAGCTCCTGTTGTACCTGAGCCTGCGCCCGCCCCCGTACCAGAACCTGCTCCTACTCCTGCTCCTGAGCCTGTTGTAGAAGCTCTTGCGCCGCCCGCGCGTGGCAAAAAAGGAAAGAAACAGCCGAAAATTGTTGCGGTTGTGACTCCTGATGGAATTCAAGGTACGTTTCAATCAGAGCCGCGACGCCCTTTGATCGCCCACCTCCAAGTGAATACTTCAAATGTTCAGTTCTTGGATGGTGGTCTTCAGTATGATCCTAATCCGCCAAGCCAACCTGAACCTTATGAGCCAGGCTTTGATAACTATTTTTCAAATCAGAATGAATCGATTGAAAAGAAGGAAGCTGCCCAACAACAGCAGAAAGAAGAGACAGAAGCCTCTGATACAGAGACAAAGAAACCGCAGTCATCCGAGGACTCATCTGCGCTTGCGCCTTACATCAATCATGAACTTATGGTTGAATTCCGTGAGCCTTCCTCTTTTAAGAAACTTCCCACACATACCGATATCGCATGCTTTTGGTGTGTACATCCCTTTGACGGCACACCCTGTATCCTTCCTGAGCGCGAAGAAGGAGGTGTATACAAGGTCTATGGAAACTTCTGTTGCCCTGAATGTGCGATCGCGTACTTGCTCGAAGAAAGTCTTGATGCGACCACTCGCTGGGAACGCATGGCTCTTCTTCATCGCATCTATGGACCAGCATACCAGTACAAACGCATCTTCCCTGCTCCCTCTCGAAGCACACTCAAAGTATTTGGTGGTCCTCTTTCCATTGGAGCTTTCCGTGGAACAGTTCGTGAACGAAAAGTTCGTATCGATATCCAACTTCCTCCTATGGTTAGTATTCTTGGCTCTCTGGATACGAAACCTATTGATTTCTACGATAGTTCTCTCAGAACAACCTTCTCGCCTCTTCTCCAAGAGACTCTCCCTAAGGCGGAAGAGAGCTTGCGTCTCAAACGTACAAAACCTCTCAAGGATAGAGAAAGTACTCTTGATTCTGTAATGAATATCCAGATCAAGGTGAAAAAGACCTCAGGAAGCGCGATGGCGACAGCCTAAAATTGATCCCGCGTGATTGAATCTAGCGAGTATTCAAATGTCAACTTCATCTCTTGTTCGTCAACTCTTTCGTGGACTGGAATCAACAATCAACGAAAGAATGAATATGATCGAAACTCTCCTCGAAAAGGGTGACCATTCTATTGATATGGGGGCAGCCTCCAGCGCAGGTACTATTGAAAGCAGTGTGAAAGTCACGCGACTCAATCCTGAAGTCATGGAGCGAGTGAAGAAACTCGAAGATCGCATGGACGATTTTAAAAAGATGGATGCGCGCATGGCAGAAACTCAGAAAGATATCGGTAATGTGGCGAGCCGATACAGTCGCGTAGATTACGCTATTCTACACATGACCGATACGATTGAGAAACTCCGTGTTCAGGTCGCAGAACTTCAAAAAAAAGTGGAAGTCCTACAAGCCTCTCATGTTGCGACGCAGCCGACATCAGAAGAAGTTCAACAGGAAATTGCGCATCGTGAAGCGGTAAGTGCGCCAGAACTTGCGGAAGCCGAGGCGGCTGAAGTGGAAGAAGAGGAAGAAGAGGAATTTGAAGAACAGGTGATCGAAGAGGCTGATATGGCGGACGACGAAGAAGAGGCGGAGGAAGAAGTGGAAGAGGAAGAGGTTGAAGAAGAGGAAGTTGAGGAGGAAGAAGCAGAAGAGCTTACCGAATTTGTCTACAGAAAGCAAACGTATTACCGCGACAGTGAAAACATGTGCTATCAACTCGACGAAGACGGAAATCTAATCGATACTCCTATTGGTGTCTGGAATGCCACCACAAACAGAATTCATCCTCTTAAGCAGTAAGTAGATGGAGAACTATTGTCTTCCCGCAGTAACAACCGCCGCAATCTTTACATCTATTTTTTTACTGGATCTCTCGCGTCGAAACTGGAAGGGTCTTCCTATTCGTGCCGCATTGGGTGTCCTCGCTGTTTTGCTCATGATTTACATTTGCCAATCTGTAAGCGAATCTCTTGGATGGATTCTTCTTACGATTCCATTTGCTTTCTTATTGATTTCCTCTCTTCTCCGTATTGAAGTAACTCCCGCCGCATCCGATGCCGCACAAGACGAGGACAATTGTTCATGCCCGTGCTGTCACGTGACACCGTGCCAATGCTCCAAGCCTTGCTGGATGCCTAAGTCTCCGGCTTCTAAATGTAGTTAAAGCCTTCGTGCTATTTGTTTACTAGAATGGACGTATCCGGATCAACAGTTAATACTACTGACTCCTTGTCATATACGACAATTCGACGACGCTATAGTGACCTTTCAGGTGATCAACATGAGGAACAACCTACTCCTGATGTTTCGTCTCAAAATACCTATGAACAAGCTGATGAGACAAGAATGCGTAATGCTCTTCGTCAGATTATGCGAAATCCCCTTCCTACCTTCCCTTCCTCCTCCACAGTTCTCATGTGGGCAATTCATCTAACTTCTCTTGCGTATACTGCACTTGATACTGTGCTTTTCTACACTGGAAAAATCACACGCGGTGTCTATCGTTCTCTTCAAACGGAAACCTACTATTTTTTTAAAGGATCGTATGTTCCCTACGATTCTCGTCAAGTCAAACTGAATGTTGCGGGTGTTCCTCATGTTGAATGGTATTACAATCCCACGACAAAGGTCTTTTCGAAACAGGAAGCTGAAGGGCAACCCAAACACTTTCCGTATCTAACGGCTGAAGTCTATCATGATACGCTTTCTCTTTATGATTTGACGTCATTTGTTGAAAATATTCGTTGGGTAGGTGGTGAAACTCCTCCGTCTCCCAATCATATTCTCTCGGCTTGGTTTTTGGAGACAGGAATTTTGCTCGATCCAACTCTCCCCCTTGTTCTTCAAGTCATCAATGAGAATGGCGATACTCAGAGACTTCGCATCCACGAATAAGAAATCCCCAAGTGAGGAAACTACCTAAAAATTGAACGCTGGGGAACTTGTAGAACCAGGTCTCCACCATGTCACAACAACCTGAATACACTCTTGATTCGAAAATTCCTACTGGCGAATGGACTCTCTACTTCCATTCTCCAAGAGAGAAGAAATGGAGTCTTGATACTTACACACCGATTGCTACGGCATCTACTTTCCAGGATGTCTTCGCAATTCTCAATGAAATCACGGACCTCAAACTCAAAGGAGGTATGTTCTTCTGGATGCGCTCTGGTGTTCCTCCTCTTTGGGAGAACCATCAGAATATTCGTGGAGGAAGCTATAGTCTTCGAGGAAGTCTCGAGTCGGGTCTTGAAATCTTCTTTCGCTATATGATCGGCGCAATGCTTGGTATTGCGACCGAAGAAAAAGGTGATATTGTTCAAGGAGTAAGTATTAGCCCAAAGACTCTTGATCGTGGAAATCAACAGTCCATCGGCTTCTATGTTATTAAAATCTGGAATCAGGATTGTTCAAAGTTTAATACTGTAGAAGGCATTCGGCTTTTGGATTCTCGACTCTCGCATTCTGAAATCATGTATACACCCCACAATGAAAAGAAGATGTAAAAAGAATAAAGTCATTCTGAATTAAACCACCACAAAAACCAAAAGAAACTATTTTTTTGCGAAAAATTGAAGGCGCAGCAGCCCTGACTAGATGTCCAATCCCAAATGTCAACTCTCCAGTTCAACATCGGTGATAAAGTGACTTACCAAACTCTCGATGAAGAGTATTATTCCCGTGGATACGGATGTATTATGGAAACAAAGACGTCTCAAATTGTCGAGGTTTATTATAAACTCGCGAATCATGAGATTGTTGCGCAATCCAAACTTCAGAAGGTTGTTCCAAAGCAGCCTACTGCAGCTGTAGCAGGAGTTGGTGCTCCGAAGAATCTTCCAGATACCTATGAAATTCTAGGCGGACATTCTGTACCCAGCGCAGGATCTTCATAATTCATAGGTGGCACGGAGATTTGGTGTATAGAGTAATTGATGATAAATAAGACATCCAAGTATATATTGATAAAAAAGTGTCCGATTTTCGTGATCTGAGTCCAATGAATACCTTAAATCATACGTACCATTGAGTGTTTTTTCAAAGCGTTCAAAGGGGCAGGGCAGTAAATTTAACATAGCTTCAAGCTCTTCAAGATTTTGTTTGATATACTCTTTATCAGACGCATCCCATTCGTGATACGGATTATCATTGTTGTATCGTCCATGAATATTTCCACAGCCTCCAAATCGAAAAATATCTTCTGAATTTTGAATTCCAAATCCGAACTTGTATTCTAAACCGGTATTAAAGAAAGCGTAGCGACCCATGCTGCTCTTCTCTTATTCTTTTTTTGTAGACGAAATTTAAGCCACTAAAATTGAAAGCGCAGGTGCGCAGCGAGGGTGATCACTGACATGACCTCGACATCCACCGAGCTTTGGGACGAGACGCGCATGAGCGAGCCGAGCCTGCTCAAGTACAATGTCCATACTCCTCTTCAGTCTCTGGAAACAAAGGAGCTTCAAACCATTTCAGAGAAACTTGCTCTTCCCATTGGTCTTATGATGTACAACCTCAATGGAGATATGAATATTGGAATGGCGATTCGAACAGCAGTCATTTTCGGCTGTTCTGATGTCTATATCGTAGGAAAGAAGCGGTATGATCGCCGCCCTGAAGTGGGTGCGAAGAATTACATTCATGTTCATCGCCATACGTCTCTTCCTCTGAACTTCTTTCGTGAGAACAAACTTCTTCCCATTGTTCTGGAACAAGGTGGAACTCCTCTAGAAGACTTTCAGTTTCGCCCCTATCTTCCCGAGAATCTTGAACCTGGATGGAAGGTTGTCTTCTTGGTTGGAAATGAGTCGATGGGATTTCCCAAGCAGTTTATGAAGACACTCGGTGCTCCTCGTATTACTATTAGTCAATACGGCATTATGCGATCCTTGAATGTCAGTATCGCATCAAGCATTCTTCTCTATGAATACACGAGGCAGTGGCGCGCAGCAGCCCGCGCTCGAATCTAAGTTCTGAGTAGAATGGAGCGCGCAGAACCTCAAACAATTCTAGCAAAGGATGGACTTCCTACGGAAAATATGAAATTTTGTGGAGGAGCTCAAGAAATGATGGCAATTATTCAAGGGAATAAACCTGTCGCAGCGACAGATTTTGATCGTGGATACAAACCATCAGCAACCTTTATTGGATTTGTGATTGAAAATAAAGAAGAAAAAATGGTAGAACATTTTTGTAGACAATATACCTATGAAGATGTCTACAGAGCATCCAAAAAAGTTCGTCTTCTTCGATACAAATACATGAAAGGTGGGTATTATTATTTTTTAGAAAAAAATACTCTCTATGCGTATCTTTTGTATTTGTTCTGGGATGAAAAACAAATTGTACAACTTATTCGCTATGGACTTACAGACGATATCGTCAATATTCTTATAGGACTACTGCTCGGTTATAAGAAGAAAGATATCTGCGCATGGTTTCTAATGGCTCTTGAAAACCAATATAAACTTATTCAATTTAGCAATCGTGATACACGTGATCAGAAGGCAAAGTCAAAAAAATTGTTGAAGAAACAAGAAGAAATCCTTCAGCAATTTGAAATTTCTTATGCGGCGGCTCTCAAAAAATTCGCAGAAATGAAACGGGAAGTCAAAGTTCCTACGGAGTGGAAAGCCAAGTGCGAACCTCTTCCAGCACCATCGTCCCGTGGACAAACGCGGAAAAAGAAATCACAGTAATTTATTGTTTATTTTTAATGGGCGCAAGAACTAACTTGACTTCGCCCAAATTCGCTACCGTGTACTTCAAAATGAGAGGATAATCGTTTTTCAAGTACAACTCGATGGAAGGGCATAAGGATGTACATTTGGTAAACAAGACCAAGTGCTTCAACTGGAAAATACCCTGTACAATTTCATTGGTCGCATTCGCACCCTTCTGAACCTTCATGGTGCTATTGTTTTCACTAATAATCGTTTCTTGCTCTGCGAAATCACCCACGCACTTGAAGATGAGGTCACTTCCAGAGGATGTAATTTCAACATCGAGTTTTTCACCAAGAGCATTCATATCACGCGCAATCTTCTGGAGATCAACAGACGGCATATGGATAATACTTGTGAAGTTCAAACTGGGGATCTGGATATCTTCTACATCAGTGTCGAACAACTTGAGATAGTAGTTGGTGACAGTCGACTTCTCTGAGTTTTCCATACGAATTCCGAGCTTGTTCGGATTAGCCGCAGGAAGATACAATGTAAGAGAGTCACTGTTGCCCATCGTCTTGATGAGCTTGAACAAGTAGATCATGTTCACACCCAAGACGTGCTTCACGGGACAGAAATAGTTCTCAAATCGGTCAGCATGAAGACGGAGATAGACAAGAACAGTGTGAGTTTCATCGACAGCCATAACTTTGATACCCTGGGAGTCGAACTCAAGATTGGCTTCCGTAAGGATCTCTTTCAATGCTTCTATGAGTGTCCGGAAAGCACCAGATTGAACTGTCTTAATCTCGAAGAGGTTTCCATTTGCGTTTGTTCGTCCGGTAACAAGTGCCATGGAAATGAATGTATATTCTGCTTTAGATGTCGGAGGCTTTTTGATTCAGTTGTCCGCTCTCTGTAAAGCTATCTTTAGGATGTTTATTCGTTTCCTTCTTGAGCATAGTGTCTCAAGCGTGCTAAGAGCTGCGCATATTGATCAGGGCGCACAGATGCGACCTTGGGGGGAGGCGGCGGCGCGCCAAAGGCTGGAGGCGGCACGGGCTCGCGGCGAGGGGGAGGAGGCGCAGCTTCGCGGCGAGGGGGAGGAGGCGCAGCTTCACGACGCGGGGGAGGAGGCATAGCTGTACGCGGTGGAGGTGCAGGGAAATCCTCCGCATCTTGTTCCTTGGCTTCCTGCCGCTCGCGGCGTTCACGTTCTTCGCGTTCACGCTTCTCTCTATCCAAGCGATCCAAACGCACCTTTGTGCGCTTTACACGATCCTCGAAATCAGTCACATAGGTACGAATATCATCACCATCACGCATCATCTTCGCCAAAACAGAGATCTCCGCAATTGTCGCAGGACCAATACGCTCTAACATTCGGCGTGCCCCTGATTGATACTTCTCCCATTCCTGTCGGCTTTCAGACTTTCCTTTGCGTGTGACAGATTTTGGTTTTTCTTCAGGCGCAGGACGCTTCTTATACTCTTCCATGAAATTGGTTTGACGTTTCATATTTTTTGTCTTGAGAAGACGAGCATACGTGGAAATATTTCCCACTTTCGGTTTTCCATATTTTCGTAGTTCCGTGACCGCGTTGGCACGAATCTCACCCCAAGGACGCTTATTAAAGTCAACTTCTTCCGCTTTAGGAGCACGAGGAGCACGCACAGTGGATTTGACAGGTGTTACCCCTTGGAACTGAACTCGAGGTTTAGGAACACGCGCCGATTTACGTGTTGCGGTAAGAACAATAGGAGGCATGGGTTGTTTCGGTTTGGGAACAAGAAGCGGTTTACGTTCTTCTGCGACGACAGGCGTGGCGGGAGCACGAGGTGTAGGAGCACGAGGTGTAGGAGCACGAGGTGTAGGAGCACGAGGTGTAGGAGCACGAGGTGTACGTGCTGCTTGACGTTTCTTGAATTCCTCCAAAAACTTCGCATTATTTCCAGGTTCTCCACGACGTCCCGATTTGAGAGCAGCATACTTTACAATATTCGGACCTGAAGGCTTTCCATACAAAGCAAGTTCTTCTTTTGCGATTCTGCGATTTTGAGCCCAATCTCCATATTTCTTAGCAAAATCATTGCGCTTGGGTGTAACAGCGGGGCGACGATAGCCTTCGTCTGCTCCTTTCGCAATGGCGAAATTTCGTAAGATGTCCGCATTTCCCTGAAGTTCACGACGCGCCTTTGCTAATTTGTTGATCCATCGACCATTCGCGCGCCCAGGAGCAATCTTGTTCAAGTTATATTTTGCTTGCGCACGATACTCCTCCCAAGACTTTCCACCATGTTGCTTGCGTGTTTTTTGATTGGACAACAATCGATACGCGGCAGTGCCTGCGGCTGGAATTAAATAGCGACCATTTGTGACAAGATTTGTCATAATACTCGGAGTGAATCCTCCTTGCTGCTGAACATAGACAAGAGGTGCGCCTTGCGCAAGAGCAGGATCAACATAGAGGGGATTGGGATACGAAAGCGGTTGCCCACCCTTCTGTACAAGTTCAGGTCGAGCAACTGTTCCCGCAGAAAGAAGAAGAGGTTGACCCGCATCCGCCGCAGGTTCATAGATATTGGGTAACACATAAGAAAGAGGTTGTCCTCCTCTCTGAATAAGTTCAGGACGCGCAATTGTTCCAGATGCGACTAAGAGAGGCTGTCCAGCTGCAGCCGCAGGCTCGTAGATTGTTGGATTTGTATAAGAAAGCGGCTGTCCACCTCCTCTTTTAATATCTTGTTCCATTCTTTCTATTTGAGTCTCAGGAAAAATTGACCCGCAGGGTGGGATACATGGAAAGTATTCCAAAGATGTCAAGTGCCGATCAATACAAGCGTCTCTCTCTGCGTGATCATATCCTCGAGCTCCCCGATACCTATATCGGCTCTGTGGAAACTCACGACGAGCACTGTTGGGTATGGGACGATGAAAAACAGAAGATGATTTATCGTAAGACGGCATTTAACCCGGGATTTTACAAGATCTTTGATGAAATCCTTGTGAATGCCCGGGACGCGCTTGTACGCGCACAGACCGATACGAAACGTCAACCTGTCAAGACGATTCACATCTCTGCCCGCAAAACTGCGCAATCCACCTTCGAGATCTCTGTAGAGAATGACGGTGATGGTATTCCTATCGAAGAGCATCCTGAATACAAGGTGTATGCTCCAGAACTCATCTTTGGTCATCTTCTTACCAGTGAAAACTACAACAAAGGGGAAGAGAAGATTGTAGGAGGAAAGAATGGGTATGGTGCGAAGCTTGCCAATATCTACAGCAATTCCTTCACTGTTGAAACGCGTGATGTGAAGCGCGGTCAGAAGTACTCTCAGACATGGACAGACCATATGGGAGTTTGTGGAAAGGCATCGGTTCGTGCCGACAAGGCTCAGAAAGGCTTCGTTCGGATTACCTTCCAACCTGATCTCACGAAGTTTATCAACCTGAATCTTGACGAGATGATCAAGATCTTCCATACGCGTGCGATTGAACTCGCTGCTCTTGCTTCGAAAGAAGTCAAGGTCCACTGGAACGATGCTTTGATTCCCGTCAATACCTTTGAAAAATTCGTCCATCTCTTCACACGTGACTCTGCCAGTCTAGCGTATGAGAAATGTGGAGAACGTTGGGAAGTTGCGGCTGTTCTTACCCGATCCCTCTTCGAAGATGAAGATAGTCCTGATGAAAAGCACGTGAGCTTTGCGAATGGAATTCGTACACGCAAGGGTGGAAAGCACGTAGAGGCGGTGGTCCGAACCGTGCTCGGCGATTTCTGCGAGGCTGCGAAGAAGAAGAAACTCGATCTCAAGCCGTCTCAGTTGAAGGAGAGTCTCATCTTCTTCGTGAATGCCACTATTGTCAACCCTTCTTTCGATTCTCAGACAAAAGATACGCTGACGACTCCAGCGAACAAGTTTGGAAGCCCATTCAAAACGAGTGGAAAAGTCGTGGAAGGTCTGATGAAGATCGGTCTGCTCGAAGAGGCTCAGAACATTCTCGAAGCCAAGGCTGCGAAGGATGCGAAGAAGACCGATGGTTCGAAGAAGCGTGTCATTCGCGGTCTCCCCAAACTTGAAGATGCGCTCTGGGCAGGGACGGCAAAGTCCCCTGAATGTACCTTGATCCTCACGGAAGGAGATTCAGCAGCGACATCTGCGATCACCGGTCTGAAAGTGGTCGGTCGTGAACGCTGGGGTGTCTTCCCTCTTCGAGGGAAACTTCTCAACGTAAAAGATATCAGCCAGGAAAAGTTCAACAAGAATGAAGAACTGACTGCGATCAAGAAGATTCTCGGTCTTGAACAAGGTCGAGTCTACAAAGATGTGAAGTCTCTTCGTTATGGTCGTGTGATGATCATGGCAGATCAAGATCTTGATGGATCTCACATCAAAGGTCTCTTGATGAATCTCTTCCACACGGAATGGGCGAGTCTCATGCAAAGCGGATTCCTCTGCTCCCTCGCCACTCCTCTCTTGAAGGCGAGCAAGCGTGGAGATGTTCGCTCCTTCTTCAGTCAAGCTGAATTTGAAGAGTGGAAGGGAAAACTCGGTGAAGAGGGTCTGAAAGGTTGGACTCTCAAATATTACAAGGGGTTGGGTACGAGCACTCCCGCAGAAGCGCGCGAGTGGTTTGAACAACTCCACGAACTCAAGTACGAATGGGATCCACAGACAGACGAAACGATCTCTCTCGCGTTCCACAAGAAGCGTTCTGATGATCGTAAGCGCTGGCTTCAAGACTATAACCCGAAACGTATGTTGACGGCGGGTGCTGATGGAAAAGTCCCTTACTCTCGATTCATCCACGATGAACTCATTCACTTCAGCAATGCGGACAACATTCGTTCTCTTCCGCATTTGATGGATGGATTCAAGCCGTCTCAGCGAAAGATCCTCTTTGGCTGTCTCAAGCGCGGTCTCAAACAAGAAATTCGTGTCGCACAACTCGCAGGATATGTCTCTGAGCATGCCGCCTACCACCACGGTGAAGCGTCACTCAACTCAACGATCACTGCGATGGCACAGAACTTCGTAGGCAGCAACAACATCCACCTTCTCACGCCTGTAGGTCAGTTTGGATCTCGTCTTATGGGTGGAAAGGATGCGGCTTCGCCACGATATATCCACACGCATCTCGAACACATCTGCGAGACGATCTTCCGAAAGGAGGATGCTCCTATCCTCAAATACACGGAAGATGACGGTCTCCAAGTAGAACCTGAAACATATCTCCCTGTGATTCCTATGCTGCTCGTCAATGGTTGTGTTGGAATTGGGACGGGATTCAGTACGGATATTCCTCCCTTCAATCCTGACGACATTCTTCGTCTTCTCCGTGATCGTCTTGCTGGACGAGTGAACACCTTCTCAGGCATTGAACTTGCGCCCTGGTGGTTCGGCTTTAAAGGCATCGTCCGTCGTATCGATGCCAATACCTACAGTACTCGTGGTCTCTATACACTCAGCGATGATAAATGTACTGTCACCATCACGGAACTTCCTGTGGGAACGTGGACAAAAGACTACAAAGCCTTCCTTGATGAACTCTGTACGACGGAAATCGATGGAAAGCCGTTCCTCAAAGGATTCGATGATCTCTACAACGATCTCGATGTGAAGTTTGTGCTCTATCTCGATCCCGATTACTATGAAGATGTCAAAGCCGATCCTGAGGATTTCATCAAGCGCTTCAAACTCAGTACGTCCTGGAAGACGAGCAATATGAATTTCTTCGACACGAAACTCAAGATCGTCAAGCGCGATACGCCTGGTGATATCCTCGAAGATTTCTACACGCCGCGTCTCGCTGCCTATGAACTTCGTCGTCAGGCTGAAATGTCTCGTCTTGAACATCACATGCTTGAATGCGATGCGAAGGCGCGATTCCTACGACTTGTTCTCGATGGTACGATTGATCTCCGTCGCAAGGAAGATTCTGAAATCGTTGCGATGATGAAGAGCCATTCTCTTCCTCCGCTCTCAAAGACGGATCAGCCTGATACGGTAGATGCCTTTGACTACTTGCTCCGTCTTCGTATTGATCGTGTGAAGGCTGCGGCAATTGTGGAAGCAGAACAGTCTCTCGTGGCTGCGCGTATGGCGTTCGAAACCCTCCGTGATACAACCGCGGCTGCTCTCTGGACTGCTGATCTTACGGAGTTCGAAGCGAGCTGGACGCAGATGAAGCATCAGCGTGAGCAATTCCTCGCAGGAGCCGCAACGGCTGCTCCTGTCAAGAAGCGTAAATTCAAAGTTGTGAAGGATTAAACGAATTGATTGAACGGCAGAGACTTTGTTCCAGCGCTGCTCAAGTTCATTTCACGTGCTAACGGGAGAGGCATATGGCTGATATCATTCAAATAGTAATGGTAATGATCAACCGCGCTTAATATGTGAGGAACAGACCAATCAAGAACGCGTTGATTCAAATCCGCGACTTGTCCGGGTACATCAAACGGAAGATTGCGGGCGTACTGATAATAAATCGCTCTCATAATAATTTTTAATTCATCGACAGACTGATTGTCAATGACATAGCCTTTCGGTTGGCTTTTTTCATATACATCACGGCGAATTGCGTTTTGAACAATGGTAATATTCTCCGGGCTGAAAAAGTTTGTACTTAACGGCGTGTGTTCCCAGTTTCCACGAAGCATATCACTTTCAAAGCCCTTTTCGGCAGTCTTTTCATAACCATATCCGGGAAAGGACTCAGGTGCCATTCCTCCAGCACTGGGGCGTTCCGTCAAAATCACTCGACCATTTTGTCCATTGACTCCATACGGATTTGTAAGGGGGAGCTCAAACTCCGGTTTTGCAGTTCCAGGATCCATTTCTTCTTCTTCCCTCCGAAATTATTTTCTTGTGAATGTGTATAGAACCAAATGACTTCCATCGGTGCTGATATCAAGCAGATCCCTAATGATGCTCGCTTCTTCGTTCCTGTATCCTCTTTGTTATATCGTGGTGCCATCAATGCCCGAAACGCCACCACTGGTGCTCTCACTCAGGCTGTTTGGCTCGTAAACGACTTTTCCACGGATAAGTCCCCCGCTCCTTCTGGTACTGCTTTCGCCACTGGTAACGGTTCATCCTTTACCTCTTCCGTAAACGGTCCTGGTGCTGGTAAGTTGAAGGATTTGGGTAAGACCTACATCTCCGCCTCTCGTGCTTTCCGTAAGGTTCAGCTCGTTTGGTACGGTACTGGTGCTCCTTCCACTTTCGGTGTAAACGGTCAATCTGGAACTTCTCCCGATTCTGACTACCTCACTGGTTACGTCGAACTCGGCTGGGAAGGCAATGGTATCCCCGCCCCCGTCGTCCGCATGGGTCCTTAAACACAAAGTATTTTCATTCTACACCCTTTTTTCCAAGAGTTTTACATCTTGAAAAAAACGGTCCATTATTAGAAATGGATTATTTATTCCTCGTCTACATACTTATTTCCTTTTGGATCGGAATCGGAGGAACACAAAAACTTATTGAATATGGAAAACCTACAACTGCTGTCTTGTTTATTGTTGGAGCTATCATTGTACTTATTTTCTTTGGTCTCCGGTGGTTTTCAAATGAGCAGTTCAAGGTTGGAAAGATCCAAACGAACAAATGGCCGCCTGTTGTAAACATGTGTCCTGATTTCTTAACATCGTATGAACGCACAGTCAATGGAGTGAAGGAGAAAATCTGCGTGGATTTGATTGGAGTTGCGCCTGCGGGAGGAATTCGTAAACTCACGTCTCCTGAACAAACCACCATTCAAAATGCGGATGCCTATATTTTCAAACTCTTCAACAATCTCAGCGGACGTAAACGTACACAAGCCTTGTGTGTCGAATGTAAGAACAAGAAGGTAACATGGGAAGGCATCTATGACGGTGTCACCTGCGTAACAGGATTTGCGCCTGGTGGCAGTGAAGATGAAAACTGTGAACCGCCAGCTGAGGTCTAAATAAATGTCTCATTGAACATCAACAGATGTGGAGTCCTACACCTATTGATCAAACAATATGTTTACATCCAGAGGTTGAGTCCAAATTATCCAATTGGATTCAAAATCCAACGCATCCTGCTGTTCTTTTGTATGGAGAACCAGGTGTTGGAAAAACAACTTTGGCACATCGTGTCTTGCGTCAAGCCAGTCTCAAAGTCATTGAATTTAATGCGAGTCACACACGCTCTGGAACTTCCTTTCGTAAGATTCTCCTTCCTCTTCTTCATCAGGGCGGAGTGATTCATATGATGGAACATGGAAAACGGGGAGGGATTGGAATTATTTTGGATGAAATCGATGGGCTAAGCCAGGGAGAAAAAGGCGGTCTCAAAGAGTTGTTGGATTTTCTTCGCAACTGGTCGCCTGACAAACAAACCACGCCTGTTATTTTAATCAGCAATACTCTTGATTCACGAAATCTAATTCAGATCTCAAAGCTCTGTATTACAATTCATATGAAAGAGGCGGATCGTTCATGTGTAGAGAAGTGGCTCGGGCGACAGCTCACAGGAGATGAACATTTGAAGTCTGTGAATGGAGATCTTCGTGTTCTTCAACGTCAGATTGTTGGATTGGAACAGCCTATGGAAGTTGTTGAAATTCCAGAAGGAATTCTTCCTATTTCATGGTGGTCTCTCTGGACAGAATGGGATCCCTTGTTTGACTTGGACATTGATAGTCATGAAGCCAATCTCGCAGGGCTAGTCTTTATCGAAAATCTGAATGATCGTATCCAAGCATCGCGTGGAAATACCAATGATGCTTGGAAGCAATATTTGTCCATTTATTCTGGTTATTGTAAAAGCGATCGCGCAGATTTCTGGGCATTCTTCCACCAATGTTGGAATCTTCTTCCCTTGTCTCAACATAT
>JACCDP010733439.1_pt1 | contig 25396 bp, 19 predicted proteins | sample 7445841 | NCBI WGS metagenome assembly JACCDP01 (sample SAMN15323441, study PRJNA562643) | freshwater metagenome | isolation source: river surface water | place: USA:Blue River Watershed | collected 2017-08-17 | reverse complement strand
TTTTAGTGAGAATATTGGATTGTCTCGAGGGTGTTCTTCACCCTCGAGTAATTTTGGCATGGTACTCACTTCGTTCGTGAGACAGCTTCGCTTAGTTACTCACTTCGTTCGTGAGAACGCTTCGCTTAGTTACTCCTTTCAGTCGTGAGAGAAGTTACTCCTTGCAGTCGTGAGAAAAGATTACCAACCAAATGAAATCACGATTTTCGTTTGGGGTGAAGAACACCCCAAACACAAATTATAGAATTGATAAAAATCTATTATAGATCTAATAATATCCCCTTGAGTGGTCATTGACCACCGAAGCCCTGAGAAGCATCTTAAAAAAACAAACAGTGTAAATAAAAAAGCCCTTCTATGCTTTCACCTTCACTTAGGTTTCGGTGAATTAGAAAAGCTACGAAGGGCGAAACAAAAGTTTAGGTATTCTTTCAAGAAATTTTAACAAACTATTTGATATCCAATAAAATTGAGAATAATCAATCATTGATCTAATTATATCCCCTTAAGTGGTCATTGACCACCGAAGCCCTGAGAAGCATCTTAAAAAAAACAAACCGTGTAAATAAAAAAGCCCTTCTATGCTTTCACCTTCACTTGGGTTTCGGTGAATTAGAAAAGCTACGAAGGGCGAAACAAAAGTTTAGGTATTCTTTCGAGAAACATTAACAAACTATTTGATATCCAATAAAATTTAAAATAATCAATCATTGGATCTAATTATATCCCCTAAAGTGGTCATTGACCACCGAAGCCCTGAGTAGCATCTTAAAAAAACAAACTGTGTAAATAAAAAAGCCCTTCTATGCTAAAGCTGCGAAGGGCGAAGGTGGTACCTCCAGGAATCGAACCAGGGACACAAGGATTTTCAGTCCTTTGCTCTACCAACTGAGCTAAGGTACCTCAGTAATTGGGAGTGCAAAAATATTCTTTTTTTAACTTTATCCAAACTATTTTTTCTTTTTTTGATTAATATTGAAGCTTCATTTATATGATTAGTCAAATCGCTTTCATACTCATAACCGGCCTAGGCATAGCCTTATGCGCCAAACGTATTGCCAGCATTAAACGCAATATTCTATTAGGTAAAGACGAAAACCGCAGCGACCAAGCTGGCTTAAGGCTCCGCACCATGCTAACAGTTGCTATGGGACAAAGCAAAATGGGCCGTAGACCCTTGGCCGCATTCTTTCATATCATATTATATGCGGGCTTTATACTTATCAATATTGAAGTCTTAGAAATCATAGTTGATGGTATATTGGGAACTCACAGAGCATTCGCCTCTTTTCTAGGCAACTTTTATGGGGTTGTTATTGGGTTCTTTGAGGTCTTAAGCATGTTGGTTATTTTAGCCTGCGTAGTCTTTTTAGTGCGCAGAAACTTCGGACAAGTTAAACGTCTAAAAGGCACTGAGATGAAAGGATGGCCTGTATTAGACGCCAATTATATTTTATTAATTGAGATCGTTCTAATGAAAGCTTTAATTGTAATGAACGCAGCAGACTCTGCCCTGCAAGCTCAGTTCCATATGCCGATAAGCAGTTTATATGTTGGCTTTTTCAATCAGTTTTCTGCAACACAATTACATTTAATTGTTGAAATCGCCTGGTGGTTTCATTGGATTGGTATATTGTTCTTTATCAATTACATCCCTTATAGCAAACACTTACACATCTTCTTAGCCTTCCCTAATACTTATTACAGCAACCTAAACGCAAAAGGCTATATCCCCAATATGGCATCAGTGACCACTGAAGTTCAATTGATGTTAGACCCCAATGCAGCCCCGCCAGAAAACTACCAAGCTCCTGAAGGCTTTGGCGCCAAAGATGTTACAGACTTAAGTTGGAAAAACCTAATGGATGCTTACAGTTGTACTGAGTGTGGCCGTTGTACAAGTGTATGCCCCGCCAATCAAACTGGCAAATTACTATCGCCAAGAAAAGTCATGATGGATACAAGAGACCGTCTTGAAACACTAGGACCACTTAAGGACCAACATGGCAAAGACTATACAGATGGCAAAACATTGCACGATAGTATCAGTGCTGAAGAATTATGGGCTTGCACCACCTGTAATGCTTGCGTTGACATCTGCCCAGTTAATATTAGCCCAGTAGACATTATTATGCAAATGCGTCAATACTTGGTAATGGAACAAAGTGCTTCACCATCCGAATTGAATGGCATGTTAAGCAATTTAGAAAACAATGGTGCACCTTGGCAATTCCCTCAATCTGATAGAGGCAATTGGACCCAAGCTTAAGCTTCTTTATTCATCATATCAAGCACTTGGTCTACCATTTTGCTTGAGCCAATAAAAATAGGCACTCTTTGATGAAACTGTTCTGGTGTAACTTCCATAACGCGTTGTTTACCAGTATGTGATTTACCGCCTGCTTGCTCTACCAAGAATGACATTGGATTGCATTCATACAGCAATCTCAACTTGCCATTGGGCGCTTTTTCAGTTGGTGGGTACATGTAAATACCACCCTTCAATAAATTTCTATGAAAATCCGCAATGAGCGAACCTATGTAACGCGCTGAATAAGGGCGTTTTTCTGCTTTATTGTTGCCTTTGCAGAAATCTATATAGGCTTTAACACCTTCAGGAAATTCTTTCAAATTACCTTCATTCACAGAGAAAATACTGCCCATTTCAGGAATCATGATATTAGGGTGTGACATGCAAAACTCTTGAATAGAATCATCTAGGGTAAAACCAAAGACGCCATTACCAGTTGTATACACAAACATAGTTGCAGTACCATAAATAATGTAACCAGCTGCAACTTGGTGAATACCCGCTTGAAGAATGTCTTCTTTGGTAACAGGCTTATCAGGCGATAAACGTCTGTATATAGAAAATATAGACCCAATAGAGGCATTCACATCAATGTTAGAAGATCCGTCTAGAGGATCGATGGCCAAAATGTATTTAGCATTTTCACCACCTGGGCACCAGTGAATGTCTTCATCTTCTTCAGACACAACACATACACAATTACCACTCAAATCCATCAAGCGCATAAAGATTTCATTGCTGATCACATCTAATTTCTTTTGCTCCTCTCCTTGCACGTTGGTTTCACCAAAATTGCCAAGAATATCAACCAAACCTGCCTTTCTAACATCTCTGTTAATCATCTTGGCAGCCAATTGTAAGTTCCTAAAAATGCTTGATAAATTGCCATTGACTTTCGGAAATTTGCTTTGTTCGTCGGCAATGAATTGGTTTAATGTAATAAGTGGATTTTGATTCATGACAGAAGTAATCGTATTTTTGCAAAAATAAACAAAAGGAATGAAAGTCTTTAAATTTGGTGGAGCTTCTGTTAAAGACGCTGCAGCAGTAAAGAATGTCGGACACATTATTGCCGAGCATGCTACAGACAAACTCTTGGTAGTGATATCTGCCATGGGTAAGACCACCAATGCCCTAGAGCAATTAGTGGCAGGCTTTTGGAACAATGATCAAAGCATAAAACAAAATAGTCTCGAAACACTTAAAACTTTCCATTTTAACATTGCAAAAGACCTGATCAGTGACCCTAAACATTATATATTCTCAGACCTTGAGGACCTCTTTATGGAATTGGAATGCTTGGTTGAAAAACCTGTGCCTCAAATCAGTTATGATGAAGTATACGACAGCATTATTGGTTATGGTGAATTATTATCGACTAAAATTGTAAGTGATTATTTGCAAAGCATTGATATTAGAAACAAATGGGTAGACGCAAGAAATTTTATCCAAACAGACTCTAATTTTAGAGAAGGCCGAGTCAATTGGCAAATCACTGAAGACACCGTTCAAAGCATATTGTTGCCTTACATTGAACGCAACACTGTGATTACCCAAGGTTTCATTGGTAAAGACACGCACAACAGAAGCACTACTTTGGGCCGCGAGGGTTCTGACTATAGTGCTGCTATATTTGCTTATTGCTTAAATGCCAACACAGTGACCATCTGGAAAGATGTTGCAGGCGTTATGAATGCTGACCCTAAGCGCTTCCCTAGTGCGATTAAATTAGATGCCATTAATTACAACCAAGCCATCGAATTGGCTTATTATGGTGCATCTGTTATTCACCCTAAAACCATACAACCTTTAAAGAGTAAAAACATACAATTGTATGTTAATTCATTCATTGATACCAAAGCCACAGGCACAGTGGTTAATAATGATGCAGCTAACCTTAAAGCTGAATGCTATATTGTTAAAACAGAACAAACTTTGCTCAATATTTCTACTAAAAACTACTCGTTTATTGCAGAAGACAACTTGAGTAAAATCTTTGATTTCTTTGCTCAACACAAAGTGAGGATCAATGTGATGCAAAATTCTGCCATTAGTTTTTCTGCCTGCTGCGACACTAAAGAAGATAAAATAGAACAGCTTAGTCAAGCCTTGTCTTCAGAATACCAAGTGGATACAATAAAAGATTGTCAATTGTTAACGATATACAATCCGAGTACAGAAACGGCTATTCCGAGTGCATTTTCAGAAACTACCCCGCTTTTAAAACAGGTGCTTGGGCCTGCAATGCAGCTGGTATTAAGGATTGATTAAATCCATCAAACACTCCAAGGCTAATGCGTATCCATCTGTACCAAGCCCAACAATACTGCCACTGCATACAGATTGTAGCAAATCATTATGCCTAAACGCTTCTCTTTGTTCGATGTTAGTAATGTGAATATTAATGATTGGAATTGTTAGGCTAGCAATCGCATCTGCAAGCGCTACAGAAGTATGTGAAAAAGCCCCAGCATTGATTAAAATACCATCATATTGCCAATTGGCAGATTGAACTATCGTTACTAAATCTGACTCATTATTGGATTGGATATACGTTATTTTAACAGGGTATTGGGCGCATAATTCCTCATACAAATCAACAGCTGTTTTAGACCCATATATTTCAGGTTCTCGCTTTCCCAAAAGGTTCAAATTAGGGCCGTGAATGAGGAGAATTTTAGGCATGGTTGTTTTGCAAACATTTTAACTCTACCTCTTCAATTCGAGCATTCTTCATTTGAAGAATTTGAATTTCAAATAGTTCATTAACAATCAATTCCTTTTCTTTTGGAATACTCTCACATATACTGATGATGTAACCACCCAAAGTATCGTAATCGCCAGTTGGTATGCCTATTTGATAAGTGTCATTTAAATAGTCAATTTCGTGTCTTCCACTGAATATGAATTGCTTTTCGTTGACTTTTACTTCCACTAAATCTTCAGTATCGTATTCGTCATCGATCTCTCCAAAAATCTCTTCTATAATGTCTTCGATGGTAATGATACCTGCTGTGCCCCCAAATTCATCAACCACTACTGCCATGCTCTTGCGTTTGAGTGTCATTTCTTTTAACTGATCATGCAAGCTCTTGCTCTCGTTTGTTATCAAAATTGGCATAGTTGCCTCTTGAATTTGTTTAGGGTGTTTAAACATATTTACCTGATGAGCATACCCTGTAATATTGTCTATATTTCCTTTAAAAACCGGAATTTTTGAATGCCTTGATTCTGTAAATAACTTATGTAAATCTTCAATGCTGTCTGTGTCTTCAATGGCAATAATTTCTGTTCTTGGCACCATACAATCACGCACTTTTAACTGCCCAAAATCCAGGGCATTCTTAAACATTTCTGTACTCAAATTAGCTTCTTCATTCAACTCAATTTGACCTGTTTGAGCAATCAGATGGTCTAAGTCTACTCTACTGAAAACAGGTTGAGAGGCATTGTGTTGCTCTCCTGTTAAGAGTTTCAAAATCAGTTTAGATAAAAAAGTAATCAACGATACTATCGGCCACAATAAAAAATAACTGATATGAAAAGGCAGGATGAGCGTATTTAAAACAAAATCAGGATTGATTCTAAATAAAGCTTTAGGTAAAAATTCTGCGGTAATTAAGACCAACAGAGTCGATAAAATTGTGATTAAGACAAAACGCCAAAAAATATCATGAATAGACGCTTGCAAAAGCTGATCTAAAACTTGCCCACTGTATATGCCATAAACAACCAATGACACATTGTTACCAATCAAAGTAGTGCTAATAAATCTAGAGGGATCTTTTAAATACCATGACAAAATTTTTGCACTTAAAACGCCTTGCTTGTTTTGCAATTCTATGCGCAACTTATTAGAAGATATAAAGGCGATTTCTATGCCTGAAAAAAAAGCTGAACAAATGAGGGTGATTAGTATGACCAAAAGGTCGGTATTCATAAGCATGAAGTTTAAAGCTTGACCTTGCAAATATAGAAAAAATCAACGGTCAAATATTTAATATAAAAAATTGAAAATCAAACAATTGAAAAAAGCACGCTTAGAAAACGCATATTTTTACATCAAATTGACCGATTAATTAGCGTTTTTATAAGATTAATTGATTAAATTGCTCGATTAATAAAAATTAGGATATGCAAAAAAGCCTTTTCAAATTGTTCGTGATGATCTCCCTCATGGTTTTACCAAACACATCACAAGCTCAGGAATTGTCTACTCTAGGCAAAACCTTTTGGCTTTCGTTTATGGAAAACTTTGGTGGGTTGGGTGGTTGTTCTGACAACACTACTCCTCAATTAAAAGTAGTTATAAGTTGCAACAAAGCGACTACAGGCTCAGTTAAAAACTTCATTACGAATGTAAATATGCCTTTCTCCATTGGCACTGGTGGAGGTGTAGATACAGTTCTCGTTCCTATTTCTCAAGGCTATGTTACAGGCACTGAAGCTACTTCCTCAAGAAACATGGGATTACTGATAACCGCTAATGATACTATTTCAGTCTCTGCACAAAACACCAAACAATACTCATGCGATGCAACATTGGTTTATCCAATTGGCGCATTAGGTGTTGACTACCGCGTATTTTCTCACATTAGTGACCAATCTGGCAACAATGCTTGCTACCGTTCAACTTTCCTTATAGTTGCTACAGAAAATGCTACAACAATTGATATAACACCAACAGTGACTACTTCTGGCGGAAAAGCAGCTAATACGACATTTTCAATCACGTTGAATAAGGGTGAGACCTACATGGTCAAATCAAGTACCAACAAAAATGATTTATCAGGCACTTTGATTCAAGCTAAGGACTGTAAAAAAATTGCTGTATTCAGTGGCAATAACAGAGCCTCTGTTTTATATGGTGCAAACAATTCTTGTGGCTCCTCATATGACCAACTTTGGGAACAATTAATGCCCATAAATATGTGGGGTAAAAAATTTATAGTTATCCCAACAATTTATCAAAAAGGGAAACAAAGAAAAGCAGACATGATTCGCGTAGTATCTAGCTTGAATTCTACAGTTGTTCGTGTCAATGGTCGCGCGAAAGTTCTATCAACTGCAGGAATGAGCGATACCTTTTTCATCCCTAGTAATGCTTTAATTATTGCCAACAAACCAATCGGCGTTTGCCAGTACGGCATGTCAGAAGATTGTGACAAAGCAGGGTTTGCTGGTACAGATACAGACCCTATGATGATGTGGGTGCCTCCTACTGAACAATCCCTTAAAAATCTGTCATTTGTGTGCGAGAACGCTCAAACGATTAATAAATTCTTTTTGAATGTAATAGTAAAAACAAGTACAAGATCAACATTCAAATTAGATGGTTTAACACCTTCCGCCTCATGGGTTCTAGTAGATAAAGATACCAGTTATTCCTACATACAACAAGATGGTTTAACATTGGGTAAACACAATATAACCTCACCTTATGGCTTCTCAGCAGTGCTATATGCCTATGGCGACCACGGTTCATATGGATTTAATGCGGGTTCTTCAATTAAACCATTGAGTTTTTACTCCATTGTTAACGGCAAAAGCAGTGCTGACTTTGAACCAGACAGCTTATTTTACACAGTGTGTGAAGACGCCAGTATCGCTTTTGACGGCAGTGGTTCGACTATTACAGGTGTAACTTGGAAATGGTTAGCACTTGATAAAACCAACACTCTATTGAGCGGATTTCCAAAAACCTCTAAAAGCTTTACATACACATTTAAAGATACTGGTAAATACAAAATCTCAATGATAGCTCAAAGACCAACCAATGGAGTATGTAATGGCCAAACCACAATTGATGATACCATTGCTTCAGAAGTTAGAGTATACAAAAAACCCGATATCCGTTTACTTAAAGACACTACCATTTGTTTGGGCAATAGTTTATACTTAACCTCAACAACAGATGGCGATACCAATTACACATTCACTCCAAATATTTGGTTAAATTGTAACAAATGCTACAAGCCTCTAGCAAAACCACTTAGAGACACGTCTTATTATGTATCTGCCACCTACAAAGGCTGCACACCAAGCAGAGATACCGTTAACATCTTTTTAAGAGATAGTTTCTTTATTGGTATCAGCAATGACACAACCATTTGCAGAGGCACTTCTACAGACATAAGCGCAACTGCAGTTGGCGGCTTAAGCAGTAGTTTAGTGGTGAATTGGGATCATGGTTTAGGCAGTGGCTTAAACAAGACCGTAAACCCAAAAACAACTACTACCTACAGAGCTATTTTAACGGATGGTTGCACCAAAGATGGCAATGGCAATTTATATGCAGATACAGCTTATGTGACTGTTACAGTTAGAGACAGTTTAAAAATTACCATGCCTAAAGACACTTTGGTATGCGAGGGCAATGTGGTTGATTTAACTGCTAGTATTACTGGTGGCGTTCCGGGCATGCAAGTGGTTACTTGGGACCAAGGCTTAGGCACTGGCTTGAGCAAACAAGTCACTTTGGGTTCAACTGATGTCACCTACAAAGCAGTGCTTACAGATGGTTGTACTGTTCCAAATGACAGTGGTTATGTGACTGTAAAAGTAAGACCAGGCATTAAGATTGATACGGTCATGTTTATGACCCCAGTTTGTAAAAACCAACCTTTCAAAATCAATGTGAGAGCAAGTGGCGGCGATTCAACTAGTTATAAATTCAAATTGTACAATACCACTACAGGCAATGTCTTGATTGACTCAGCCTTTAGCAAAACCTACCCTCAGTTCACCTTAACTATTCCAGATGATCAAAGTTATAATTTAAAGATGAACCAAGGCTGTAATGCACAACAGGTCAGCAAACGCTTCAGCATTAAAATTAAAACGGGCTTAAACATAAGCAATCCAACGCCAATAGATACCATTTGTAATTTGAGAACTTTTGATTTGAAAATCAATGGTACAAGTGCAGACAACTTGCCAATTAAGTTTGTACTTAAACGTAAGAACGGTGCTGCATGGGTAGCAATAGACTCTACCATTAATGCGAGCGTGGGTAGCTTTACGGTTAATCCACCAAGTTCTCCAAGTGATTATCTGATTATTGGCAATGACTTCTGTAGCAGAACTGATTCAACAACTTTTAAATTATTTATTAGAAACCCAATCAGTTTAAGCCCATTGGTAGGAGATGAGCTTTGCAGAGGAGAAGCAATAACCCTTACTGCAAATGCAACAGGAGGCAAAGCTCAAGCCATAAAATACAGATGGTATGATGTAGCTAATAATGCCACCTTAGGTAGCAACAAAAGCATAACCTATACACCAACACAATCGATGGATATTGGTGTTTTTGTAAACGATGGTTGTTCTGATTCTTTAAATTCTACTACTCGATTATGGTTAGCCCCTCTAGTGACTGATAGTGTTTTATGCACTAATTTGGATGGTTGTGAACCATTTTCAACTCAATTCTCATATCCTAAAACACAAGCCCAAAACCCATTGAATCCCAGCTTTACTTGGAAATGGTATTTTGATGGCGTCAACAGTACTAATACCCCTTCAACAGGTGGGGCAACTCATGCTGACATTCCTAAGAATTATCCTGTAGCAGGTGCATACAATGCTAAAGTGAATATGGTATTGAACAATGGTAAAATTTGTTTCAGTAAAACACAAGACGTAAATGCTTGGGTTCAAGCTGTGGCAGACTTTACTTATCTGCCAAGAGTAATCGATATCATAGAACCAGAAGTAAGTTTCACGAATTCATCTATTGGCGCTGATTACTACCAATGGAAGTTTGGTGATGGCGGCACAGATAATATCCAACACCCTAAGCATATTTATGGCGATACTGGTTTATACGTGGTCACTATGGTTGCAGGTACTGTCCATGGTTGTAACGATACTACCATGCAAAAATTAAGAGTGCTTGACATTTACAGAATCTTTATTCCAAACGCTTTTAGTCCGAATAAAGACGATATCAACACTTTTTGGGAACCTAAATTTACTTCAACACTCAGCATTGAATTAACGATTTTCAATCGTTGGGGCGAGAAGGTGTATTACAGCAATGACAATACTGGCCGTTGGGATGGTACATACAATGGTGTCGAATGCGAACAAGAAGTATACTACTACCATTTAAAAATTAGAGATAACCGCAAAAAATGGCATTATTACAATGGCATGATCAATTTGCTTAGATAATCAAGCAGAAACTGATTAGCATAAAAAAAGGGTGAAGCTATCTTCACCCTTTTTTATTTACTTTAATTTCATGGTCTGGGCAAAGGCCTCTTTGTAATTCTTGCCCAGTGGAATCATTTTATTGCCAATCTTAACCTCATGGGCACCAATGGCTTCTACTCTATCAATCGCAACAATGTATGAGCGGTGTACTCTAGCAAATTTATTGGTTGGTAAACTTTGCTCCATATTTTTCATGGTCTGCAAAGTCACAATGCGTTTGTCTTCAGAGATGTAGATCTTCACATAGTCAGCAAAGGCCTCTACATAGTGAATGTCATCGTAATTGATTTTTACCATTTTAGAATCTGCTTTTACAAACATATGCCCCTCACCCATTTCCGCTTTAGGCTGCTCTGCTTGGTGTTTGATGGCGTAATACTCTTCAGCACGCTCCACAGTCTTTTTAAAACGATCAAGGGCAATTGGTTTTAATAAATAATCGAGGGCATCAAGGGTAAAGGCTTCAACCGCATACTCCGTGTATGCCGTAGTAAATACCACAGGAATACCCAAATCTTGTATAGACTTTGTGAATTCCAAACCACTGATTTCAGGCATTTGAATATCACAAAAAATTAAGTCAGGTTGTTCCTGCTTTAAACATTCTGAGGCTTCAATGGCATTTGAACATTTGGCTATCAGCTTCAATTCAGGGCATTTTTGAATGTGGGCTTCAATGATTTCAAGTGCTAATGGTTCATCGTCAATGGCCATGCAGGTTAAAACTTTACTCATGATAATTGTAGGGTTAAATAAACTGTATAAATTTGATTTGCTTGCTCAATGTTAAGCAGGTGTTTACCTGGGTACAAAATATTCAGACGGGTTTCTACATTTTTCAGACCAATGCCACCCACTTTCTGTTGCTCTATGGTATTGAGTACCTTAGGGATTTGATTGCTGATTTTAAAATGCAGTTCTTGCTTAGCAGCATCTATTGTGTAGTTAATATCAATTCTGGCCTTACCTATACTAGGATTAGCGCCATGCTTAAACGCATTCTCTATATAATTAATAAACAACAAAGGCTCTATCAAAACACCAAAACCAGACCCATTCACCTCTAAGTGCACATCAGCTCTATCGCCTAACCGTAGCTTTTCCAATTCTATATAATCTTTCACAAATTGTATGTCATCATCAATCATGACCTTCTGCTTTTGACTCTCATACAAACCATACCTTAAAATATTAGCCAATTTTAGAACAACATCAGGTGCTAATTCAGAGTGTTTGAGCGTAAGCGCATACAAATTATTTAAGTTATTAAATAAGAAATGAGGATTGATTTGAGACTTTAAAAACCGCAATTCATTTTCAACATTTAACTTTTGAAGCGCGTTGTTACTCTGCTCTTTGATGTACCAATTCCTAAACAATTTAACGGATGCTGAAAGCAAAACAGTGAATAATAGAAACAGTCCGTTGTAGATAAAGAACTGCATACTCCATATACTTGCAATACTATCAGAATCCCTTGTAATGATCTTGTAAGAAACAATTGCCAAAGGGTAACAAGTCAATACGATAGACAACAATAAGCCAGTGAAATAGGCTAAATATTTACGCCTAAACAAAAACCATTCAATCAATAAATAATTATTGAAATAGCTCAAAGCAATGTGAAAAAACAACACCACAAAAGTACTCACGAAAGTGCTTCTCCATGAAGGTTCAGGGCCAATCAAGGCCATCCACATCAACAAATACAAGACCCAAAACACCAAATGGTGAATTCTATACTTGTACAGTGTTTTGACGGTATCACTAATGGCTTGGTGCATTATGGATTTCTTAAAAATCTAAGGATTTGTTTGGCCCACTCGATAATGTTTCCCTGCTCTCCCAAAACACTCTGCTCCACTTTTACCTCTTCAGTCAATTCGGACACCTGGGTAAAATACGCTTGAGTAAATTGAAAAGCCACTATGTTCAAGCACAGTAATAAGGCCACAAAAGCCCATGGAAACCATTTTTTATGCACCCAACGTTGACCTATCATACTTACTCAAAGATATTATTTTTGCATGAAATCATCAATCAAAGCTTGTTGGTACAAAACGCCCTGTCTTACGATGGCATGTAATTGTGAAGAATCTCCCTTATAGCCAAAAGTATGATTGTCATTGTAGTAGGACAAAAAACCTGATTGACTTATTCTTCCGAATCCATTGTTATAATGAAACTGAGCAAACCCATTAGGATCTGTAGCGGTTGTTTGCCACTCAAAACCCTTTACCGATTGATGCATTGACTTCAATAAAAGACTAGGTAAAATTGTTTGAGACACGATTTGTAAATGGGACTTGCCTTTGTATATAGGATTCAATGCCCCACCACCAATTACCATTGGAATATGAAATTTCTCTTTGCCAAAAAACTCAACATTAGGCACGCCAATGTCGTGTCCATGATCTGCCACCAAAACGATTAAAGTAGAATCATACCATGAGGCTTTTTCACAGGCTTTCAAAAACAATCCTAATTCATAATCAGTGTATTCAATGGCATTTTTAAATGCATATTGATCAGTTCCTTTTTGAAGTGATTTTGAAGTGTAGGGCACATCAAAAGGCTCATGACTACTCAAGGTTAAGCCTAGAGTGTAAAATGGTTTTGGCAAACCATTGATGACTTTTAAAGTTTTTGAAAACATAACCCCATCGTGTGCTCCCCATTTGCTATTTAACTCATCTGAAGCAAAGTCTTTTTTATCAATAACGGTTTTGAAGCCCTGCATGACACAATACGATTTCATGGAAGCAAAATCAGCATCTCCACCATATATAAAAGCAGTGCTATAGCCTATCCCTTGCAGCTGTTTTGACAAACTATTCAGTTTAGCAACTTTATCAGGAAAGATAATGATAGACGACAATGGCTGAGCAGGATAACCACTATTAATGGCTACTAATCCTTTATCGGTTCGATCGCCAGACGCATAGCAATTCATAAAGCCCAAATGTTGTTTGGCATAAGCATCTAGATTGGGCGTAAGTCGGTTGTGACCAGTATACAACTGACTAGCAGATGCTGTAAAACTTTCAAGTACTATCACCAAAATATTTGGTTTAGCAACATTGCTAATACATAGAGAATCTGACCGTGATGAACAAGCAGAATCAAGGTATTGTTTGGCAAGCAAATCAGAGGCATATTTAAAACCATCTCCATACAAGGTATTGGCATCATTAAAACAATAATACAAGGCATTCCAAAATGCATTCAAAGCCGCTGCATTGTTAATGGATTTCTGGTCATAAATAGCTCTTGAAGGACTCATAGTACTCACCCCTATTCCACCTCTTAGAGCAATAAAGTTTAACCCCATACAAAACACCGTAACCACAGTATACTGCCAAGAATAAGCTAAAGGTCTTTGAATGGTTTTAATAAGCAATTTAAAAATTATCCAAGAGCTGAATCCTAAAGCTATTCCCATAAGAATACTTTTAATCCAATTGGCTGATCCAGCAGACAATAACATCTCCTTAGGATGGCTTATATAAACCAATACCTGATTATTAAAACGATTACCCCAATGCAAATACAATTCAGCATCAATAATGGTTAAAAGGGCTATGAAGGCTAATTCAAATCCAATGATGAATTGATACCACTTAATAGACAAGGGTTTTTTATGAATGTATTCTGCAATAAACAATAAAAATAAGGGCAATAAACAATAGGCTGTAGCAGACAAGTCCATACTGAAGCCATGCCAGGCAGAACGCAAAAAACTCATAAAGAAACCTTCATCAAATGCGCTTAAATGATATAATACAAAATACAATCTTGAAGCTTCGAAGGCTAAGATAAAAAATGCACAAATAACAATTAGATAATAGAAGCGTTTCAAATGTAAAAATCTTAGGGTAGGATTTGTTTTAAATTCTTACAGATAGTCTGAGTGATATCATCTGTTGGCAGATCATTGGCATCGTTACCAAAAGGATCTTCTATTTCCTCTGCAAGCAATTCAATACTGGCGAAAACATAAAACAAAAAGGAAATAATGAGTATTGACCAATAACCAAAATCCATAGCAAAACCAAATGGCATTGAAGCAATGTAAATAAAAATCATTTTTTTGAGAAACAAATTGTATGAATAAGGAATTGGTGTTTTCTTAATCCTTTCACATGCCCCTAAATTATCTGTAAACGATTGTAATTCTGAATTCATTAACAACAGTTGTTGATCCGATAATTCACCTTTTTGATGAGACGCTTGAAGCGCTTTAAACAGCATATGCATTATGTTGTTGGGTATATGCCCTTCATGCATTAACACTTCAGGGCTGTATTGGCCATGAGCAAGTAATTCATTGCTTTGAACACCATCTCGCAAATGTTCTTTGGCTGCAATAAAGTAATTTTGAAGCAAAAAATGAATGTATTGTTTTTGCTCTTCGTTATTCAAATAGGTGCTGATTTTGAATGCAAAATTACGCGAACTGTTTACGAAACCGCCCCATAACTTTCGGCCTTCCCACCATCTGTCATAGGCAGAATTGGTTCTGAAAACAAGTAACATTGAGAGCGCAAAACCCACTAAAGCATGGATATTGGTTGTGTTCTTAAAGGATAAATGAAAACAGTCTAGCTCCAGATAAACAATGATTGCTGTATAAATCGCTATGCCAATTATACCAGGCAGCGTGATTCTGAATGTGTCACTTTTATGAAAACTAAAAATTAAATGCCACCAATCCTTTGGATTATAAATAACCATACTACAAAAATCAATGGTTTATGGCTTAAAACCAAAGCTAAATTCAGATTATCAACGATTAATCAGTTAAATTTGTAGGGTATTATGAACTTGTTATCGGCTGATCAAATTTCAAAAGCTTTTTCAGAGAAGTGGTTATTCAATCAAATTAGCTTTGGGCTTGAAACAGGCCAAAAATTAGCCTTGGTGGGCAGCAATGGCACCGGCAAATCCACTTTATTAAAGGTGCTCAATGGCAATATTATCCCAGACCACGGACATGTGGCTTTGCATACTGGTTGCAGCATTGGCTATTTAGCACAAGAGCCGGATTTAGACCCTAACAGCACGATTGAAGAGAGCATATTCAACCACGATAACCCAATGTTTAAAGTGGTTAAAGCCTACGAACAAGCTTTGCAATCTGATACAGTTTCTGATGCTGAAATGAGCCGCCTATTGGAGCAAATGGACCAATACAATGCATGGGATTTTGAAAAAAAGGCTGAGCAAATTTTAGGCAAACTCGGCATACACCAATTAAAAACACCAACTAAACAATTAAGTGGCGGGCAAAAAAAACGGGTTGCATTGGCTCAATTGCTCTTACAAAATCCGGATGTTTTATTATTGGACGAACCCACTAATCATTTAGATTTAGAGGCCATTGAATGGCTTGAAAACCATTTAAAGTCTCACAACATTTCTTTAATAATGGTTACACACGACCGTTATTTCCTAGATGCTGTTGCCACTCAAATCATAGAATTGGATAGAGCCAAAGTATACATTCACCATGGCAACTACGCCTATTATTTGGAGAAAAAGCAATCAAGGGCCACTATTGAAGCCACTGAAATGGCTAAGGCCAAACAATTGTTATCAAAGGAATTAGAATGGATGCGCCGCATGCCGAAAGCCCGAGGCACTAAATCAAAAAGTAGAATTCAGGCTTATCACCAACTCGAAGACAAAGTCAATTCGGAGCACAACAATCAACAAATAGATCTATCTGTTAAGTCTGCGCGCTTAGGCAATAAAATCATTGAGCTTGAACACATCAATAAATCATTTCAAGACCGTTGTTTGATCAGTGACTTTACCTATTTGTTTAAAAAGCATGACCGCATAGGCATTATTGGCAAAAACGGTGTGGGCAAATCAACTTTACTGAACATATTAACCCAAACCATACAACCTGACAAAGGCACTGTGGTGCATGGTCCTACTTTGAAAATAGGGTATTATACCCAACACAGCAATACCCTCACAGACAGCAATACTCTGCATCAAGAGTTGAGTGAAATTGCAGACTATGTAACCCTTGGCGGAGGGCAACAAGTTACTGTGGCAAAACTGCTTGATATGTTCTTATTTCCACCTGCTGTTCAACACACACCAATTGCCAAGTTAAGTGGCGGTGAGCGCAGGCGCTTGCAATTGTTAAAAGTGCTTATTGAGCACCCCAATTTTTTAATCTTAGACGAACCAACCAATGACCTCGACATTGATACCTTAAACGTTTTGGAAGATTTTCTCCAAGACTATGATGGTTGCATTGTATTGGTGTCACATGATAGGTACTTTATGGACCAATTGGTTGAACATTTATTTGTGTTCGAAGACAAAGGCTTTATCAGAGATTTTTACGGCAACTATTCTGACTATAAACTCCAATATGCCAATTTGGAAAAACCTGCAGAAAAACCAGTTGAAACCGCAAAGTTGCCCATTGAAGAAACAGTCAACAATAGTCCTAAAAAGAAACTCAGTTACAAAGAACAAAGAGAACTGGAACAAATTGACCTAAAACTCCCACAATTGGAGGCTCAAAAGGACGCATTACAAACGCTTATGAATGCTGGCAGTGCAGACCATCAGGTCTTGTTAAATTGGGCTCAAGAATTAGAGCAGATTCAACTAGAAATAGACGAACTATCTGAGCGTTGGCTCATATTATCAGAGTAATGAATATCTTTGTGTAGTGAAAATCTCTACAATCATTATCGCCAAAAATGAAGCGAGCAATTTGAAAACAATATTGCCCAGGCTGCATTGGTGTGATGACATCGTATTGATTGACGACAACAGCACGGATGAGACGGCTAACGTTGCAACCCAATTCAATGCAAGGGTATTCAAACGCAGCTTTGACGGCTTCGGCCCACAAAAACAATTTGCAGTGGCACAAACACTCAATGAATGGGTGTTGAATATAGATGCCGATGAATATTTATCTGATGCCTTAATTGAGGAGTTGACTCAATTCTCTCCACAAGCCAACACAGATGCCTATGAAATCCCTATTCAACATGTGTTTTTAGGCAAAGTCTTTAACTACGGAAAAGAAAGCCGTTACATGCACACGCGTTTGTTCAATAAAACATCTGCCAATTTCGACGCTGCTATTGTTCACGAAAAAGTAAAACACCATGGGCCATTAGGCCATTTAAAGGGGCGTATTTTGCACTACAGCTACAGAGACAAAGCGCATTATTTTGAAAAGCTTGAAAAGTACGCGCAACAAGGGGCTTTAAAACTTCAAGCCAAAGGCAAGCACAGGCCACTTTGGCTGTGCTATGCTTTATACCCTGCTTATTTCTTGAAACACTATATTGTATATGGCAATGTCTTAAATGGATCTGCTGGCTTCACATGGTCTTACCTAAGCGCTTGGTATCATACCCTCAAATACATCAAACTCAATCAATTAAACCATGGGTAAATTAAGGGTCTTGATGTATCATAAAGTCTCGCCTACACAGAGGGACTTTTTAACGGTGAGTGTAGAACAATTGCAAAGGCAACTTGATTATGTTCAAAAGCACTTTACAGTAGTCAAATTAAGCGAGGTCATTGCGCATATCGAAAAGGGCAAAACTTTACCCAAGAATGCATTGCTCATTACTTTTGATGATGGTTATGCGAATAATTTTGAGCTGGCTTATCCTGAATTCAAATCAAGGCAATTGCCGTTTTGCATTTTCTTAGTTGCTAATTTCATCAACAAGCATACTGAACACGATGGCATTCAACAACAATTTTTAAGCCATGAACAGATTTCAGATATGGCTGAGTATACCGAATTTGCTTATCATAGTTTGGCCCACGAAAACCTAATGCAAATTGACCCCAAAGATTGGCTGCAACACATTCAAAGCACCAAAGCAAAATGTGCTGAGTTGCCTATGCTCAATGCTTGGGCCTACACCTACGGACAATTCCCTAAACACCATCCGCAAGCCTATAATATTTTAGAAGAGGCCTTTAAAACAGCCAATATATCAGTAGCATTTAGAATTGGGAACCGCTTGAATCAATTACCACTTGCTCACCCTTACAAAGTGCAAAGAATCGATGTTAAAGGGCATAATAGTATGCTGCTTTTTAAGTTGAAAACCTGGTTCGGAAAATTGTTTTAAAAAATATTATCTTTATTGTAGCGTTTACTTATTTAGATTTGTCTAAGGTCTTAAGGTGCTGTACATGTTTTCTGAACAACAAGTTATTGAGGGTTGCATTAGAGGAGATCGCTCTGCTCAACAAGCACTTTACAACAAGTACTCAGGTAAAATGTTGGCCATTTGCAAACGGTATTTAAAAGACTTTGAACTAGCGCAAGAGGCCTTTCAATTAGCCTTTATTAAAGTATTCAAACACCTAGAAAAGTTTGAATTCAAAAGCAGTTTAGAAACATGGATGACCCGCATCTTTATCCATGAAGCCATTAACCAACTCAGAGCCGGCAAACGATTGGCTTTACAAGTCAATATTGAAGAACCACATTTGAAGCTACCAGAACATTTTAACGATGTGCCTGAACAATTCGATGCTGAATTGGTGATGATTTTGCTCGAAAAACTACCAGAAAACTACAAAATCGTATTAATGATGTTCGCCATTGATGGCTTTAACCACAAAGAAATTGGCGAAAAACTCAATATGCCTGAAGGCACCTCAAGAAGTTATTTAACCAGAGCCAGAACGATGTTATGGCAGATGTATCAACAAGAATTACAAAGACATGAGTCACGAAGAATTTGATAAGCGATTAAAACAAGCATTTGAGCATGAACACGAGGCCCCTCAGGCTGCCTTGTGGGAAGGTATTGAATCGGCGCTTAAGCAAAAGCCTAAAAGAAAGTATGGCCTCTTTTTAAGCATAGCCATTGTGGCTTTGTGTACCTTGGGCATTGGCCATTACTTGCAATCTAAACCATCAGACAAAAAAGCGCAAAGCCAAACAAAGACTAGCAAACGCCTCCCTATTGCCGTGGCAGAAAAAACAATTTTACCAGTAGCAAATGGCATCCCTAGTATTGATTTAACTGCCTTGCAACCTTACATGGAAGTTCACAAGCACCACAATCACACATGGCAAGCAACTCGAGGAGGCGGCATCATGGCATCCAATCAATATCCACTGATGGCATTAGAAAATACTTTCATCCCAAGTTTTGAAATAAATGAAACCAATGAAGACAAAGCCCATTTATTAATGAGCGATTATCACACTAAACATTGGACCTATGAAGACGCATCTACGCAATCTGCTTATCGCAAAAAAGCACCCAAGTGGATGAACAGCCTGATGAGTAAACACCACTTAGAGCTTAGTTTTGGGCCTCAAATATCTAACAATAGTATAGACATCAACAAGGATTCTCAAGCATGGGTGCATTACCACTTATGGGACAACAAAAACAAAATGACCAATAAAGGTGGTGGCTTTAGCGCCAAACTTAACTACCAATACAAATTGGGCAAGAAACAACAATATGGCTTAAGCATTGGATGCGAATACGGACAAAGATCTGAAGCCATTCAATTGAATGAAAGCAGTTTTGATATTGCTGCAAGAGACAATTCTGGTAAAATATTACAATACACACAGATATTAATCAAAGTGATATTGGGCAACGATACAACTGTGTATTTAGCCTCTTCCAACTATGCCTTGGCTACCACCAATAAATACAAAATCATCAGCATTCCAATTGAATTCAGCCGTGACTTTGCCATTAGCCAACATAGTTTTGCTCAATTAAGTACTGGCTTAGGCTTAACCTATATTCAAAGTCAAAACAACACCCATATTGATATGATTTGGGGCGACAATAAAACCGTTAGCAAACAAGAGATGTTAAATGCTACATTAAATGCAAAGCTTGCCTTGTACACGCAATTCAACAACATTGGTTATATAGGTGTATACGCAGGCTACAAAGATTATTTGCAACCATGGACGGTGAACGCCAATCAATACCGCATTCACATGAGGGATTTACAGTTTGGGTTGAGCTTCAGAAAGCCCTTATGATTTGAGCGGAAAATCTCTGCCATGAGGTGCTTCATACAAACGGTCTTTGCTTAAACTTTTGAAGTAATCAAAAGTCAATTTAAGCCCCTCTTGTCTGTTCACTTTAGGTGTCCAGCCCAACAACTCAGTTGCCTTGCTGATATCTGGTTGCCTTTGTTTTGGATCGTCTGTCGGCAATGGCTTATACACTACTTTCTGAGTTGTTCCTGTCAATTGAATAATTTCTTGAGCAAATTCGTTGATGGTTATTTCATCTGGGTTACCAATATTCACTGGGCTTGCACAATCACTCATCAACAATCTATAAATACCTTCGATTAAATCATCAACATAACAAAATGAACGGGTTTGAGAACCATCTCCAAAGGCAGTTAAATCCTCTCCTCGCAAAGCTTGACCAATAAAAGCAGGCAAAACTCTACCATCGTTTAATCGCATGCGTGGGCCATAGGTATTAAATATTCTTACAATTCTAGTTTCCAATCCATGGTAAGTATGGTAGGCCATTGTTATAGCCTCTTGAAAACGTTTGGCTTCGTCGTATACGCCTCTAGGACCAACAGGATTCACATTGCCCCAGTAGTCTTCACTTTGCGGATGGACCAATGGATCACCGTATACTTCACTGGTTGAGGCCACTAATATTCTAGCGTTTTTAGCCTTGGCTAAACCCAATAAATTATGGGTACCTAAAGAGCCAACTTTTAGCGTTTGAATTGGGATTTTCAAATAGTCAATAGGACTTGCAGGTGAAGCAAAATGCAAGATGTAATCCAAATGACCTGGCACAAATACGAACTTAGACACATCATGATGGTAAAACTCAAAGTCTTTGAGTGCAAACAAATGTTCAATGTTTCTGAGGTCGCCTGTAATGAGGTTATCCATACCAATTACATGGTAACCTTCTTTAATAAAACGGTCGCATAAGTGAGAGCCTAAAAACCCTGCTGCACCCGTGATCAATACCCTTTTTTGTGTCATAATTATAGTCCTGTATGCCTTCCTATGCAATCGTAATAAAATCCATACCCCAAAACATCACTTGGTTCGTAAATATTGCGCCCGTCAAAAATGGCCTTATGTTTCATGATCTGAGACATCTTGTCAAAGTTGGGCGATCTGAATTCTGGCCATTCGGTTACTACTACTAAAGCATCTGCATCTGCTAAGGCTTCGTATTGATCTTGGCTGTATTGAATGGTATTACCCAATAGTCTTTGGGCTTCGTGCATAGCGACTGGATCGTAGGCTTTTACCTGCGCGCCAGCTTTTAGCAATGCATCAATTAAAACCAAACTTGGCGCTTCGCGCATATCGTCCGTTTTGGGTTTAAAAGACAGTCCCCACAAGGCAATGGTTTTTCCATTTAAATCTGCAATGTGTTTTTTGAGTTTATCAAACATGACTGTTTTTTGGTGCTCATTAACTTGCTCAACTGCTTTTAAAACTTGCATGTTGTAGCCATTCTCACTGGCCGTTTTTATGAGTGCCTTAACATCTTTAGGGAAACAAGATCCACCATAGCCAATGCCCGGATAAATAAATTTATGACCGATTCTGCTATCGCTGCCTATGCCCCTTCTTACCATATTCACATCAGCCCCCATGATTTCACACAAATTGGCAATATCATTCATGAAACTGATTTTAGTTGCCAGCATACTATTGGCAGCATATTTAGTCATTTCAGCACTAGGAATATCCATGAAAATGCATGGATGACCATTCAACAAAAACGGTTTGTATAAACGGCTCATCACTTCTTGAGCCCTTTCAGATTCAACTCCTATAACTATTCTATCAGGCTTCATGAAATCTTCTATGGCTGCGCCTTCTTTTAAGAATTCAGGATTGCTGGCCACGTCAAAACTCAAATCACTTGCTCTTTGATTCAAAGCCAATTGTATAGCCGTTTTCACTTTTTTAGCGGTCCCAACCGGCACAGTACTTTTAGTCACAATTACCATGTAATCATTCATGTGCTGACCAATCTCTGAAGCCACGCCTAAAACATATTTAAGATCGGCACTACCATCTTCATCAGGCGGTGTTCCGACGGCTATAAACACCACTTCACAATCTTGAATACTCTCGCTCAATTGCGTTGAAAAACTCAATCGGCCCTTATCAAAATTGCGTTTCACCATTTCATCTAAACCAGGCTCGTATATGGGCAATACCCCTTGTTTTAACAAGTCAATTTTCTTCTGATCTATGTCTATACAAACCACATTTAGCCCTACTTCTGCAAAGCATGTGCCTGTAACTAATCCGACATAACCTGTTCCTACTACCGCTATTTTCATGTATGTGTTAAACTGTTTTTAAATGTATTGATAATGGTTTGAATTTGAGCGTCTGTCATATCTGTTCCTATTGGCAAACTTAAAACTGATTGACACAAGGCTTGTGCAACCGGCAATTGTTCTTGGCTTTTGTATGGCAGATGATCATTGATGGGCTTAGGATAATACACCATACTAGCAACGCCCGCAGCCAACAAAGCGGCTCGTATTGCTTCCACTGGATGCTTTAACACCAAAGTGTATTGATGGTAAACATGACTTGTAAAACTTGGCACAAACGGTATTTGCACCCCTTGTATGGCTTGAAAAGCCTGATTGTATGCGTGAGCCACTGCTTGTCTTTCAGCAATAAACGCATCAAGGTATTTTAATTTAACCGATAAAATAGCAGCTTGCAAAGTATCCATCCTTGAATTGACCCCTACGATTTGGTGCTGGTATTTTTGAACTTGTCCGTGATTGGCAATTTGTTGAAGGCGTTCTGCTAATTGAGCATCATTGGTCATGACGGCACCAGCATCACCATAAGCGCCTAAATTCTTAGAAGGGAAAAACGAGGTGGTTGCTATATGCCCCATAGAACCTGTTTTAACTTTGCGACCATCGCTAAAGGTATACTCGGCACCAATAGATTGGGCATTGTCTTCAATCACATATAAACCATGCTGCTGAGCAAAATTCAAGATGGGTTCCATGTGTGCAGATTGACCAAATAAATGCACCGGAATGATGGCCTTGGTTTTAGCTGTTAAAGCGTCTTGCAACTGCTGAATATCAATATTAAAAGTTTTGGCATCAACATCAAGGTAAACAGGTTGATAGCCTAAAAGCTTACAAACTTCAGCAACCGCAATGTAGGAAAACCCTGGGGTAATGATTTCAGAACCCTTAGGCATATCGAGGGCCATTATCGCTAAGTGCAAAGCATCCGTTCCATTGGCACAAGGTATTACATGTTGAATGTTTTGGTAGTCTGCTAAAGCTTTTGCAAAAGATTTAACAGCTGGTCCTTGAATGTAATTGGCAGCGTACAAGACCTCTTGAATAGCCGCATCAATCTCAGGCTTTAGCCTTAAGTATTGTGCTTGCAAATTCAACATAGGTATAGTCTCTGTGGGAGCCATGTGACTGCAAAGATAATTGAAATGGCTATAGAATAAAACCCTATCAAGAAACAGCTATTTAAGTGACCAATATCACAAATTTGACGGCAATAGGCTTGTAATTTTGTAGTATAAAATTAGAAAAGCATGAAAGTAGAACAGATTTACACCGGATGCATAGCCCATGCAGCCTATTACATTGAACACAATGGTGAGGCAGCCATTTTTGACCCTTTGAGAGAAGTGCAACCATACATCAATAGAGCAGACAAAGACCAGTCAAAAATCAAATATGTTTTTGAAACCCATTTTCATGCGGATTTTGTATCGGGCCATTTGGATTTAGCTAAAAAAACTGGGGCAAAAATCGTATACGGGCCTACAGCAAAACCAGGTTTTGATGCCATTATTGCAAGCGATGAACAGTCCTTTAAAATAGGCGACTACACCATCAAAGCTATTCATACTCCAGGACACACCATGGAAAGTACTTGCTATTTATTGACAGATGAAAACGGCAAAGACCATGGCATAATTACTGGCGATACATTATTCATTGGCGATGTTGGCAGACCAGATTTAGCTCAACATTTAGTTGCTGATCTGACTCAAGAAAAATTAGCCAATCATTTATTTGATTCTTTGCGCAACAAAATTATGCCACTCAATGATGATTTAATTGTATACCCTAACCATGGCGCTGGCAGTGCATGCGGGAAAAACATGAGCAAAGAAACTACTGATACTCTAGGCCATCAAAAACAAGTGAATTATGCCTTAAGAGCCAACATGACGCGTGAAGAATTCATTGCTGAACTATTAGATGGCTTAAGCAAACCGCCGAGTTACTTTCCAAAAAATGTGTTGATGAATGTTCAAGGGTATGAAAGTCTTGACAGCATCTTAGAAAAAGGCAGCAAAGCGCTTGACCCTCATACATTTGAGGCCGTTGCCAATGCATCAGATGCACTTTTGCTTGATACCAGAGATGCTAATGCATTTGCCAAAGACCATATTCCAAATTCAATTAATATAGGCATTGACGGCAATTTTGCCCCATGGGTAGGTGCTCTTATCACAGATATTCAACAACCCATTTTAATCATTGCTGACGAGGGCAGAGAAAAAGAAGTAATCATTAGGCTTTCAAGAGTTGGCTATGACCAATCAATTGGTTACTTAAAAGGCGGACTTTCTGCATGGAAAGCTGCAGGATTCGAAACCAATCAAATCACACGTTTAAAACCCGAAGCATTCGCGGATGTTTATCAAAAGGGCCTAATAACTATTGATGTAAGAAATGCCGCTGAATTTAGATCTGAACATTTAAGCCATGCCATCAATATTCCCCTAGATGATATCAACAATCACCTAAGCGAATTTCCAAAAGACCAAGCCTTTGTTATTCATTGTGCTGGGGGCT
>JACCDP011463900.1_pt1 | contig 25397 bp, 24 predicted proteins | sample 7445841 | NCBI WGS metagenome assembly JACCDP01 (sample SAMN15323441, study PRJNA562643) | freshwater metagenome | isolation source: river surface water | place: USA:Blue River Watershed | collected 2017-08-17 | reverse complement strand
TTTTTGGCAGAGCAGTAAGGGCGCTCGGAGTTACCTGCAACCAGAGAGCCGCGGAACCAAGCAAGAGCAATAATGAAAGCGAAGAGATGAATATTCGTTTTGGCCATTTAATCGAAAGGCGAGCAACTCTGGCCCAGAAATTGGTCACAAGATTCTTATTTGCCAGGATTCCCGCAAATGTATTCGGTGTAGCGCAATGTTTGCCCAAATAAGAAAGTAGTGCAGGTTGCAAAGTAAGAGCAGCGCAAAGCGAAGCTAATGGAACTATTAATCCAGCTAGACCGAGTGATCGCATGAAGGGAATTGGTAAGAGCAATAATGTGGCTAATCCGAAAGCTACTGTCAGGCTTGATATGACAACAGTGCGGCCAGCGCTCTTCATAGTTCGCAAAATCGCTACATCAATTATCTGTTCAGAATCTTGCAATAACTCTTGCCGAAAACGGTGGACAATTAATAGCGAGTAATCAATGGCCAGACCTAGCCCGATTAATCCGATGATATTTGGAATATATAAAACCATTAAGAACTTCTGGGCAAGTAGATAAATGATTGATAAGGAAAGCGAAATAGCAGCAGCAGCAAAGATAAATGGCGTAATGACTGCCCAGGAAAGACCTAAAACTAAGAGCAGAAGTATTAGGGCAAGGGCAATTGCAGATATCTCACCGCGACGTAGATCGCTATCTAGAACAGGCGAAACATCGTGGTTAATGGCAGGCGGGCCAGTAACTAGCGCTTCGGTTAGCCCACGCTTGGCTAGCGCTTTGCGCAGTTCGGGAACTCGCTCCGCTGCTTCAACTAAAGAGAAATTAGTAGTAACACTGGCGAAAAGTACGCCTGAGATTGCTCGTAGTTGAGTGATTCTGGCAGTTGGGATTTCAGCGACCGCTTTGGTGATTTCACTCTTATATTCGGCAACCTGCAAATCTGAGGCGCCCTTAAACTTCAAGAAGATTGTGAAACTGCCTTCAAGATTCTCGCCAAATTCACTTAAGAGAATCTGTTGTGCTCGATCTGAGTCACTATTAGGAACGCTTATTGAGGTAGTTAAAAATTGATTAGGGTTCAGAGCGGAAAACCCACCTAGCAGAATTATCAAGAACCAAGAAGCTAAAACTTTGAACCGATGCTTAATTATCGCTTCGGTCCAGGTGGCTAGCACTTGCTTATTCTACTGCGGCGCGAAGTAAAGGGTTTATGCTTATCACATGATTATCGATGTCTGGTCTGCTGTGGTTTGCGCGTGGTGTTTCCTCGGGAAACATCGACTCGAGAGCGCATTAAGCAACTTTGCGCATAAAGATCAGGTAACTATTCGTCACCGCGCTTTTCAGTTACAGCCAGATATGAAAGAGATTGTTCCAACGGCTCAATTGCTAGCGAACAAAATGCGAGTCAGCGAGGCGCAAGTAAAGGAAATGCAGGCGAATGTTTGCGCAATTGCTGACGGTGAAGGGCTTTGCTACAACCTAGATGACACGACGTCCGGGAATACCTTTGACGCGCACCGACTACTTCTTTGGGCTGGCACGATTGGTAAGCAAGATGAACTTCTCGAAGCCATGTATTCCAATTACTTTGAAAAATCTAAACCCCTATTTGCGCACACGGACCTAGTCGCTGTAGCGCTATCGGTTGGTATTGATGCTGATGCGGCAGAAGATCTGCTCAATTCACATAAGTTTGCCGATGAAGTCAATTCGGATAGAAATCTCTCAGCTCAACTAGGTGCAACCGGCGTTCCATTCTTTGTCTTTGATATGAAGTATGCGATTTCTGGGGCTCAACCACTTGAAGCATTTATCCAAACCCTGGAATCAGCTTGGTCTGAACACCAATCCGCATGATGAGCGAAATTAAGGTTGAGGCGTTAACTGCCGATCAATGGCGACGGGCAAGAGAGTTAAGGCTAGCTTCGCTGCGAGATAGCGCACATGCATTTGGTGGAAATCTTGAGTTAGAAAGTGCCCAATCAGAATCTGAGTGGCGAGCGAGATTTGAAAAACTTTCATATCTGGTGGCAACTGTCAATGGCGTTGATGGCGCAATCATGACTGTCGAAAACTTAGTGGGCGACTTTGGGGCCACGGCTTGGGTAGGTGGTTGTTGGACTAATCCAACATTTCGTGGCAAAGGATTGCTACGGGCGATGTTCGAGTTCGTTGACCGAAATGCGGCACAAAATAGTTGGTCCTGTCATGGGCTGGGCGTCTGGGAAGATAATTACAGCGCGATTGCGGCATATGAAAAGCTGGGCTTTGTAGCGATGGGTGGGTTACAGGAAAGTACAAGAATTCCTGGCAAGCACTATCAGCGGATGATTCGTAATTCCGTTATTTAGTTAATTTCTTTGCTTCGCGAACCGCAACAGCGTTTAAATCTGGGTGTTCTGTCAAGAATCTGACTACTTCGCGATTATCAATGCGAGATAGGTCGCGCAGCGCCCAACCAATGGCCTTGGCGATGAAGAATTCCTTATCTGCTACATGCGGAGCACAAAGTTCGAAGAGTAAATCGACATCAGTTTCGTACTTACGGCCACGTTGATGTTGAATTGAAGCGCGAACTAGCCAAATATCATCACTCTTATTCCACTTACGCATCAATGAGATAGCGGGATATTTCATCGTTAGCGGTGAAACAACTGCGCTACCTAAACCATCGACGGTATCCCACCAAGATTTCGTGGAAATGAGATATTCGCAATGCTCAGCCAGGAAGTACTTATCTAATTGCATACTGTATTTGCCTAGTAAATCATTTGCGGCATATTGATATTCCCGCTCTTCTAATTTCCACAAAGCGCGAACGGTTTCGGCGATCTCATCAGATCTGGGCGTTGGGAGAGAGGCGAGAACAGATTTAACCAAAGAGCGTCGTTCGGGTGTCATTACGCCAAGAAATGGCGCTATATCTTTCATATAAGCCTGTGCACCAATTGCCTTCTTGTGGTTACCCAGCTTTGGCAACTCGCGCTTTAACTGCTTTAAGACCTGCGCTTTAAAGTCGCTCATGACGGCCTACCGTTAGCCGATTAGAGAAGAGTCACGCTTCTTGGAAAGATCATGTTCGCAACCATTTGAACGATCTTTTGCAGCGCAGGCTTCGCAGAGCAGAACTAGCTTGTGGCAAGCAATATTGGCGCAATTAACAAAGATCTTGGTTGGCGCTGCGCAAGATTCGCACTCGCCAATAGTTTTAGCTTTGGAAGAGAAATCCATCGCCATTCGATCATCGAAAACATAGAGAGAACCATCCCAGAGGCCTTCATCGCCAAACTTATTTCCGTATCGAACGATGCCGCCTTTAATTTGATAGACCTCTTCAAAGCCACGGGTCTTCATAACAGCCGATAGAACTTCGCAACGAATTCCGCCGGTGCAATATGTGACAATCGGTTTATTTTTCAAGTGATCGTATTTTCCGGATTCAATTTCAGCCACAAAGTCACGAGAAGTTTCAACATCGGGCACAATCGCATTTTTAAACTTGCCAATTTTGGCCTCAAAAGCATTTCGTCCATCAAAGAAAACGACTTCGTCTCCACGTTCAGCAACAAGTTCATTGACTTGCTCTGGGCGCAAATGTATGCCGCCACCTATAACTCCATTTTCATCAACTTTAATTTCATCAGGGTGGCCAAACGCCACAAGTTCTTTACGAACTTTCACAGATAACTTTGGAAATTCGGTGCCATCGCCAGATGACCACTTGAAATCAATCTTGCGGAAGCCATCGTATTTCTTAGTCTTTTTAACGTAGGTGCGAAGTGCCTCGATCTCGCCACCCAAAGTGCCGTTGATGCCGTGCTTTGAAATAATAATGCGACCAGTTAATTCAAGGGATTCGCAGAGAGTGCGTTGCCATAATTTAACGGCGGCAGGGTCAGAAATTGGCGTGAAGCCGTAGTACAAGATGACCTTGTGCAATTTCATGAGGCGATTGTATCTCGCCTACTTTGCCCTTAAGAAATCAGTAAATCCAGGGTCCAGGGGCTGCCTTCGCTGGGCGGGCAGAGCTCGCACTCAAATAACTCAGCGGCAATACGTTGTAGTTCTGCTGGATTTTGAGGATCACCAGGCTGTTGCAGTAAGTGGCGAGTTAATTCACCGCGATATTTCTTAGACATATGGGTAATCACCAAACGAGCCCCATCTGTAAGTTTGAAAACTCTTACCTCGATAGTGCGTTCGGGATTTACTGGCCAAACCCCTTTATAAGTGGAGGACCGGCAATCGATGATTAACTCATCAGTCAAATTTGCAGCAATTTGGGCGATAGATTCTCGCCAAAGTGAATTATCAATCTTTAATCTATATTTAAAGATTTGATCTGTCGGTCTGACTAAACCAAAGAGAGCTGAAATTATCAGAACTCGAGAATTCGCACGCTCGCGAACTGGTTCGGATAAATTCTTCCAGTTGAGTCCTTGATAGAGGACGCCATCGTAAATCTCGATTGCTGCAGCCGTTGGCAATATCTCTTGGTTTACCAAAGCGCTAGATCTAGCAGCTAAGAGTTCATTAGCGAAAGCTAGATCAGTCAATTCAAATTTATGCTTGCCTGTCGCGTCCTTCTTCTTCTCACTTGGCGGCAAGAGGATTAGCATAAGGCGATGCTATTGGAGGCGCGCCACCTATGAACGATGAAAGCAAGAAAGTCCGAGCTGAGATTATTGAGACTGGCCACCCAAGAGTAAAAGCTGCCCGAATAGTGATAAATGTACCTGCAACCAAAATCTTTGAATTATTAGCGAATCCTCGCCGCCATAAAGAGATTGATGGATCTGGAACAATCCAAAATAATCTCAGCGGACCTGAGCGGCTATCACTAGGTGCCAAATTTGGAATGGCTATGCACCTAGGTATCGATTACAAAATCATGAATACCGTTGTGGAATTTGAGGAGAACGAATTAATCGCATGGCGCCATTTAGGTAGATGGCGTTGGCGTTATGAAATCCGTGAAATCAGCCCAAATCAATGCGAAGTAACCGAATCTTTCGATGGCCGAAAATCTATTTCACAGAGCTGGCTTAAGTTCCGAAAGGCATACCCCTGGACCCAGATGGTCGCAGCCAAGACTTTGGTGCGCCTAAAAGAGGTGATGGAAGCTAGTTAGAGATTATGGGAAGATAGCGCTATGAATATGGGAAATGATGTGTTGGGCGCAGTAATGGCATCGGAAATTGCGGAAACCCCTAAAGTCTTCCGTCGCATATTGAGCAACCTCGTTGCGCTTGAGCCAATCAAAGGCATTTTGACAGAAAATAAGATTTCTTCCATCTTGATCTTGGCGCGTGGCACCTCAGATAACGCGGCACATTTCCTGAAATATCTAGTTGAGACAAAGTTGGGATTGCCTTGTGGTCTGACTTCGCCATCTTCGGTAACAATCTACGATGCTGAACTGCACTATCAAGGTGTTCTTGTAGTTGCATTAAGCCAGAGCGGTCAGTCACCAGATTTAGTGGCATTTGCAAACTCAGCAAAGTCAGCCGGCGCGAAGTTAATCTCACTTACTAACGATGCAAATTCACCGCTAGCAAAAGCTGCTGATCATCACCTTGATCTACAAGCTGGCGCCGAATTAGCTGTTGCAGCAACCAAGAGTTATTCGGCGCAACTACTAACTTCATTCTTGCTCGTTGCGACTTGGGCAAAGTTGCCGATCAATGGCGATTTGCTAATTGCAGAAGCTGAAAAATTGGTCAGCAATGCTTCGCTAGTTAGTGAAGCCGTAGCTGCATGCAGTCGTGACAACGAGACAGTTGTCTTAGGTCGCGGTTTTGCTTATCCAAATGCTCGCGAAGCAGCTCTAAAGATTCAAGAGACTTGCAAGGTTTCGGTACAAGGTCTTTCGACTGCTGATTATTTGCATGGCCCAATTTCAGCCCTTACCCCGCAAACCCAGGTCTTTATTCTAGCCCCAGCACATTTGCCGCTTAATTCGATCTCTGAAGCTACTACTCGAATTCGCGCTATTACAGGCCGAATTTTCTGGGTCGGCAATGGCGGATCACCTGAAGCTGGCGATGTAGTAATTGCTGGCTCAAATTGCCGCGATGAGATCGAATCGACCATTGTTGATTCCATCTCACTTCAATGTTTCTCACTTGAATTTGCCAAGACATCTGGCTTTGATCCAGATGCCCCAGTGGGACTTTCAAAAGTAACGCTAACTCACTAATCAGATTCGAATTTTATGAACCGCGATTATTTAGTAATCGTTCCAACTTATAACGAAATAACCAGTATCGGCATTCTGCTACCGCAATTACTCGAACTCAATCTAGATATTTTAGTTGTCGATGATGGCTCACCCGATGGCACTGCAGATGCCTGCCGACAACTCGGATTAGAAAGTGGCCGCGTGGTCGTTGTCGAACGCAAGAAGAAGTTAGGTCTTGGTAGCGCCTATAAAGCTGGCTTTAAATATGGCGAGGATCGCGGATACAGATATTTAATTGAAATGGATGCAGATGGTTCGCACCAAGTTAGCGATTTAGTTACGTTGATGTCTGCGATGTCTGCAAACCAAGCAGATTTAATTATTGGCTCTAGATGGATTTCGGGGGGAGCAGTTGCGAATTGGGCGAAACATCGCGAGTGGCTTTCTAGGTCAGCAAATGTTTACGCGCGACTTCTACTTGGCGGCAAAGTCCGAGATATGACCGCGGGCTTTCGAATTTATCGCACCGAGAAACTGATCCAAATAGATTTAGGTTCAGTAAAAAGCGAAGGATATTGCTTTCAAATTGAGATGACTAAACGTATGTCTCAAATTGGCGGCGCAATTCTGGAAGTTCCAATTACATTTGTAGAACGCAGATTTGGTGTCAGCAAAATGTCCAAAAAGATCGTATTTGAAGCGATCTATCGCGTAACCATCTGGGGTTTAGGCGCGAAATTCCGAAGAAAACTGCCCTAATCGCCTTAACCCATTGGGTCATGATAAGTTCAGAGCACTTAATTAGTGAGGCACAGTTCGTTGAACTAAGGCAATACAAATTAAGTGGCGTTGCGTTTAGCGAAATCCGGTTTGATTCCGGTGCTGTCCCGCAACTGTAAAGGTCGAAAGATCTAAGCCAGGTCGCCTGGCGTGACGCCAAAAGTTTTATCCGACCTCGGAGGAAGGTCGGGCTTTTACGCGAATCGCTCGTTTAATTGCCCCCTTTCTCCCTCAAAAGCTTTGAGGGAGTTTTTTATGTTTAAAAGGTTTTCCAAACCAACAGCTTTACTTGTCTCACTCTTGCTCGTTATGTCGATTGCGCCAGCAACAGCCGCAACTGCAGCTACCAAGTATCCGCTCACAATTTCATCCGGTGGATACTCAACAGTTATCAATAAAAAGCCGGTACGAATAATTTCTCTTTCACCTAGTGCAACCGAGTCACTCTTTGAAATTGGTGCCGGTAAACAAGTTTTGGCGGTTGATTCACTTTCAAATTATCCCAAGAGCGCTCCGATTACCGACTTGAGCGCGTTTGAACCAAATGTCGAAGCAATCGCAGCACTTAAGCCAGATTTAGTTGTTCTATCGGTTGATGCCATGAAGTCAATGACAGTTAAAGAAGCGCTCGAAAAACTTAAGATTCCTGTACTGATGGAGAAAGCACCTGAGAACCTAAGTCAGGTCTATAAAGGAATTGAAGTATTAGGTACTGCAACTGACAATGGAGCTAGCGCCAAGAAAGTTACTTTCAAGATGGCCGCTCTGATCAAATCGATTCTCAACCGAGCAAAGAGCAATGGGAAAGTAACTTTCTTCCACGAGTTAGATAACACCCTTTATTCAGTCACCTCAGATACTTTTATCGGCAAGGTCTATAAAGATTTTGGCCTGGTTAATATCGCAGATAAGGCAGCTGGAGCTGACTCGTATGGCTATCCGCAGCTATCGGCTGAGTATTTAGTCAAAGCAGATCCAATGGTGATCTTCCTGGCTGATGCCGAATATGGCGAGAGCGCGGCCACCGTTAAAGCTCGTGCTGGTTGGTCTGGTATTTCAGCAGTAGCAAAGAAGAACGTATTCGCACTACCTAACGACATTCCATCTCGCTGGGGGCCACGTTTAGTTGATTTCTATAAGTATGTAGCCGCATCTCTTAATCGGGTTAAGAAATAATCTGAATGAAGAGTAATCAGATCGATCGCGTGTGGCGCTGGCAGATTACTGCCAGCGCCGCTGCGGCGTTGCTGATTGCCTGTTTACTAGGTGTCGGTTTTGGCCCAGTAAATTTAAATTTCGGCGCCATCATCAGAACTCTCTTGGGTTTACCTAATGGACTTCAAGATGAAGATAGAGTTTTACTTCTGCAACTACGTCTTCCTCGTGTAGTCCTCGGCGCACTTGTAGGTGCGGCTCTTGCAACTAGTGGTGCGGTTTACCAAAGTGTTTTTCGTAATCCGCTGGCAGACCCTTACTTATTGGGTGCGGCATCCGGTGCGGGTCTTGGTGCAACGATTGCAATCACAAATGGCGGCGGTGACCAGCACGCCCTGTTACCAATTTTCGCTTTCCTGGGTGGCGTACTTGCAGTAGCGGCCACATTCTTGGTCGCGGGAAAATTATTTGCCGACCCAAGTACGTTATTGCTAGCCGGAATCGCAGTAGGTTCATTTGCAACGGCATTCCAAACATACTTACAACAGCGTAATAGCGCTGCTCTACGGCCAGTTTATTCTTGGATTCTTGGAGAACTAACAGTTGCGAATTGGGATGTAGTTAAGTGGGCCGGCTTCTATATCTTCATCGCCCTATTTATCTTAATTCGAATTTCCAAGGTGCTCGATGCGTTGATGCTCAGCGATGAGGAAGCCTATTCGCTGGGAGTTTCACCACAGAAGATTCGCTTAATTGCAGTGGCTGCAGCAACTTTAGCTACTGCTACAGCGGTATCTGCCAGTGGCTTAATTGGCTTCGTCGGCATCGTGGTTCCGCACTTGGTTCGTGGATTAACTAAGCGAGCTACGAATAGATCGCTACTTTCAATTGCTTTTGTCGGAGCTGCTTTCTTGGTGATTGCAGATCTAGGCGCTCGCACTTTGCTTTCACCAGCCGAACTCCCAATTGGTGTAATCACTGCATTTGTTGGCGCGCCATTCTTCTTATTTGTACTACGAGCTCGCAATCGAGGTGGCCAATGATTAATTTAGAAAATCTCTCCGTCCGATTTGATAATCGCGAGGTTTTGCAATCAATTACTTTAGATATTCCAGTTGGCAGCTGGAGCTGTTTGGTAGGGCCAAATGGGGCGGGTAAAACTACGTTGCTACGAACTATGTTGGGCATGCAACCATATTCAGGTTCGATTAAATATAACGAACGCGAAATTGCTAATAATAAATCGCTAAATATTGCATTCGTTCCGCAACGACCTGCTATCCCGGCGGCCATGAGCGTCGCTGAATATGTGATGTTAGGTCGAGCTAAGATTGATGGTTGGGGCAAAGAATCTACTCGCAGCAGACAGATCGTTCATGAAATGCTCGAAGCAACTCAGTTACTTGGAATGCAGAGCCAGTTGGTTAATACCTTATCTGGCGGTGAAATGCAGCGAGTATTAATTGCCCGTGCCCTGGTGCAAGAACCCGAAGTAATGCTGCTTGATGAACCAACGAGCGCACTTGATCTGCACCACCAAATTTCAGTGTTAAATAAAGTTGAAGAAATTAAGGCCAAAGGCGTAACCATCGTTTCGACCATGCATGACATAACGCTGGGGGCAATGTATGCCGAACGAATCATCATTATGCAGAGTGGGCGAGTGCTGCTAGATGGCGAATCCCAATCAGTAATCCATTCACCAGAGCTACGAAGCGCCTTTGATGATCGGATTAGCGTTCACATGCTCGACAATGGGCGCCCAGTGATCATCGCAGCTAAACGTGAGAGCGGGTTAGGCCAAGGGGTTATTTAGCCAATAACCTCAGATTTTAGGGGTTAGGAATAGCATTTTTCGCCCTCGTAAGTAACCCTTTATCCATGAGTGGATCAAGGGTTGAAATCACCCCTTCGCGGGTATTGCCGCCAGTATTACCTCCTAACTTTCTATCCCGCCGCCACCTTTTTAAGTTAATTGATGATCGTGCGCCGGGTTACACAATGGTGGTTGCCCCTACTGGCTACGGGAAAACTGCGCTTTTGGCCGAATGGGCAGCCCAAAGTGAGAAAAAAGTTATTTGGTACACGATGTCTGAATCAGATAGTCCAGATGGAATCGCACATCACTTATTGAGCGCTATCAAGGAAGCCATTCCGGATTTCGAAACTGACTTGGAAACAATTTCAGTTACCAAAATTTTTAGAGCTATTGCAGAGTTAAAAGAGGATGTTGTTCTAATCCTCGATAATGTTGTTGACTCATTTACTTATCAATTAAATGTGACCCAGTCTTATATGGATGCAATTCCAGATAATGTCCACATTTTCGCGCTTCGTAGATTGATGCCGACTGTCTCGTTGCAGAGGTTTTCCAGTATCGGACGTCTATCGATCATTACTGCAGGGGATTTAGTCTTCACGCGAGAAGAAATTGCGTCTTTGCTTGGTATATATGGTGCCAAGGTATCGGAAAGCAGAATAGATGAAATCACAATTCAAACACATGGATGGCCAGCTGCCGTCGGAATTATTGCTACGGGTGGTTTAAATAAAGTTAATTTAGAAGTAGATGATGACCTAGTTGAAAAACTGATTAAAAGTAAATTCGAGCTTCTTTCTAAGGAAACCCAAGAAACACTCTTGGCCATGTCGAGCTTTGAAGTCTTTGATTTCAATTTAATTAAGTCGCTAACAAAGAAGAAAATTAATGAAACCAGCTTAAATAAATTAGCATCTGAAGGTGTATTTCTAATGTCGGCAGCCGGGCAAAGAGATACTTTTATTTTTAATAGTACGGCACGAGAAGTAATTGATGAGATCGCTCGCCAAGATTCGGAAAAATACCGAACCAATCTAATTAGCGCTTCTGAGTATTTTCAGACGCAAGGCTTGATAAATAGTGCGATTTCGAGCGCCCTAAATTCTGGTGATTCCGATTATCTGCGCAAAATGTTTAAACCTGCTTTACGCAAGTTAGTTACTAGAGGAGAAGGGCGAAGAATCCTAAATTGGATTAAGTTTTTGCCGGTAGATTCAACTAGAAATCAGCTCTTTACTGAGCTGACCAGAATCATGGGGCACTTGGTTAGCTTTGAATTCGATCGAGCAAACCAGTTGGTTGAAGAGATGCGATTTACTTACAAAGATAATCAACTCTCTGGCTTTGTTGAGCGGGTATCTGCAGTTACTTTGGCACACATTGCATTTTGCCGAGGGCGTTTAACCGATTTTGATGCAAATATGAAGGTAGTGCTGAGCGAGCCAGCTCCTCAACCTGATATCGACCCTTCCGATCGAATTGGAATGTTGCGGTTACTGGCAGCAAGAAATTTCATCTTCGACGATGCAGATAAATTAGAGAATATTGATACCCAGGCACGGCTGATCGCGCAATCGAGTGATTCACCAGATGATCTCTTCCACCTTCAATCAATCAAAGCCATGAAACTCTTCTTAGATGGCGAGTATCTATTGGCTTACGATGCTGCAGTACTGACATCTCAAATGGCAGAGCAGAATGAGTACTTCGGGGTATCAGCATCTTGTGAGGCAATTTATATTCAAGCTCGTTGTTACTTGGAATTTGCAGAAGATGATAAAGCCAATGAAATGTTTAAAGTTTTAGCCGATAAAGCTAAGGAGTGGAATCAATGGCCATGGTTTTTTATGGCCGAAAGCTATCTATCTCGCTCAATGGTAATTAATGGAAAAGTTGAAGAAGCTTTTTCGATCGTGAGAGACCATAGAGCTTTAGCAGCATCATTCAAGGGTGAAGATGGTCTGAGTATGATAATCGACCTAAATGAATTAATTCTTCGTTTCTCTGTTCGAGATTATGATCGTGCTAATCAGCTTCTCAATCGATTGCCTAGCGATCTGCTTTATGCGAATCGTTACCGCCAATCTTTGGCAGCAGTAAGTAAAGGTGAAAATAAGTTAAAGGAGATCCCGGCCCAACTCTCTGCAACTAGCCCAAGAGATCTCATCTGGAAAAATCTAGTTCTCTGTTCGGCAAACCTAGATAAAGAGAGTATCGCGCTGGATGCACTAAAAAGCGCCTTAGATATAGGTGCACGTGTTGGCGCAAAAGAAACTTTCTTGCGCCAGGATCCAAGAATTCTTGAGCTAATAATTCGAAGTGCTGCAAAACGTCCGACGGTGTACTTAGAAGAGCTAGCTAGGGCTGCAGCTAATCGTATGAGTTCCAAAGCCGGTCAGAATTCAACGCTTATCGAGCCTCTAACCAAGCGTGAGATAGATGTTTTGCGTTCACTAGCTTCAGGCAAACCAATTACCGCAATCGGCAAAAACCTACATATTTCCCATAACACTATGAAGACCCACTTGCGTAATATTTACCGAAAATTAAAGGCAAATGGACGAGATCAGGCAGTGGAAAAAGCCCAAGCGCTCTTTATCATTTAAACTCTGCACGATGATAAAAAGTGAAGAAATCAATCTGATTCAGCAAGTAATCGTTACTGATCGCCTTGAGCTTCACCATATCTCGGGCGCTGATTTGATTACGCTTTTCGAAGAACGTGATGATCAGGCCATCCTGGAAAAAGCCAATATCTCGAACCCTCATCGAGTGCTAATAGATTTTCAGGGGCCGCTCCATTGGCGAGTGCCACAAGTAAAAGTTGATGCTAGTTGCAATAAATGGTTTGTCAGATTCATTATGCAAAAGAGCAGCCGTGAAGTTATTGGTTCAACTAGTTTCCATGGCGCCCCTGATGCAGATGGCATGATAGAAATTGGCCTTGGCATCGAAAGTGATTTCCAAAATCAGGGATACGCCAAAGAAGCGCTTATGGGAATGTGGCGATGGGCACTTGGGCAACCAGGTGTTAAATCTTTTAGATACACCGTAAGCCCAGAAAATACGCCTTCAATTAAAGTTATCGAGCACTTTGGTTTTCCATTTATAGGTGTGCAAATCGATGTGGAAGATGGCCCAGAAAATATCTACGAAATTTCCGTTGCGGACTTTAAAGCTAAGTTTGCAGATTAATTAGCAAACTTCTTTAGTCGTGATGCTGTCCCGATTTGTGCTTAAAGCGTCCCATAAACTCTTCCTTTAAATCAAAGAAGTGTCCGGTCTTTAGAGCTGCGCGCATTTGATCAACTAATCGAACTATGTATCGCTCGTTATGAATAGTTGCCAAAGTTGCAGCAATCATTTCCTTGCCATGGAATAAATGATTCAAGTAAGCGCGGGTGTAGTTCTTACAGGTGTAGCAATCGCATTCACTATCGATCGGATTGAAATCACGCTTATATGTGGCATTAGTTAGGTTATATCGGCCAGTCATTGTGTAAACCGCACTTGAACGGGCAATCCTCGAAGCCAGAACGCAATCGAAGGTATCAATCCCGCTTTCGACCCCGATAAATAGGTCTTCCGGGGCTCCGATGCCAAGCAAGTGCTTAGGTTTACCTTCAGGCAGTTCACTATTTACCCATTGCACAATCGTGCTAAGTGCATCTTTATCTAACGCGCCACCGATACCAAAGCCATCAAATGAGATACCTGAAGATTCGAGAGACCCTAAATCCTTGGCTGCTTTGCGGCGCAGATCTTCATATTGAGCGCCTTGGATAACGCCAAATAGCGCTTGATATGGTTTATCGGCACGTTCAACAGTTAATCGATGATGTTCATCTAAACAGCGTATTGCCCATGCATATGTTCGCTCTAGTGCGCGTTCTTGGTAGCCACGAGTGTTGTGCAACGTTGTGCATTCATCAAAAGCGAACATTATGTCCGCGCCAATTTTATGTTGAATCTGCATCGAAACTTCTGGGGTAAATCTATGCATTGAACCGTTTAAGTGCGATTTAAAAGTTACGCCATCATCATCAACATGAGCTAGCCGCTCTTTATTTCCAGCGATCACATCATCGGCACGAAAAGTTTTGGCATCCATAGCTAGAACTTTTTTAAAGCCAACACCTAATGATAAAACTTGGAAACCACCGCTATCGGTAAAAGTCGGTCCATTCCAATTCATAAACTTTGAAAGCCCGCCAGCTTCATCCAAAATATCGGGACCCGGCTGTAGATATAAATGGTAAGCATTCGAAAGTAGCGCTTGTGAACAAAGTTCACGCATTGTTTCGGGCAGAACAGATTTAACGGTGGCTTTAGTTCCGACCGGGATAAAAGCTGGTGTTTCAATTACGCCATTTGGAGTAGTTAAAGTGCCAGTACGCGCGAAAGAGTTTTCGGCAGATTTCTTGATCTCAAATTTAAAACCTGGGCTCGCATCCATGGACATGACAGGTATTGTCGCAGAGTTATAGGCTCGGCTAATGCGCTATTTCACCGAGTACTTTGAACTACTTACCCCAAAGGCGCGCAGGCTGGTTCTGGGAGTTGCCTTTAATGCCATTGGCGGGGGCATGACTATGTCATTGCTCTTGGTTTACCTCCACGATATGCGGGGATTTACGACAACTTTTGGTGGGCTTTTACTCGCCTGGAGCGCATTTATGGCGCTTTTGGTGGGCGGCCCAAGCGGCGCTCTAATCGATCGCATCGGGCCTAAGAAAGTTATTATGACTGGCTTACTCTTAAAAATCTCAGCGACTGCATCTTGGGCTTTTGTCGATAACAAGTCAATAGCAATCGTGGTCGCAACAGTTAGTGCGATTGGTGATAGCACAACCTGGCCAGGTCAAACTGTGATGCTAACTCGAATGACCAAGCCCGAAGATCGTCAGAAAATTTTTGGCCTGAACTTTATGCTCCTTAATTTGGGCTTGGGGCTAGGCGGTTTAATTTCCTCTGCCATAGTTTCAAATAGTTCGTTACGTTCGTATCAAATTCTCTATCTGATTGATGCTTGCACATTTACCATTTTCTTCATCGCTATTGCTACGTTGCGCGGACCTGAAGTTGGAAAATATATTGCTGAAAAAGATGAACCTAAAACTGGTACTTATTTAGATTTGTTTAAAATCCCCAGCTTAATGAGACTCTCACTTGGTGGTCTGGTATTAATGATTTTTGGATACGGTGCGACCATGGCCGGCATTCCATTGTTTGCAACTCAATATTTAGATCTCTCACCAAAATGGCTGGGCATAATATTTGGCGCTAACACCGCCACAATTTTTCTTTTACAGCCGCTGGTTTTGAAATTGCTTGGTCGAATTTCAAAATCACTCGCACTTATACTGGTTTCGTTGATTTGGGCGCTCTCTTGGCTCTTTGTTGGCATCACGCCACTAGCACCTCTCTTAGTAGCTGGCATCTTGCTTTCAATTAGCCAGATTGTTTTTGCATTTGGCGAAATGGTCTGGTCACCAACTGCTCCTGCCTTAGCAAATGAACTTTCACCAGAACATTTACGGGGCCGAGCTAATGCCTTGATGGGAATGCAGTGGGGCGTATCTGGAGTAATTGGACCGGCAATTGCCGGAACCATGATCGACGCCGATCTGGGCTTGCTTTGGGTATTTCTGATGATGCTGGGCGCCTTGATCCCGATTCAGCTCTTTCGTGGCCTGCCTTCGGGCGCTCGTGAGTCACAATCCGGGGTGTAGCTAAAGCCCTGGACCAGGCGCTGCATACCCCGAATTGCCCTCTAACAGATAAGAATCGTTATCTAATCGAGGCCTGAAAAACCTATAAATCGGACATTTGGGGTTTTAATTTAGCCACAGGTTTAGTACCGTTCACATCTTGCTTAGGCTTTTGCCTGGGCTGATCTACCGTGCGGTATTGGCTTTTGTAACTTAGGTGCAACTTAGTTGCATAAAGATTTACAGAAAGCATCTGCTGGTAAGTGGAATTAGTGGAAGGGTTTTACCAATTGGCCGACAACGCCGTGCTTGAAGTTGAAGATAGCGCTCAAGAGTTCGCGCAACGTACGCCAAAACAAATTGCGTGGATGCGTTTTCGCCGAAATAAAGTTGGCGTCTTTAGCGCATGGGTTGCCATCTTCTTTGTTATGGCAGCTGTTTTGGCGCCAATCATTGTTCGCTTACTTGGACTTAGCAACACTCAAACTTATCCAGAAACTTTAAATGAGTATGCAATGCCAATCGGAAAATTTGGCGGCATGTCTTGGGACCATCCACTTGGCGTTGAACCAGGTACTGGTCGCGATGTTCTCTCGCTACTTCTTTATGGTTCTCGCATCTCATACACAGTTGCGGTTATCACCAGCGTGACTTCAATTGGTTTAGGAATGTTGATTGGTGTTGCAACCGGTTACTTCCGCGGACGCGTTGATGCGATCGTTGGTCGCTTCTCAGATTTCTTACTCTCTTTCCCAGGAACCTTCATGATCATTGCGCTTAGCTTGCCGCTAACACAGCGCATTGAAGCAATGGGTATCGCAAAAGATAATGCTGCTCGTATCGTCGTATTGGTTACCTTCTTCGTATTCTTTGGTTGGCCAGGATTTGCCCGCCTAATTCGCTCACAAGCAATGTCTTTGCGCGAACGCGATTTCGTGATGGCGGCACAGGCAATGGGTGCATCCAGCTGGCGCATCATTACCAAAGAGTTGCTGCCAAATTTGTGGCCAACAGCAATTGTTTTCCTTTCACTTTCACTTCCAGGATTCTTATCTGCCGAAGCAGTTTTCTCATTCTTAGGCGTTGGCGTTCAGGCACCGGCATCTACCTTCGGCCTGGTGCTCTCAGACGCTGTGGGCTATTGGCGTGATGACCCTGCTTATCTATTGATCCCTTCAACTATGTTGGTGATTATCGTGCTTTCGCTTAACTTGCTGGGCGATGCGATCCGAGATGCGCTAGATCCCAAGGCAAGTAGATAGCTAGACAACTAAATAAAAAAAGTTTCCGTAGCAATACGGGAAGAACGGTTCGCTAATGCGATTGAGATCTCGCGAGATCAATCGCGAACTGTTCAAAACTGATTCGCGGCCGCGGATCAGATAACTCATCTACAAGGAGGACTAATGTCCAAAATGACTTCACGTCATTTGCGTCGTCGCCTTCTAGCTACAACAGCTGCAACTGCACTTCTTGCTGCTGGCGTTCTAGTTGGAACCGCAGGTACTGCTAATGCAGCCGCCAAAACTGGTGGAACTCTGTATTTCATTACCCACGCAGAACAATTCGACCATATCGATCCAGCCCGTGTTTACACAGGTCGCGATATTGCTTTCTTTAACTCATACATCTACCGCAACTTGGTTTCATACAAGCCAGTTAAGGGATCAGCAGGTTCATCTCTAGTAGCAGACTTGGCAACCAACACTGGTGTTCCAAGCAACGCTGCTAAGACATGGACATTCACACTTCGTCCAGGAGTTACCTGGGAAGATGGTTCAGCTGTTACCTGTGCTGATGTTGCATACGGCGTTTCACGTCCGTTCGCTCAGGATGTAATCACAGACGGTCCTCAGTACCTAGTACAGGCTCTAGACATTCCTAAGAATGCCGATGGCTCATCACAGTACGCAGGTCCATACAAGAAGACCGGTCAAGCACTATTCGATAAGGCAGTTTCTTGTAAGGGCAACACAATCACCTTCAAGCTAAACCGCTCATTCGCAGACTTCAACTATGCACTTACTTACCCAGCAGGTGCACCAGTTAAGAAGTCAAAGGACACTGGCGACAAGTATGACCTAAAGCCATTTGCTAACGGTCCATACAAGATTGAGTCATACAAGATCGGTGACGAACTAGTTCTAGTTCGTAACTCAGCTTGGAAGAAGTCTTCTGACTCAGTTCGTACACCATATGCAGATAACATCGTTGTTCGCTTCGGTCTTGCTGAAGATGTTCGCGATCAGATCATGCTAGATGACTCAATTCCAAATACAGTAAACCTTGATGGATTGATGCCAGCAAACAACCGCGCATTCTTTGATGATCCAAAGAAGGCCAACCAACGTATGAACGTTTACGATCCATATGTTCGCTATGCAGCAATGAACGTTTCTGCTGGCCACATGGACTGCCTAAACGTACGTAAGGCTGTCTTCTTTGCAATCAACACACAGGCTCTGATCGACCTTTCAGGTGGATCTGTTTACTACGGCGATCCAGGAGATAGCCCAGTAAAGCCAGTTCTAGGTCTTGACTACAAGAAGACAACTGGAAACATTCACGATCCAGCTTGGAAGATCACCGGAAACGCAGATAAGGCTAAGGAACTTCTAGCTGCTGCAAAGACCGCGTGCCCTGCTGCATACGATCGTGCAACAAATCCAGATAAGGGAATCATTTGGGACATCTCACAGTCAACCACAAACCAGAAGGCATCAGTTTTGATTACTGAAGCTCTAAAGGCTGCTGGCATTGTGATCAAGTTCAACTTCATCCCTGGTGGTCAGTACTACTCAACAGTTATGGATCCAGCAAAGCAGAATGACATTTCATCTGCTGGCTGGGGTGCTGACTGGGCAAACGCGTCAACTGTTATTCCTGAGCTCTTCACCAAAGAGGGTGGCTTTAACTTGTCACAGAACTGGAATGACGCTGCATACGCTGCCTTCAAGAAGAAGTCAGATGCTGCAAAGGTTGAAACAAACCGCGCTAAGCAAGCAAAGCTATGGCAAGAACTTGGCCAATACGTAATGGATCAATACTGGATCATTCGCCCTGTTTTCTCTAAGGGTCAATTCCAGTGGGGTTCAGGCGTTGGCGGAGTTTATTACTGGGAGCCACAAGGAACCTTCGGTTTCGGACAGCTCTACGTAAAGTAAGCGCCAGCTTAAATCACGTGTGAAGTTGAGGGTGGCCCTGTCAAGGGTCACCCTCAACCACGCAAGTAAGTGTTAAGTAGTTAAATTAAAGTGAAAATAAATTAGGAGTTACCAAGATGCTGAAGTATTTAGTTAAACGAATAAGTGCCACACTTGTGGTGCTTACCTTAATCAGCATGTCGGTATTTTTAATTTTCGATGTACTACCAATGGACCCAGCTCGCTTAACATGCGGAAAAGCCTGTTCACCAGCAGTTGTTGAAGCAAACCGCCATCGCCTTGGTTTAGATGTTCCTGTTCAAGTTCAGTATGGCCGTTGGGTAAAGGGCTTATTTGTAGGCCGCACTTACGGAGAAGGACAAGCGCAATTTACCTGCCCTGCTCCAGCATTTGGCTATTCATTTAATCGTCACGAGTGCGTAACTGATCTACTAAAAACAGCTTTCCCAGTAACACTTTCACTTGCAATTGGTGCTTTTGTACTCTGGTTATTAGTTGGCGTAACTCTTGGAATTGTGGCGGCTCGATATAAGAATCGATGGCCAGATCGCGCAAGCAATGTATTCGTGCTTGTTGGCACATCGCTTCCAACATTTATCTCGGGTATTTTGATTCTGCTCTTTGTGGCGCTCAAGTTTGGCTTTATAAATCCGATTGATTTAGGCAAGTGGGTTAGCCCGCTGGAAAATCCTATTGGTTGGCTAAATACCTTTATCTTCCCTTGGATTACTTTGGCTTTGGCATATGCGGCGACTTACACAAGATTTACTCGTTCGAATGTGATCGAAACTTCTAGCGAGGATTACATCCGTACCGCTCGCGCAAAGGGACTTAGCGAAAAGGTAATTCTGCGCAAGCACACTTTACGTGCCGCCCTTGCCCCAATCGTGACTTTAGCTGGCCTGGATTTTGCAGGCTTGCTAGGTGGCGCAATCATTACCGAGGGCATCTTCAACCTGCCAGGTCTAGGTCGCCTCTCAATTCGTGCGGTATTAAATGACTACGACTTACCAATTATTGTGGCAACTACAATGCTTGCTGCAACATTCCTAGTTATTATGAATTTGTTGGTAGATATCTTGTATGCATATATCGACCCTAGGGTGCGTGTGGCATGAGCGCCTTTCTCGAGGTTAAGAACCTCAACGTCAGCTTTCCGACTGAAGATGGTTTGGTTCAAGCATCTAACGAGATCTCATTTAACGTCTCTCGCGGTGAAACCCTTGCTGTAGTTGGCGAATCAGGTTCTGGTAAATCCGTAACTTCACTCGCTGTAATGGGTCTGCATAATCGCAAATCAACAAATATCACTGGCTCTGCAATCTTAAATTTAGAGAGCGGCCCTATTGATGTAATTTCTGCACCTGAAGAACAAGTTCGTCGCTTGCGCGGTAAAGCAATGTCGATGATCTTCCAGGATCCAATGTCCGCTCTTCACCCTTATTACTCAATTGGCAATCAGCTCTCTGAAGCTTGGCGCCTATACAACGATGGCGATAAGAAGGCTGGTATCAAGCGTGCCACCGAGATGCTTGAGCTAGTTGGTATTCCAGATGCCTCAAAGAGAGTTCATGAGTTCCCTCATCAATTCTCAGGCGGCATGCGTCAACGTGTAATGATCGCAATGGCTTTGATTAACAATCCATCGCTTTTAATCGCCGACGAACCAACAACTGCTCTTGATGTAACTGTGCAATCTCAAATTCTGCAGTTATTAAAGGATATGCAGAAGGAATTCAACATGGCAGTTATTTTGATTACCCACGATCTTGGTGTGGTCGCCGAAGTTGCTGACCGAGTAAATGTTATGTACGCAGGAAAAATCGTTGAACAAGGCGTCGCAGATAGCCTTTACTACAAGCCTGATCACCCGTACACAATTGGTCTGCTCAATTCGATTCCACGAGTTGACCAATTAGATGGCAAGCGCTTGATTGCAATCCCTGGTCAACCACCATCGCTAATTAATTTGCCGGCAGGATGTTCATTCCGCAAGCGTTGTACTTTTGCAGATCAGGTGCCAGGAAATCTTTGCGCAACAGTAGCTCCGGCTTTAGATGAGAAAGATAGTGCGCATTTCTCCCGCTGCCATTTAACCGAGAAGCAATTAATTGCAGCTCGCGGAGGTAAATAAAATGACCCAGCCAGTATTAAAGATCGAAGGGCTAAAGAAGCATTTCCCAGTTTCAACTGGCGGGGTCTTCAGTAAAGGTAAAGGCGTAGTAAAAGCCGTTGATGGCGTAGATCTTGAGATCTTTGCTGGCCAAACAATTGGTTTAGTAGGCGAGTCAGGTTGTGGCAAAACAACCGTTGGTCGCACAGTGCTAAAGCTTTACGAGCCAACCGAAGGAACAATCACCTTTAATGGCGAGGACATCACTAAGTTAACGCCAAAGCAGATGAAGCCACGTCGCGCACAGATGCAGATGATTTTCCAGGATCCTTTTGCTTCTCTTAATCCACGCCAGACTGTCGGAACTCTGATCGGCAACACCTTTGATATTCAGGGCATCACCCCCGAATGTGGCAAAGTGGAAGAGATCCAACGTTTAATGAAGCGCGTGGGCCTAAATCCCGAGCACATCAATCGCTACCCACACGAGTTCTCGGGTGGCCAGCGCCAACGTATTGGCGTAGCCCGAGCGATTGCGCTTAAGCCAAAGCTAATCGTTGCCGACGAGCCAGTGTCGGCTCTCGATGTATCGATCCAGGCGCAGGTCGTTAACTTGCTCGAAGATCTGCAAGAAGAATTTAATCTCTCTTATCTCTTCGTAGCCCACGATCTATCAGTCGTTCAACACATTTCAGATCGCGTAGTTGTTATGTATCTAGGCAAGGTTATGGAAGATGCCGACAAGAAGGATCTCTTCTTATCTCCGCGCCATCCATATACCAAGGCACTGCTTTCGGCGGTTCCAGTTCCAGATCCAAAGATTGGTCGCGCTCGCGAACGAATTATCTTGAAGGGCGATTTACCTAGCCCAGTTAATCCACCAGCTGGTTGCGTTTTCAATACTCGCTGCTGGAAAGTTCAAGATAAGTGCCGCACCGAAGTTCCTGCGCTGTTGCAGATTGCACCTGGTCACAAGATCGCGTGCCATTTCCCAGAACCGGCGCATAGTAATTAAAAGAAAGCAATTAAAAGTAAGGTATCTAAATAAAGCCCCGAGCCAATTGGCTCGGGGCTTTATTCTTAAGATTAATTGACTTAGGCAAGCGCCCCGTCAACTTCAATTACATTTGTTCCCAAAGTAATCTTTAGTTTTAATGGCGCGCCCTTCTTGGCATCACAACCAATTCCATACTTAAAGGAAGCGCTTGATCCAGCAGCAACCGCCTCAAGTGGCGCGCCAGTAATTCCGCTATCGCCATCTAGAACTTCAGAACAAAATGCTGTGCCTGATTCGACTACCAAGCTTAGAACTGAGAGATCTAAATCAGCGGTTCCTTCATTTTTTACATCGACGCTAAATACATTTGCTACTTGGCCCTTGACGTAATTCGAGGCGAAGATAGTTGGCGTAAATGATGATGGTGCGGAAACAGTGATTGTGACACCATCGCCGAGATCAAGTGGTGAATCAAAGCCAATAGTTGCGGTTGCTTCGACTTCTTCAACCACCGTTGCTTCAGAGGCAGGACGCTCCTTTGGAGCCTTATTGCCACAAGCGGTTAGCGAGAATGATGCCAACACAACGGCCGAAACCGAAAGCGCAGCTAATGACTTCTTTTTCATGATGTCTCCTTACTTGAAATTAACCAATGGCCAAAGGGTAACAGCGAGCATTACCAGATGCTGACTCGGGACTCGCGATCTAGCCACATCGCATCGCCCTTTTTGACCTCGAATGCTTCATAGAAGGTATCGAGATTACTGATGATCTGGTTGCAGCGGAACTCATCAGGTGAATGTGGGTCGATGGTAATTCGCACCCGACGAGTCTCGGGACGCATCTTTTCGCGCCAACCCATAGCATGTGCGATAAAGAAGCGCTGATCTCCGGTCAAACCATCGATAATTGGCGCTTCCTGGCCCTTTAGCGACAACTTGTAAGCCTGATAAGCGATTGCAAGGCCGCCCAAGTCGCCAATGTTTTCTCCGACCGTTAGGGCGCCATTTACGGACATTTCAGGGGCATCTACTGGATGCAGTGCATTGAATTGTTCGATCAAAATACTGGCGCGCTTTTCAAACTCAGCACGATCGGAATCGATCCACCAATCATTTAGATTTCCATCACCATCGAATTTAGAACCTTGATCGTCAAAGCCATGTCCGATCTCGTGGCCAATGGTGGCTCCGATGCCAGCGTAATTGCTGGCGGCATCGGCGTTGAGGTCGAAGTAAGGAGATTGCAAAATCGCAGCCGGAAATACGACTTCGTTGCCTCGCGGACTGTAATAGGCATTAACTGTTTGTGGGGTCATATGCCATTCAGTGCGATCAACCGGAACACCGATCTTGGCTAGCTCGAAGTCGCGTTCGAATTTAGCGACCCGCAACATATTTCCCATCAGATCATCGGGGCTGATTTCAAGCGCGCTGTAATCACGCCACTTATCTGGGTAGCCAACTTTTGGCGTGAACTTTCCTAACTTCTCTAAAGCTTTAACTTTTGTATCGGCGCTCATCCAGTCAAGGTTTGTGATGCTGATGCGATAGGCCTCGATTAGGTACTGGATTAATTCATCCATTGCGGCTTTGGCAGCAGGTGGGAAATGGCGGGCAACATACTCTTTGCCAATCTCTTCACCTAGGGCACCTTCGGTAACTGCGACTCCGCGCTTCCAGCGTTCGCGCAGTTGGGGAGTGCCCGACAAAGTGGTGCCAAAGAATTTAAAATTCTGATTAACAATTGCCTCATTTAGATAGGGCGCGGTTCCGCTGATAATTTCCCATTTGAGCCAGAGTTTCCAATCTTCTAGTGGCTCAGATTGCAGCAGGCCAGCTAGGCCAGTGAAGAAACTTGGCTCCATGACGATTACCGATTCAAAGGCTTTTTCCGAAACCTCGCCGGCACTTAGGTAAAGGGCCCAATCAAAGCCTGGCATAAGGGTTTCTAGCTGGGCTCGAGAGAACTTGTTATAGGTCAGAGTTGCGTCGCGATCTTTTACGGCATCCCAGTGATGTGCCGCAATTTTGCTTTCGAGGTCAAGAATGCGTTGACCATCTGCCTCGATTCCAACTAACTTAAACATCGCTGTTACATGTTCGGCAAAAGCGCTGCGAATTTCGGCATGTTCATCTTCACGGTAATACTCTTCATCGGGCAATGAAATCGCACCTTGCACCAAATGCATCAAGTTGGTTTCCGAATCTTTGGCATCTGGAATAACGCCGCTACCGAAAATTCCACCCAGTCCGGCAGCTTCCAATTTAGCCATAACAGAAGTGAATTCAGCGAGATTTGTAATGTCATCTACTTGGGCTAAGTAACCAGCAATCGGGGCAGCGCCTAGAGCCTCAATAGCATCGGCTGCCATAAATGATTTATAGAGAGCACCGATCTTTCCATTGTCAGATTCAATAATGGCGCGAACTTGCTTTTCGGAAAGATCGCGAAGCTCATGGAAAACCCCATGGACGGCCTTATCGGCTGGAAGTTCGAAATCGCGTAACCATGTGCCATTCACATGACGATAAAGATCATCTTGAGGGCGAACAGATTTATCAAAATGTTCAAAGGCGATTCCGGAATTGAGTGTTGCCATGATTTTTGGGGCTCCTGTTAAGTAGTTGAAACTTCAACATATAATCTACACTTAACCTTATGGCAGTCGAAAAGAGCGTTCAAGGTCAAAAGCCTGGCGGCGAGAGCAAAAAAGGCGATCCTAAATGGTTGACTCCAACTGAAATGGCTGCATGGCGCAGATATATCGTTGCCAGTCGCCGATTACTTGAAGCCCTTGATAGCGATTTAGATCAACATGATTTATCTATGGCTGATTACGAAATTTTGGCGCAATTAAGTGATGCCCCAGATCGACGAATGCGCATGGCTGAATTAGCTGAAATATCCATGCTTTCGCGCTCGAGACTTTCGCATCGCATGAAGGTTATGGAAGATGCCGGCTGGGTTAAGCGCGAAGCTTGCCCTGATGATAAACGTGGCTTCTTTGCCGTCATGACCCCTAAGGGCTGGAAGGCAATTGTGGCTGCAGCCCCTGATCATGTGGCCAGTGTTCGCGAACGCTTTGTAGATAAATTAAGTAAGACAGATCAAATTGTTTTAGCAGAAATCTTTGAACGAGTTGGAAATGATTTACGAAGTGAGATTAATTAATTTTTTGTTGAACAAAAAAATCCCCGCCACATAAAGTGGCGGGGATTTTTAATTGTTTGATGACTACTTCTTCTTAGCAGCCTTCTTGCGCTTTGGAGCAGCCTTCTTTGCAGCTGGCTTAGCAGCTGCCTTCTTGCGCTTTGGAGCGGCTTTCTTTGCAGCAGCTGGCTTAGCTGCTGCCTTCTTGCGCTTCTTTGGAGCAGCCTTCTTTGCAGCTGGCTTAGCAGCTGCCTTCTTGCGGCGCTTTGGAGCGGCTTTCTTTGCAGCAGCTGGCTTAGCAGCTGCCTTCTTGCGACGCTTTGGAGCAGCC
>JACCDP011439603.1_pt1 | contig 25432 bp, 15 predicted proteins | sample 7445841 | NCBI WGS metagenome assembly JACCDP01 (sample SAMN15323441, study PRJNA562643) | freshwater metagenome | isolation source: river surface water | place: USA:Blue River Watershed | collected 2017-08-17 | reverse complement strand
GAAGACCGAAGAACAACTTCTGCTTGGCGTGTTACGACGGCGATTACCCCGTCGCGTACGATCCGTCCACCGACAAGCACATCATCGAGCGCCGCCGCTCCCGGGCCGGCGCCCTCACCTCCGAGTTGGAGGCATCCTTGAGGCAGCCCCGCCTGCTTTGAGTCCGGCTCGCCCATCCAATTTGAGTATCGCTGCAGGACCGGATCGCCGTGAGTCCTTTCGCGGCGGTTGCCGGTGCTGAAGCGGCCACCGAACCTGCAGAGACGCTGCATTTCTGTAGATCCCTCAAGAATTGCGCAGCTGCACGATCACTGCAAACCCGCTCGATCGGGGGTTCGTTACAATCCCCCAGCGTCCTTTTTTGGTGCCCCAAGGCCCAGGAAAAGCAACCGGAGCAAAATCGGGAAAACTCGGACTTGCGCGCATTGGAAAAACCGGACAAGAAACTCACCGAACCCCGAATATTTCTCCCGATGCGTCACGCTCACCCATCCAGAAGCACTGCCCCGCAGCGCTCTTCAGCATTCACCCTCATCGAACTGCTGGTTGTCATCGCGATCATCGCGATCCTTGCCGGCATGTTGCTGCCCTCTCTGGCCAAAGCAAAGTCCAAGGCTCAAGGCATCCAGTGCATGAGCAATGGCAAACAGATGGCGTTGTCCTATCAGCTCTACTGCGGAGACAACCGCGACGTCCTCCCGGGCAACCTCGACGGCGGAACCGGCCTCGGCCAAACCAATCTTACTTGGTGCGTGGGCTGGTTGAACAACACGGCCTACACCCCCGACAACACCAACCGACTCATGCTGATGAACTCTCAGCTCGGCAAGTACGCCGGAACCCACGGGGTTTACAAGTGCCCGGCCGACCGCAGCCGATCCAAGGGCAAGACCGGTGATGAACGGGTGCGCTCCATTTCCATGAACGGCTACCTCGGCGAACGCGGTGGTCCCTTCTCTGCCGGATACACCCAGTTCAAAAAGCTCTCCCAGATCCAGAAGGCCTCGGGCACCTGGGTCTTCATCGACGAACGCGAAGACAGCATCAACGACGGCTGGTTTGCCGTGAACATGGCCGGCTACGATCCGGAACAACGGACCGCCTTCACCATCGTCGATTTCCCGGCCAGCTACCACAATGCCGCGGGTGGCCTGTCCTTCATCGATGGTCACTCTGAGATTCGCAAGTGGGTCGATGGTCGCACCCGTCCGATCCTGCGCTTCGGCCAGGCCCTCTCGCTGGGCATCGCCTCTCCGAACAACGTGGATGTGGCGTGGCTCCAAGAACGCAGCTCCGTGAAGGAGATCAATCCGACCCGCTGATTGCACCGGGAACACTCACTCGGGCAAACTTGAACCCGGGCCGGCGGCGGCACCAAGACCACCTCCGGCACCGGTGAATGAATCCCACATCCGGCCATCCTTCAGACCGCATTCCGGGTTCTCACACCGACATCCGCAGATCCGATCGTATTCCAAGGTTGCGTGCTTGGCTTCCGATCCTGCTGGTGTCGGTTTTGTTTTTCTTGAGCGCATGCCGTCGACCGGAACCACCGGCCGTCGGCGATCCAGCCACAGATACGGGGCTGGATCCCGCCGTTCGCGCTCACATCCGGAACTGGGTCGCCGCCGCCAAGGCCCAACCCGGAGACGCCACGGTTCGAGCCCGCCTCGGCATTGCCTTGGCAGCCAACGGACTATGGAAAGAGGCCCGGTCAGCCTTTCAAGCAACGGCTGTTTTGGATCCGGATGAACCTCTGGCCCCCATGTACGCCGCAGCAGCCCTGCAGGAGCTTTCAGATGGACCCGGATCCCTGCGGGAATTCAAGGAAATCGCCCAACGCTTTCCAGGCTTTGCCCCCATTTGGTACCGGGTCGGAGAAGCCAGCCTTCGAGTCGGTGAGTTGAAACCGGCCGAACAGGCTTTCGCAACCCTGACCCGACTGGCTCCCAAGGAATCCCGTGGAGCCTTGGGGTTGGCAGAGGTTCATTTCCGGCGTGGTGAGTCCGTCCAAGCGCTGCCATTGGCAGAACAAGCGCTCCGTCTGGATCCGGGATCCAAACCCGCCTTCTACCTGCTCGGCCAAATCCTCCGTTCGCTCGGCCAAACCAATGAAGCGCGGGTAGCCATCGCAGCAGGCACCGGAGAGGGCCGGCAACCCATGTCCGACCCGTGGGCCGAGACCGCACCCGAAGAAGTCCGTTTGCTGCCGGGAGTTTTCCAGCAAGCCGAGGCCATGTCGGCATTGGGACGACCGGAAGGGGCCGTGGCATTGCTGGAGCGCATCCGCCCCTTCCATCCCCATCACCCGGGACTGCTCAATCAACTGGGCGTGGCTCTCAACCGATGCGGCCAACCTCAGAAAACCCTCGCCTTGCTGGACCCGCTTTCCGCCGCAGACCCCAAGTCGGCAGCTCTGCGCATCACCCGCTCCCACGCCTACGCCCAACTGGGCAACCGGGAAGCCGCCCTTTCCGAAGCGCGTGAAGCGATCCATCTGGCGCCGCGCCTGGCCCAATCCCATCTGGCGCTGGCCAACGCCCACCTCTCCGCGGACAACGATGCCGAAGCGCTCCTGGCTCTCGAAGAAGCCTCACGCTGCGACCCTGCCAATGCCGAGATCCTGCTCGAGGCAGCCACCATCCGGTGGCGCAATTTGCATGAAGGAGGACCCGCGGCAGTTCTGTTGAACAAAGCCCTAGAGATCCACCCCGCATTGGTCCCGGCCTTGCGCCTGTTGGCTGAGATCCAAGCCGCGACGGGAGACTCCGAGGGTTCGCGGCGCACATTGGTCACACTGCGATGGCTGACGCCCCGAAGCGGAGAACGCACGCCATGATCACGATCCCGCTCCTTCGAGCGCTGCAGCGGCTCACCACTGCTGTCGCGGTCACCATGGCCATCGGCTGCTCCCGCGAAACAACCGATCGGGCGGCGACAAAGCCCATCGACCCGGCTTCAACCCTCCTGACCCCGGCCCGCCCGTGGTTCACCAACGTCGTCAGCGGCAGCGGACTTTCTTTTGTCCACCATTCGGGAGCCTCCGGACGGTTCTGGCTTCCGGAGATGGAAAGCGGCGGTGTCGGACTCCTCGACTACGATGGCGATGGTCTTCTGGACGTGTTCTGCGTTGATGGTGGATCTCTGGATCCGGATCGACCCGCCGCCCCGGCTCACCGGCTTTACCGCAACCTCGGCCAGTGGCGTTTCGAGGATGTCACGGTTGCCGTTGGCCTGGCCTGTCCCTCCGGCTACGGAATGGGTTGCACGGTCGGCGATTACGATGGCGACGGTCGAGACGACCTCTATGTCACCCAGGTCGGCTCCAACCGACTTTACCGAAACCGCGGCAATGGAACCTTCGAAGACGTCACGGTTCAGGCCGGCGTGGCCGTCAACCGCTTCAGCACCAGTGCCACTTTCGTGGACATCGATCAGGACGGCGACCTCGACCTGATGGTGGTCAACTACGTGCGGTGGTCTCCGAACATCGAGATGGAGTGTTTCTCCGACGGCGGCCGACGGGACTACTGCTCGCCTCGCAATTACAACGCCCCCACACCGACGGTCCTCTTCCGCAACCGGGGTGACGGTACGTTTGAAGATGTCACGGCCGCTGCCGGTCTGGATCGTGCCTATGGAAACGGTCTCGGCGTGGCCACAGGCGATTTCGACCACGACGGCCGAATCGACCTCTTTGTGGCCAATGACGCCACTCCCAACCAACTCTGGCTCAACCGGGGCCAATGGCGATTCGAGGACGATGCCCCGCTGCGCGGGTGTGCGCTCAATTCCATGGGCATCCCGAGAGCTGGCATGGGGGTCGTCGCGGTGGACATCGAACAGCGGGGTTGGCTGGATCTCTTCGTGACCCACCTGGTCGGCGAGGGTAACGGATTCTTCCGCAACCAAGCCGGCCTCTTTGTGGACGCCATCACCCAAGAGGGTCCGGCGGCAGGAAGCCTACCCCACACAGGATTCGGAGTGAGCGCCACGGATTTCGACAATGACGGCCGTTTGGACCTCTATATCGCCAATGGCCGGGTCCGACTGGGGCCTGAAACGACTCAAAAATCTGGTGACCCTTTTGCGGAAGCCAATTCCCTGAACCGCGGACTGGGTGGTGGTCGTTTTGCCCCGGTCCAACCCGAAGGAGGAACGACCCCGCTGCTGGAGGCCACCAGCCGCGGAGTGGCCGCAGGCGACCTCGACAACGATGGTGCGCAGGATCTGGTGGTGGTCAACCGGGATGGCCCGGTCCATCTGCTGCGCAACATCAGCGCACCCGATCAGGGCTGGATGCGCCTTGAATTGCACGGACGCCCCGGCTTGGACCCGCGCAATGCGATTTTGCGTCTGGAGTCCGAAACCGGTGTCCAGTGGCGAAATCACCAACCCAATCAGGGCTACTGCTCCAGCAGCGATCCTCGGGTACACTTTGGTCTGGGCTCAGCACGCAAAGGCCGCCTCTGGGTCCGATGGCCGGATGGCACCGCTGAAGATTTCGGCGTGCTGGATTCCCAGCGCAGTCACCGCATCGAGGCGGGACGCGGCACCCCGGCGCCCGGCGCCTTCTCCTGGTAGGTCTTCTGTTTCCTTCATGGCGACGAATTGGATCCCGCTCACACACCCACGACGCCTACGACGGAATTGACCACTCTATTGGTCTCGATACACTGCCGTGCATGATCTCCCGGATGGCCCATCAAGGTGCAATGGCTGCGGTGTCTTTTCTCCTGCTTGCAGCCGGTTGCGGAAAATCCGAGGACGCTGCCAAGGCGGTCGATGTGAACGCTCAGGTGGCTCAACTCAAGGGGAGCAACGAAGCCCAGGCCAACGCACTGAGTGAACTCGCCTCCGGAGGTCCGAAGTCCGCTTCCGCGGTGAAAGACATCATCCCGCTGCTGAAATCGGACGACACGGTGATCCGCCGATTGGCCGCCTACGCGCTTTACCAGATCGGGCCCGCCGCAAAAGCCGCGGTTCCCGACCTCAAGGCCCTCATGCAAGATGCGGACCCCAGCACCGCGACCACCGCGATCAACGCATTGAACGCCATCGATCCCTCGGCCACCGAGGGCATCAAGGTACTCAATGTGACTCAGTAGGCAGCCTCCCAAGCCGGACGGCTTGGCCCCACGGTTCCCTCCTCCGGCGAAGATTTGTCACCGGAAGTTTCCTGTCGTTCGCAGGTTCAGGCGCTATTCTTGCTGCCAAGAACCCCTCTCATTGAAGCGTTGATTTTCTGTCCATCACCAGACGGGGGATCAATATGTCGTAAACCATCATGCCCATGCGCCTGCCAACAACACTCCGCAACCTGTCGAAGACAGCCCTGCTCTCGGCACTCATTTGGAGCGTCTGCGTGAGCCCCATCCTGCTGGGCGCGAACTCCACGCAAACCGTCCGGGCCAAAGGCTTCCCCGAGCCTGATTCAGACGGAGACGGCCTCAGCGACGTGCAGGAACTGCGTTTCGGCAGTGATCCGTTCGTCATGGACACCGACGGGGATGGCGCCAATGACCTCGCAGAATTCACCGCCAACACCCTGCCACGCGACAAGAACAGCATCCCTCTCTTCCAGACCGCTGACCGGGATCGCCAGTTGCTCAGCGGAGATCTCCTCCGCTTGCGCCCCCTGTCGCTCAAACCGCTGTCACTCAAAACAAACATCACCATTGTCACCAACGATCCACCGCCAGACGGAGGCGATCCGACGTACACCACCAACAAGGAAGTCGTCACCAACTACACCACCTACCAGTGGTTCCGGGACGGCAAGAAGTTGGCCAACCAAACCAATGTGAACCTGATCCTTTTCGGGGTGGAACGCCCGGATTCAGGCCGATACACACTCGAAGCCCGATTGGAAACCACGGTTCAGCGCGAGCCCAAGGGAACCCGGATTGACGTGCTGGGAGCCCGCCCCCTGCGAGGGTTTCCAAGACAGGCCGGAGACCTTCTGGTCTGGGGACGCGAGATCGGCGCGCCTCCTGGGAAACTGACCAACACCGTCGCGGTGGCCCGCGGCTTCGTTCATGGCTACGCCCTCGACAGCAACGGTAAGCTTCTAGGTTGGGGTACCAACACCCTAGGCCAACTGAGTCACCCCAATGATCTGTCCCCGGTTCAAGACGTTTCAGCAGGCGGCTTCCACACCGTGACACTCCTGACCAACGGGACCGTCCGAGCCTGGGGCGACAATCGCTTTGGGCAAACAGCGGTACCATTGGAGCTGACCCAAGCCATCGCCGTGGCCGCCGGCCATTTCCACTCCATGGCACTGCGCTCTGACGGAACCGTGCTCTGTTGGGGGGACAACAGCAGTTTGCAATCAGCGGTTCCGGCCGGACTCTCGGGAGTGGTGGCGATCGCCGCCGGTGCGACCCACTCCGTGGCCTTGAAGTCCGATGGAACCGTGATCTGCTGGGGATCCAATGACCGGGGACAGACCAAAATCCCGACCAACCTTTCCCGCATCGCCCGAATCGCGGCAGGTGACTACCACACTCTGGCTCTTTCCCGCGAGGGAGGCCTGTTTGCCTGGGGGGACACCGCCCAAAAGCAGGTTCCCGTGCCACCGCGGATGCCACCCTCCATCGCCATCAGCGCGGGCGCCGGCTATTCGCTGGCCGTGAGCGCCACTGGAAACGCGCTTGGCTGGGGAACCTCAGCCGTGGCCGCCCAAGCCGCACCCCAAACCAATCTCTTCACCTTGGCCGCTGGTTTCCAGGCCGCAGCCGGCATCCGAGCCCGAATCGATGGTGACATGGACAGCGTGGATGACCTCACCGAGAACTCACTGGGCCTCAGCGCCGTCGTTCCCGACACCGATCAAGACGGATTGGAGGACGGCATCGAACTGCGCCTGAACCTGAATCCACTCGTCGCGGATTCGGATGCCAACGGCGTTTCCGATCTGGCCGAGCTCACCCAAAGCAACGACTCGGACGGCGACGGCGCTGCTGACACCGAGGAACTGCGCCGCGGACTCAATCCGCTGGATCCGGACAGCGACTCCGATGGAGCACCCGACGGGGCCGAACTGGCCGCCGGAACCGACCCTGCCTCGACCGACAGCTACCCCGTGTTTGAACTCATCGAACGGGATCGACAAGTGATGGCCGGCGATCGCCTCGTGCTTCGTGCGGTCGCTCTCACGACCACCAAAACCACCGCCGTGGTGTTGCCGCCGGTGGTCCCGCCGACGCCCCCTCCGGTGGATCCGGGAACCGATTCCGGCACCATTTCCGGCTCAGATTCAGGAACCGACACCGGAGCATCCGGGGGCAGCGTCACCAACACCCCACCCACTCCCCCAGCGTCGCCCGCCAAGACCCCGGCATTTCAATGGTTCCGGGACGGCAGGGCTCTGGCCGGGCACACCAACGCCAGCCTCGTACTGCACGACGTGCTTGCCGAAGAGGCCGGAACCTATCGACTGGAAGCCTACCTCGACGGAACCAACCGGATCCAGACCAGCCGCAATCTGCGGGTTGAGGTCCTCCGATTCTCACAAGCAGCCCGACCAGACCGCCCTCAAGGCCAAGTCATCGCTTGGGGCGACAACACCTTCGGGCAATCGACGATTCCCTCCGGCATCGGCCCGGTCTTCGCCGTGGCCGCTGGTTTCGGGCATTCCCTGGCGCTTCAAACCAACGGCACGGTCATCGCTTGGGGCCTCAACGCCCAGGGACAGGCTCAAATTCCCACCAACCTGACGTCCGCTGTGGCCATCGCCGCCGGCGCCGCGCACTCGGTGGCCCTGACCGCTGAGGGCCAGGTCCTCTGCTGGGGCGACAACTCCCGGGGACAGGCTGTCGTTCCGACCGGCCTCAGCAATGCCGTGGCCATCGCCGCCGGAGACTTGCACACGCTGGCCCTCGATAAAAACGGGCGTATCTGGGCCTGGGGAGATGCCTCGGCCGGGCAGACCAACCTCAACGGCCGCACGGGCACCCGCATCGGCGCCGGCGCCACCACATCCGGCTGGATCAGTTTTTCCGGTCAGTTCCGGACGGCGGGCCGCCCTGAATTGAGCAACTTGAGCGGTGTGACACGCTTCGCATCCCGGGACGATCAAACCCTCCTGCTCTATCGCAACGGCACCGTGCAATCCGCCCCGGGCTCCGCGGGAACCCCCACCCCGGAGGCCACGCCGGCGCTGACCATCGCCACCACCGCTTCCATCGGGGCGGCCGTGACACCCGATGGATCGGTGACGGTCTGGGGCGATACCAATTCCCCGGCCTGGCGCGTGCCCACCGGATTGAAACGCATCGAACAACTGGTCGGCGGAGCGCACCACCTGCTGGCACTCCAGCGGTTACCCGATGCCGACACCGACGGATTGGCGGATTCCGAAGAACGGGACATCGGCTCTGATCCAGCCGTTCCGGATTCCGACCACGATGGGTTGGAGGATGGAATCGAGAATCGACTGGGCTCGAACCCCAACCTCGCGGACACCGACGGAGACGGACTCGTCGATCGCATCGAATTCACGAACGGGTTCGATGCCACAGAAGCCACGGAACGCCCGGACGGCTGGTTGAGTCTCGAACCCGCACTGGCCTTGAAGACCTTCGCCCTCGGCGGCTTGGGATACCGGCTCCAGGGCTCTGCCGATGGCACCACGTGGGAAGACCTCGAAGAGCCTCACCGCGAGACCGCCGGATGGTCCCAACGCTTCACCAACGCCTTGCCGAACCTAGCCTCCTACCGCCTCTTGGGCCCCGATCGCGGAACCGGAACCCATGTCGGCATTGAAGGCAGCGTCTTTGCCTGGGGCGATTCCACTCTGGGGCAGACTTCGGTGCCCTCGGCGTTGGGCCCACTCCGCCAGATCAGCGCCGGAACGTGGCATACACTGGCCTTGAAAACCAACGGCACCGTGGCGGCTTGGGGTGACTCAACCGACGGCAAGTTGTCCGTTCCCGACACCTTGCAAAACGTCGTGGCCGTCGCGGCTGGCGGCAACCATTCACTGGCCCTCGACGCCGAGGGGCGTGTCACCGGTTGGGGACGCAACACGTCCGGTCAGGCCACGGCACCGTTGTTCAATGCCCCGGTCACAGCCATCTCAGCCGGTGGCGACTACAGCCTCGCCTTGCTGGCCGACGGCACGGTCACGGCTTGGGGAACCAACTACAACGGACAGCTCAATGTCCCGTCGGGACTGCAGAATGTACGCACCATCGCCGCGGGTTGGAGTCACGCCATCGCCCTGCTCAATGACGGGACAGTCGTTTGCTGGGGCAACAATCGGGCGGGTCAATGCGTGGTTCCGACGGGTTTGAAAAACGTCGTCGCGGTCACTGCCGGCGATTCCCACACGGTGGTCCTGCGCGCCGACGGCACGGTCGTCGCCTGGGGTGGCAACGGAGACGGTCAGTTGCGGATTCCCGCAGGACTGGAACGGGTTGTTTCCATCCAGGCTGGCTACAATCATACGGTGGCACTCCGTGACTCGGGTGAACTGGTGACTTGGGGTGGGGATTCTGCCGGATCCCTCCACATTCCCGATTCAGCCAACGGCGCCCTGCTGTTCTCGGCCGGCGGATTCCACACCGTGGCCGCCCTTCAACCGAGAGACACCGACGGTGACGGCCTGGACGACCGCTACGAGCTGGCCATCGGCACCTCACCCGAAGCCGCCGATACCGATGGCGACGGATTGCCGGATGCCCAGGAACTGCGATTCGGTTACCATCCGCTGCGTCCCACCGAGGCTGCGGATGGAACGGTGATCCTGGCCCCTGCACTGCGCATCGTGCGGTTCACTTTGGGAACACAAACCTACCGGCTGCAGAGCTCGACCAACCTCTCCACGTGGACCAATGCAGGCGACGCCATCCGCAATGTCAACGGGTTCAGTACGCTCACATTGGAGGTGCCGGAAGAAAGCCGTTTCTTCCGCCTGATCAGCCCCTGATAAATTTTTTTGGCCCATTTTCTCCACTGTGAAGGAAATGGGCCCGGCGACTCACCGAGTTCAAGTTGGGAGCCCTCCTGAGGACGACTGACACCGCGCCGGGAGGCCTGACCACGGAGCCGATGCGCGCTCCAGGCTCGCGACATGAGCCTCACGTCAAAGCTCTCCCGACAACGATTGGTGACACTTAAACGCTCGAGGTGAAGCGGAACCCTGGCAGACTCGTTCTTAGGCTGTAGGCGGTTGGCGGTTGGCCCCTATGGCCCCATGACCCCTTGCACCATTCGCAGGAGCCACCCCGCCCTACGGCTCCAGATCGAAGGAGAACTCACTGTGACCATCGATCTCAAAGTGTTCGACGACCAACTCGACTGAACCCGACTCCGAAGTTTCAAAGATGGCCTCGTTGCGCTCCGGGCCATGCCAATTCCAGTTTTCAAGAACCACCGAACCGTTGACCTGGACGCGCACCCCGTCATCGCTGCGGGTCACGATTTTCCAACGCCCGGCCGGCAGCGGCAGTACCGCACGGGCGATCATGCCAAAGCGTTCGCCACCGGGCCCGCGACGGGAGAGTTCCTCGGAAAGCTTGAGATCCTTGGGACCGCGCCCGCCGTAGGAGAACTGCAGCGACTCGAGCCGCACCCGAACCGCCTCCGGGGCCAAGGCCAGGGCTCTCCATGCGGTCAGGTTGGTCCGCGGATCCGGGCCCTGACGCCAGGAGAAGAAGGAGGCGTCCCACGGAATCCTGAGGACCCGCCCCTCCAGCATCCGGTTGAACCCGGCTCCTTGGAGAACGAGCCGATACGGAGTCACCCCGGCACCTGCCCGGATGCGCAAGACTTCCGACCTCGGCTCGGAACCGGGTTGTCGTTGCAGGGTCGCGCCGGCGCCGGTCAGCCGGGCCTCGAATTGGCCCGCGTGGTGAACCTCCCAGGCGGGACCACCGTGATCCGTTCCAAGAGCCCGGACCCACGGCCCCTCATGGTCCCAGGGCCCCCATTCATCGAGCAGGATCTGGCCACGGCCGCGAAGGTGTTTCCGTGCACCGACCGGACGCTTGGAACCGAACACTTTGTACCGAGGGAGCTTCCAGGACGGAGCGGCTCCCCCGGTTCTCGGTGGTTCGGTCCCGGCTTTGACTGCAAATTCCACGGCATTGGTCGACCCCAGGCGCGCAGAATTCCGCAGATAGTCGTTGGCCCTCACCTGGTTGGTCCCATCATCGCGCAACTGGAGGACAATCCATCGGTCGGTAGACGCAGGCGTGCCGGTGGGACGATGCGCCTCGATCCGAAACGTGTTGTCAGCGATCACGTTGCCTTCGACCCCGCGAAGGTTTCCCGATACCCCAGGCAACCGGAACAGCGCCCCGTCGTTGTCCCACCAGAGGTGGATGGCTGCCTTGTTGTCGATGAAGCGGTTCCCAAGGATGCGGTTGTACGACGCGTGCTCCATGTTGATCGCGCCCCGTTCCAGACCGTAGGCCAGCGCTCCGTTGCCAGTGAACTCGTTGGCCGCGATGAGCGAATCGGAAGAGTAGCCTCCCCAGAAGCCACAAATGCCGTTTTCAACCAACCGGTTGCGCACGAAGAGATTGCCTTCGCTGAAGGTCATCTCAATGCCGTGGGCTGAGGCATAGGAGAAGTCGTTGTCCACCAGCAGATTCCGATTGCAGCCGGTGAGACTGAAATCATGCGCCACCGAGACCGGGCAGCGGATCAGGTCATCCACTTCTTCCCGTCCCGTCTCCTTCCGCAGTCGGGCCCGCTCCTGCTCCATCCAGAGTTCTCCCAAGGCCTCGCGCCCGGCGAAGCCGAAGAATCCATCGCCACCGTGAGTCACCGAGTTCTGGGCGAACACGTTGTCGTTGCACTGCTCGAAGCACAGGATGCCCGCGGAGTCCTGCCCGCGGTTGTAGATTCCCTCTGAATGGCCGCGGACGCAGAAGTCGAAGGCATTGCGCGAGATCACATTGCGACTACTACGCCACAGGGCCAGACCCCAACCGGAAAGGAAGGATGCGTCATTGTCATAGATCCGCGAATCGTTGACCCGGTCCAACACGATGCCGTTCTGCCCGCGCCGAACAGTCACATCGCGGATCGTCACCGATGAAGACCGCTCCACGCAGACCGCCCCGCCATATTGTTCGCGCCAGAGGGTCTCGTCATTGTGGTGTGGGAACAGCCAGTCGGCACCGTCTTCGGTCTGAGGTGTTGAGCGCAGACGCTGTCGATAATTGCCCGAATAATCTCCGCCTTCGACCTGCAGTCCATCGGCACGTGTGGCCACCATACCATTCAAGAAACCGTGCACACGGGCACCTCGAACGGTCACCCGGCGATGTCCGTCGATGCGAATGCCGATCCCGCGGAACGAGTCCCCTGGGGTGGCGACGGGATTCCCCAGCAACCGACTGTCTGGTGCGAATTCCAGCGTTACATCGTCTGCCGCAATGTGGATGACCCCATTGGTGTTGCTGTCGGTGATCCAGAGACCGGCGGGGATCACCACCCGACATGACCGGGTGATCACCGTGTCGTCCTGGGTCACCCGCACCTCGGGCAAAGGAGAGCCCCCCCAGACCGACACAGCGAAAAGCACCGTTCCCAACCGCAGCACCTTCCAACCAAGACAGCACCTCATGCCCCGAGTCTGGCCGATTCATCAACCCGATTTCACCCAAGAAACCCAATCGCACACCCAGGGACAGGCTAAAAACAAATCGTTATCGTTATTATTTACCCTTTAAAACAATAGGGACAGGCTCTTTCTGACGACCGAACACCCATAAGGGACAGGCTCTTTTGAGAAGGATTCTTGGCGATCGTGGGCCAGTCGTATTTGCTTTCCTGCATGATCCCACGGGTTCGCCATCTCAACCCCAACCCGAGCCCGCTGCTGCTGGCAGCTCTGCTTTGGAGCCTGTCCCTTCAAATCTTGGAAACCCGCATCCTTGGAGCGATTCCTTTGGTCGATCTGGCCTCAGAAACGGCACGGAGAACCATCGTGGACCGCGAAGAAGGGCAATATCTTGGACACCCTACAACCGTGCTTCTGGAAGACGGTCGAACGGTCCTGTGCGCCTACCCCAAGGGCCATGGCAAGGGAGCCATCCAGCTCAAACGGAGCACTGACGGCGGCCTGACTTGGAGCCCAAGACTGCCCGTACCGGACAACTGGGCAACTTCGCTCGAAACGCCCACCATCCACCGAATGACCGACGCACAAGGGCACCGTCGCTTGATCGTCTGGTCTGGACTCTGGCCGGCTCGCCTCTCTGTTTCGGACGACGACGGATCCTCCTGGTCGCCGCTGAAGGCGGTCGGCGATTGGGGCGGCATCGTGGTGATGGGCTCAGTGGAAGCCGTCCGGAACAAACCCGGCCACTACTTGGCTTGGTTCCACGATGACGGCCGATACTTTTCCAAGGGAGCCCAAGCCAGCAACCCACAGGTCTTCCGGTTGTATCAGGTTCGCTCGGAAGACGGCGGACTCAATTGGTCTCAACCTCGGGTTCTCTGGTCCGATTCCGAAATCCACCTCTGCGAACCCGGCTCGGTCCGTTCTCCGGACGGACGCTCCTTGGTGCTGCTGTTGCGGGAGAATCGTCGAAAGCGCAATTCCCACTTCATCGTTTCCACCGATGAGGGTGCAAATTGGAGCGCTCCAAAGGAACTACCTCTGAGCCTCACCGGCGACCGGCATACAGCAAAATATGCACCCGATGGGCGTTTGGTTATTTCATTTCGGGACACCGCCAAAGGATCCCTCACGGCGGGAGACTGGGTCGCTTGGGTGGGTCAATTCTCCGACATCCTTGAAGATCGGGAAGGCCTCTATCGAATCCGACTCGGCGACAATCAACACGCTTGGGATTGCGCCTATCCGGGAGTGGAAGTACTAAGCGACGGCACCGTATTGGCAACCACCTACGGCCACTGGGATGCCGGCAAACCGCCCTATATTGTTTCAGTCCGGTTCACGCTGAGGGAAATAGACCGCCAGTTGGCAGCGAAACCCTGAGAACCCGTCTTTAAACCCCGATCAACTCTGGATGGCAAACACCTGATTGCTCTGCCGGACTCACCCCTTCGCAGCGAAGACCAAGCCAACCAAAAGACAATCCGCCGGCTACTTTCCCAAATGCTTGAGGATCTTCCCCGGAAAATGGGGAAGCGCCAGAGCCACCTCTTTGAGCATCCGAGGCGACATTTGTGACGGCACGGTCGCTGTCACGTAGGCCCTCGGGTGGACGAGGTCCTGGGGCCAAGGCCGGGAAGCCTCCCGGGCTTTGGGGAAATCGGCCAAACGACTCTCCCGGACAAACAGGAAGAGGTTCTGGACATACCACCAGGCCACCCGGTCATTGCCCCAGATCTGATGCCGGAGGCAATCCAGCGGCACAAAACCCTGTGAACGAAACCGCTCGATCCAATAGCTTTGGAACTGCTCGTTCACATGGTGGGTACCGCCTTGGCCAGGGATCGCTGCACTGAAGGCCACCACATCACCCAGAGCGCACAAATCCGCCACAAAACCATCCGCACGAGACGCATCCAAGTGCTCGGCAACCTCCAGGCAATTGACCAAATCGAAGCGCCGATCCAACTGCAGCGTCTGCGACAAATCCCGCCTCACAAATCGATCCGCCGGAATCAGCAACTGATCCACCTGAACAATGTCCCCATCGATACCAAGCACCTCGCAACCGGCTTGAGCGTACGCCTGAGCCCACGTGCCGGATCCACACCCAACATCCACCACCGACTTGGCCGAAACCAACCCCAGCACCAGAGGGACAACCTCCCGTGCTGAAACGGCGGAATCCTCCTTCAGTCCCTCATAATACCGGGTGGAATAGGCGCTCATGCCGCTCGAGGTTAAAGCGCCGAACCCCTCGGGGAAAACGGAATCTGGACCCACCACGACAAGTCCGCCACCCATCGGATCGAATGAATCGACTGAAGCTCCAACAAAAGCCTTGCAGTAACCTGCACGATACATAACTTCACCGCGCTTCGAGCGTTGCGCGGTTAGCTCAGTGGTAGAGCATTACCTTGACACGGTAGGGGTCACAGGTTCGAACCCTGTATCGCGCACCACCTTTCTTTTTGACTCATGATCGAATCACCCCTGTTCGATCCATTTCATTCACGAAATAAAACCTGCGGGTTTTAATGAAAAGACCGCCCGAAGGCGGTCTTCTACGTCAGCGCGAGGGCTGGCTGCCCCCAAAAAATTCACCGCGCCGGCCCAGCCGAGCTGTAGGCCTCCATTCCAACGCAGGAACACACCAAGTTGCGGTCTCCAAACACGTTGTCGACACGACCCGAGGCTGGCCAGAACTTGAAGTCCTTCAGACCCGCCACAGGGAATGCTGCCTGTTCACGACCATACGGCCGATCCCAAACCTCTGAAGCGATCTGATCCGCCGTGTGAGGAGCATTCTTGAGCAGGTTGTTCTTCGCATCCACACCCCCCGATTCCACCTCCACGATTTCAGCGTGGATTGCGATCATGGCTTCGCAAAAGCGATCCAGCTCTGCGCGTGGTTCCGACTCGGTCGGCTCGACCATCAGCGTTCCAGCCACCGGCCAACTGAGGGTCGGGGCGTGGAAGCCGTAGTCCATCAACCGCTTGGCCACATCCTCGGCGGTGACCTTTTTGAACTGGCGCAAGTCCAAGATGCACTCATGCGCCACGCACCCGTTGGCACGGTAAAGGGTCGGGAAATACGCCTGCAGCCTCTGGGCAATGTAATTGGCATTCAGGATGGCCACCTTGGTCGCCGCGGTCAGACCCACGGCGCCCATCATCTGGATGTACATCCACGAGATGACACAAATCGAAGCACTGCCCCAGGGTGCGGCACTCACCGCACCAATCGGATCCTCACCTCCGAGATTGACCACCGCATGACCCGGCAGGAAATCCACCAGATGGGCCGCGACGCAAACAGGCCCCACCCCGGGGCCACCACCGCCGTGCGGGATGCAGAAGGTCTTGTGCAAATTGAGGTGACAGACATCCGCTCCCAGGGTTCCCGGCGAGGTCAGTCCGACCTGCGCATTCATGTTCGCCCCATCCATGTAAACCTGTCCGCCCGCCTCGTGAACCCATTGGCAAATGTCCTTCACAGCCACCTCAAACACACCATGGGTACTCGGATAGGTGATCATCAAGGCCGCGAGGTTCGAGCCATGCTGACTGATCTTCTGCCGGAGGTCCGCGACATCGATGTTGCCCTCTGAATCACAAGCCACCGGAACGACGGTCATGCCCGCCATCACCGCCGACGCCGGATTGGTGCCATGAGCACTGCTCGGAATGAGACACACATTGCGGTGCCCCTCGGATCGACTGCGATGCCACGCCCGGATGATGAGCAATCCAGCGTACTCGCCCTGGGACCCCGAGTTGGGCTGCAACGAAACGCCTGCAAACCCCGTGCAGGTGGCCAACCAGGCTTCCAACTCCTCGAACATCTGCTGGTAGCCGCGGGTTTGAGACAAGGGTGCGAACGGATGAATGGCACCAATCTCCGGCCAACTGACCGGAAACATCTCCGCGGAAGCGTTGAGCTTCATGGTGCAGGAACCGAGTGGGATCATGCTGTGGCAGAGCGACAAATCCTTCGACTCCAGACGCCGAAGGTATCGCAGCATCTCCGTCTCGCTGCGGTGTTTCTGGAATACCGAATGGGTCAGGAATGCGCCGGATCGGGTGGGAAGAACCGGGGCCACCGCCGACAGTTCGTCGAGAGCGAAAGGCAATGATTCACCGCGATGAAAGGCGCTCAGGATTTTCTGCACATCATCGAGACCGGTGGTCTCGTCCAAAGAAACCCCGATGTGCTGAGCATCAATGCGACGTAAGTTGATATGGAGCGACTCCGCGGACTTGTGGACACCTGCGACGTCGGGCACCTGCACGGTGAGCGTGTCGAAGAAAGTCGCTGCCGATGTTTGCAGACCGAGCCGTCGGAGACCTTCCGCCAGAAGGCCTGTCAGGCCATGAACCCGTCGAGCGATGGCACTCAGACCTTCGGGGCCATGATATGCCGCATATGCCATTGCCATGTTCGCAAGCAGGGCCTGCGCCGTGCAGATGTTCGAGGTCGCCTTCTCGCGCCGGATATGTTGTTCGCGGGTTCCGAGCGACAACCGCAAGGCGGGTCGCCCTCGGGAGTCCTTCGAAACCCCCACCAATCGGCCCGGCATGGATCTCTTGAAAGCATCCCGCGTCGCAAAAAACGCGGCATGGGGACCTCCAAATCCGAGCGGCACACCGAAGCGCTGAGCACTGCCCACCGCAACGTCTGCGCCCCACTCGCCCGGAGTCTTCAACAGGGTCAACGCCAGCAAATCCGCTGCAAAAACCACCAAAGCGCCCGCTTCATGGGCCTTTTGGACCAAGGTGGAATAGTCACCCACCTCACCGGAGGTGCCCGGATACTGGACCAAGACACCAAAGACTTCGGCTCCGAAAGACGGCTGCTTCCAGTCGCCGACCACCACTTGAAGCCCCAGCGCTTCGGCACGCGTCCGGACCAGATCGATGTTTTGAGGATGGCAATCCGAAGCGATCCAGAAAGTGTTCCGTTCGGCGTCGGCTTCCTTCACACGGCGACACAGGGTCATCGCTTCGGCACAGGCTGTCGCCTCGTCCAGAAGCGAGGCATTGGAGATGTCCAATCCGGTCAAGTCACAGACCATGGTTTGGAAGTTCAGCAACCCTTCCAAACGCCCTTGGGAAATCTCCGCCTGATACGGGGTGTACTGCGTATACCATCCCGGATTTTCGAGAATGTTTCGCTGGATCACAGGCGGCGTGATCGTGTCGTAGTACCCCATCCCGATGTACGATTTGAAAACCTGATTCTTCGCGGCGATACCGCGCAAACGGGCCAAGGCGGCGGTTTCACCCAAAGGTTCCGGGAGACACATCGAGTCTGACCGACGAATCAGAGCAGGAACCGCAGCGCTCACCAAGGCATCCAGCGAAGCATGGCCACTCGCCTGAGCCATGGCGTCCCATTCCTCCGGACGAGGGCCGATATGGCGATTGGCGAACAAATCAGGATGCTGCGACAGCGACACAATGCTCATGGATAAGAAAAACCCGCCGATGCGGGCAGCGCAAAGCTACTTCCAGGCCCTCATGAGGCAAGCGCGACCTTACCCGCCCCGAAAATGACCTTTGAGAGCCTGTCCCTCCAGTGCCCTGGCAACACCCGCCGTTTGAAATCTGGAGTTTGGAGCCTGTCCCTTCAGTCGCCTTCAGTCGCGAAACACATCCAACCTTGGAAAGTCATACCAGAACCCCGGAAATTGTCCTTTGGCCCGGCGGGGGCGGATGATAAGAGCCTATCCCCAAGCCGGTGGCTTGCTTTCAGCCCGTCCGGATCCCATCGCTGTGTCAAAAAACTCCTACCGCAACGCTTCGCCAGCCAAGTTGGTTCGCCCCTCGGTCCGCGAGTTGCATGCCTATGTGCCCGGTGAGCAACCCAAGGTGAACGGGTTGATCAAACTCAACACCAACGAGAACCCCTACCCACCTTCCCCCAAGGTGTTGTTGGCAACGCGGAGCGCGGTTGACGGTCGATTGCGGCTCTACCCCAACCCGACGGCCCAAGCGCTCCGAGAACAACTAGCCAAACTGCACGGGTGCTCACCCGAACAAATCATCATTGGCAATGGCTCGGACGAATTGCTGGCTCTGGGAATCCGCGCCTTTGTGGAACCAGCCGCAATCATCCAACCCGCGCCAAAGGAAGCATCGAAGAGCCGGGTGCAGTATTTCAGCCCCAGCTACTCGCTCTATCCCGTGCTCGCAGAAACCCACGGAGCCACCACTCGAGCAGTACCCCTGCTGAATGATTTCGGGCTACCCACCGTGGCTCAACTCCGGCGCGGCAAACTTTGGGACTTTCAAGCCGCTCTGACATTCATTACCACGCCCAATGCCCCGAGCGGCCGCGGGTATTCCACCCAGGAACTGGACAATCTCTGCGCCGCCATGAAAGGCGTTGTGGTGTTGGATGAAGCTTACGTCGACTTCGCCCATGAGAACGCATTGGATCTGGCCCTCAAACATCCCCACGTCATCGTTTCCCGAACCTTCTCCAAAGCCTACTCGTTGTGCTTCCAACGCGTTGGCTACTGGATAGGGCACCCTGAACTGATTGGGGCCCTGCATCGAATTCGTGACAGCTACAACGTTAACGGTTTGGGTCAAATCGCAGCTTCTGCGACCCTGAAAGACCTGCCCTACTATCGCCGCAACTTCCGGCGTGTCATTGATACCCGGGCTCGGCTGACCCGGGAATTGACCGGCTTGGGTTGGGAGGTATTGCCCTCGCAAACAAATTTCCTATTGGCCCGCCCACCGGGGCCACCGGCTCAACAGTGGCTGGAACGTCTGCGCCAAAAAAAGATTCTGGTCCGCTGGTTCAGTTCTCAAAACCTGGCGCCCTATCTCCGAATCACCATCGGATCCGAGTCCGAAGTGGACAGCTTGCTCAAGGTGGTCCGCAGCATGTTGGGATCGAAATCTGCTCGCTGAGGCCCACAACTGCACCGCACCCTGAGTCAGCCGATGAACCTCCCCAATCAACTCACCGTCTCCCGTTTCGCGCTGACGGGTTTGTTTTGGGTCGCCGCCTTCGCGCCAATTCCAGGCAATCGAACTTGGGCTTTGGTCTTGTTCAGCCTGGCCAGCCTCACCGACTTCCTCGATGGCAAAATCGCACGGGATCGCAAGCTCATCACGTCCTTCGGTACATTGATGGATCCATTGGCCGATAAAATCCTCACCTGCTCGGCCTTCATCGCCTTCATTGAACTACGCCAAATAGAAGCCTGGATGGTGGCGGTGATTGTCGGTCGGGAGCTGGCCATCACCGGACTCCGTTTACTGGCGGCCTCCAAGAATGTCGTGCTCGCCGCCGAGCGCCTGGGCAAACACAAGACGGCCTCCCAGATTACCACAATTTTGGCGACGCTGTTGGCCATGAGTTATCCTCAGTGGGGCCAAATGGGTGAGGCTTTGTTTGCTGGACCCATCTTGGGCAAACCCTGGATCATCGCCTTTGCCCAGATCACGCAGTGGGTTGCCGTGGCACTGACTCTGTACAGCGGCGCCACCTACCTCTGGCGCAATCGCCACCTGTATCTTCAAGACATGTAGTCGGAACAACGCGCTCTCAACCCTGAGCTCAACCACCAGCCAAGGCCGGAATCAGACGCACTGGATTACCTGAGCGCACCTGTGTCGGAAGCCCCCAGAATCCGCGCGTCCTCGCCATTGACGATCACCCGAGCCAAGCCTCGGATTCCATCATTCAGGATCTGACCACCAGTCGCAGACTCCACTGAGGCGCTCCTGCATTGGCAGGAGCACCTCCCGGATTGTCCTTGGCTCCACTTCAAAAGCTTCTTCACCGTCACAAGGGCTTCGAAGCGGCGGCAGGATCAGCATTTCGACTGAGCCGGCAAGCCGAAGGCAAGCAGACTGGACACGTCAGTGCGCCGCCACCACTTCAGCCTGGTCGGTGGCCAACAGAGCCTCGAACTCGCGGAGACTGGGTTTGATCACCCGCGACTCCCCGCAATGACCCACCATGGCTTCGAGCGTCTTGAGTCCGTTGCCAGTGATGCAAAGCACTGCACTGGAATCGGCCGAAATCTTGCCTTGGGCGATGAGCTTCTTGGCCACACCGACGGTCACACCGCCGGCCGTCTCGGCGAAGATCCCCTCCGTCTCGGCAAGCAGTCGGATGCCTTCGCGGATTTCATCGTCCGAAACATCTTCACCATGTCCGCCGGTCTCCTTCATGACCTTGAGGGCATAGAAGCCGTCGGCAGGAGTCCCGATCGCCAGAGACTTGGCAATGGTGTTGGGCTTTACCGGTTTGAAGAAATCCAACCCGGCCTTTTGAGCAGTCGTGATCGGGGAGCAACCCGTGGCTTGAGCGCCATGGATCTTCCACCCGTTGTTCTGGACCAGACCCAGCTTGGAGAACTCCTGATAGCTCTTGTGGATCTTCGTCAGCAACGAACCGGATGCCATGCAAACCACCGTGTGCTCAGGAATCTTCCACCCCATCTGTTCCTGGATCTCAAAGCCCATGCTCTTCGATCCTTCGGCGTAATAGGGCCTCATGTTGACATTCACGAAAGCCCAACCGTATTTGCCCGCGATCTCCGCGCACAATCGGTTCACCTCATCGTAATGCCCACGAATTCCAACGACATTGGCTCCGTACACCAGTGAATTGACCACCTTGCCCTGCTCCAGATCGGAGGGAATGAAGACGTAGCAATGAAGGCCCGCAGCGGCAGCATTGGCTGCCACCGAATTGGCCAAATTGCCCGTGGACGCGCACGCCACGGTTTTGAATCCCAATTCGACCGATCGGCTCAACGCGACACTGACCACGCGATCCTTGAAGGAAAGTGTGGGATAATTGACCGCGTCGTTCTTGACCCACAATTCGCGAATCCCCAGACGGGCCGCAAGACGATCGGCCTTGATCAGCGGCGTGTAGCCCACCTTGGCACCGACCGTAGGTTCGCCGGCAATCGGAAGGAGTTCCCGGTAGCGCCACATGTTCTGCGGGCGGGAGCAGATTTTCTCGCGGGTCAGGCTCTGGCGAATGCGCTCATAGTCGTAAGCCACCTCCAAGGGGCCAAAATCAAACTCGCACACATGGGTGGCACCCAGTGGATATTCCCGACTGCACTCACGGCACCTCAGTGCCTTCATGAATCCGTTGCTCTGGCTCATAAAAATGTTGCCGCTTGGCTTCCCGACGAGCGCGCATCCAAAAATCTCAACGGCGGGACAACAAAAAGCCCCTTTCGCGAAGCGAGAAGGGGTCTCCAAAGGAGCCGACACCTCTCATCTTCGCCGAAACCTTGCGGATTCGACCGGATTTGGCACCTGGCCGTCGAGCATGTCAGCTCCACCGGTTGCCGTGGCTTCATCGGGCCGTTCCCTCTGCCACTCTGGATGAGCGCCGCAGTTGCCTGCAGCAGTGCTAGTTAATCCGCGGCAGGACCCAATCTGTCAAAAGTTTTCTCAGCGGATACCTGACTGACAGATCAGCAACCACCCGCCTACAACGCAGAAACACCTCCGGCAACAGCCTCATTCCCACAGTCAATGGGTAAGCCCGTCCGGCGAAGCCTGACCCTCGGATCATGTGCCACCGGCGCCTCGAATTCCTATAAATCCGGAGCCTGTCCCTCTAAAACTTTCCACCACCCGACATCGCCCAGTCCACCTGGAATACGTTCCCAGAACCCCATTCACCAACCCGACCGGGGCATCGGCGGGAACCCGTCCCAATTTCCCAATTCATCTGCGGGGACCAAGGAGCCTGTCCCTTGAGGGACCAAGGAGCCTGTCCCTTGATGCATTCACGCCCCACTACCCACAGCCACGACCTCCATCAGTCTGGCAAACGCACAATCGAGTGGATTGACCTTTGACTTCTCTTTCGCGGACTCCGCGCTAGCTTGAAGGCGCCATGAATTCCGTCAGCACCGTCGTTCTCTCCCGCGATTGCGACGCGGTCCAAATCCCAGCCGGCAACGTCGTCACCATCCCAGCAGGAACCGAGGTCGACATCACCCAGACTCTGGGCGGTTCCTACACCATTCACGCCATGGGTGGCCTGTTCCGCATCGCGCCCAAGGATGCCGACGCCCTCGGAATCACCCAGACTCCGGAAAGTGCGCCCGCACCGACCACAGGCGATACAGACGAAAAAGCCGTCTGGGACATGCTGCGCAGCTGTTATGATCCGGAAATTCCAGTGAACATCGTAGATCTGGGGCTTGTTTACGACATGGGCATTGAACCCCTCCCGAGCGGCACCAAGAAAGTCTTTGTAAAGATGACCCTCACTGCCCCTGGTTGTGGCATGGGGGCCACCATCGCCGGTGACGCTCAGCAAAAAATCCTCACATTGCCTGGGGTTGAGGACGCGTCGGTTGAGATCGTATGGGATCCGCCGTGGCACCAAAGCATGATCACCGCTGAAGGGCGGAGGTTGCTCGGATTGGAATAGCATCCCCGTGCCCTGCGGTGTTTCGAGCACCCAGTCCCGAAGCCTCCAGCGGTTGTGCCTATAGACATGAAGAAGCCTGTTTCTTTCAACGACATCCCTTCCGTCCTGAGCGATATACGTCGGGGACGAATGGTGGTGGTCGTGGACGACGAGGATCGTGAAAATGAGGGAGATCTCGTCTTGGCCGCTGAAAAAGTGACCCCAGACGCCATCAACTTCATGGCAAAACACGGCCGTGGACTGATCTGTGTCCCAACGGTTGGTGAACGGCTCAAGCAACTGGGCATTGAGCAAATGGTGATCCAGAATCGCGACGCATATAAAACCGACTTTCAAGTCAGCGTTGATGCCGCGAAGGGTATCAGCACAGGGATCAGCGCCGCAGACCGAGCCAAAACCATCCAGATCATGGCCAATCCCACCGCCACGCCTGGGGATCTGGTTCAACCCGGGCATGTCTTCCCTCTTCGGTCCAAGGCTGGCGGCGTATTGCGTCGGGCGGGGCATACCGAAGCAGCTGTCGACCTCGCGACGCTGGCGGGCCTGCGTCCCGCCGGTGTGATCTGCGAAATCATGAATGATGACGGCTCCATGGCCCGTCTCCCGGAACTGCTACGATTCGCCAAGAAACACAAACTGAAGATCTGCACCATCGAGTCTCTGATCCAATTTCGACGGAATTCTGAAAAATTGGTCGAACGCGTCGAATCCATCCGGATGCCGACCGATTACGGGGATTTCAATCTGCACCTGTATTCATCGAAGGTCGACGGTTCTGAGCACTTGGCCTTGGTGAAGGGGGAAGTATCAGGAAAGAAAGGAGTCATGGTCCGAGTGCACAGTGAGTGCCTGACCGGTGATGTTTTCGGCTCCCGACGTTGCGACTGCGGACCGCAATTGCATGCGGCGATGGAACGCATTGAGCGCGAGGGCAGCGGGGTGATCCTTTACATGCGACAAGAAGGCCGAGGCATCGGTCTCGGAGCAAAAATCAAGGCATACAAACTCCAGGAGCAAGGTTTGGACACTGTCGAAGCCAACTTGCAACTCGGGTTCCCCATGGACTTGCGGGACTACGGCTTCGGAGCTCAGATGCTTTCGGATCTGGGCGTGAAGAAGATCCGTCTCCTGACCAACAACCCCAAGAAAGTCGTCGGCCTTCAGGGGCATGGATTGGAGATTGTCGAACAACTCCCTATTCGGGTTACACCCAATCCGGATAACGAACGCTACCTGAAAACCAAACGCGACCGCATGGGGCACCTGCTCTGAATTCAGAGCAGACTCCCCCGCCTCCCTTCTGACAGCATTACAGGAATATCAGGCATCCCAGCGATCACACATCGCACAAACGCAGCGCCTGCTTCAGTGATCCCAGAGCGTCGGTTCGTGCAGGTATAAACTCTTGGGCCACGAAGCCCTTGTACCCTGTATCCACGATCGCCTTCAGGATGGCTGGGTAGTTCAGCTCCTGCGTTTCATCGATTTCGTGGCGACCCGGAACACCACCGGTGTGATAATGGGCGAAATAGGCAGATTGTTTGCGGATCGTCGCTATCACATCCCCTTCCATGATTTGCATGTGGTAAATGTCATAGAGGAGTTTGAAAGACTCTGAACCAATCTCCTTGCAAAGAGCCACCCCCCAAGCGGACTTGTCGCACATGTAGTCTGCGTGATCGACGCGGGAATTCAGGAGCTCCATCACCAAGGTCACGCGATTTCGCTCGCAGATCCCCATGAGGCGCTTCAACCCGGTGGCGCAATTCTTGACCCCCGTCGCGTCATCCATCCCCCCGCGATTCCCTGAAAAACAGATCACATTCTTCAGTCCCGCCTTTGCCGCCAACGGAATCCATTCCTCATAGGCGGATACCAACGTGTCATGGTGTTCCAGACGGTTGAAACCCTTTGTGATTCCGCCAAGACCATTCTTCACCGGGTTGCTGGTGATAGCGCACGTCAAACCGTGTTTCTTGACCACATCCCATTCACCGGGGCCAAGCAACTCGATGGATTGCAAGCCCATCGCCTTGCCGGCGACAGCCAACTCCTCAAGGGAGACCTTCGGGTAGCACCACTTGCAGACAGAGTGATTGACCCGCCCCCGCAACCCGCCGACCGCGTCGGCGGCACCAAGACGGAACGAGAGAGAAGCGGTCGCCAAAGATGCGGCGGTGGTCATAGCGGATCGGCGCGTAATTTTCATCGGTAAGACCATGGACAAACAGCCTGTCCCTCCCGTCAAAACAAAAACCTCACAGGGACAGGCTCTTTTTCTGAAAGAACTGCCGATGAGGCATCGAATCATGAGGTGGACTCTTCATGAGAACTCGACGCCTCAAGGCCCATCCGGACGCCTCCAGCGGCTTCTACCACTGCATGTCTCGCGTGGTGGACCGACAACTCATCTTCGG